>Ga0209159_1000186_pt1 | contig 59713 bp, 59 predicted proteins | sample GraSoiAngelo_144_FD_185901 | JGI IMG/M metagenome (GOLD analysis project Ga0209159, IMG submission 185901) | Grasslands soil microbial communities from the Angelo Coastal Reserve, California, USA - 14_1009_02_40cm (SPAdes) (version 2) | ecosystem: Environmental > Terrestrial > Soil > Grasslands ...
GACCATCAAGGGACTCAGACGATTCGTCGTGACACCGGTACCTCATATTGATCCCCACAAACGTCTTCACGAAAGTTACGCTACCTGAAAGCCTACGTGTTGGTCGATGGAGGATTATCTTATGGGCAGGAATCGCGGAGAATGATGAAGCGTGTCGATGGAATAGGCTGGATCTTTTTCCAGGCAGGTAATTCGAAGAAGGAAAACAAGATCATGTCGATCAACTCTCGAAAAGTGGATGCCGCGTCCTATCTGAAACGGATAGGTTATCGAGGTCCTCTGATCCCGCACATTGACGTTCTACGCAGGCTGCACCATCGACACTTGCTCTCAGTGCCGTTCGAGAACCTCGACATCCATTTAGGCCGACCGATAATCCTCGATCAGAGATTATTCTACAAGAAGATAGTCGAGAACCGTCGGGGCGGCTACTGCTACGAGCTGAACGGATGCTTCGCTTGGCTGTTGAAGCGCCTCGGCTTCAAGGTCTCAATGGTCTCTGCCAGAGTAGCGAAAAAGGAGGGAGGCTTCAGCCCCGATTTTGACCATTTGACACTCCTCGTCCGTCTTGGAGAGCGCTGGCTAGTCGATGTCGGATTCGGAGATCTGTTCACAGAGCCAAAACGGGTCGATAGCGCTGACGCGCAGCAAGACAAGGGCGAAGCCTATCGGATCGTTAGCAAAGGAAAGACGAGGCTACTGTTACGCCGGAGCGCGGACGAAACTACTTGGAAGCCTCAGTATGCGTTTACTCTGCGCCCACGAAAGCTCGCAGACTTCGCAGAAAGGAACAGGTACCAGCAGACCTCCCGACGATCCCACTTCACCCAAGGACGATTAATCAGCAAGCTCACTCCAATGGGGAGAGTGACACTCACTGATGAGAAATTGATACTAACGGAACGCGGGAAACGCGTTGAGCATTTGGTGAAAGATCAAGGAGAGTTCAACAGGTTATTGGCAAAACATTTCAAGTTACTCCTTCCTCGAAGAGGGCTGTGATCTGGCTCGGAGCCGAGTGAGGGCCTTGTCGAAGATCTCGTAGATGCTGTTCCAGAACAGTTTTCGCTCGACCTCTTCGGCAGTCTCCACGTTCAGCCGCCACTTTAACGGATCTGCGAGATAATCCCGGCCTTTCATCGTAATCAGAAACTTGGTCTTCAGAGCCACGAGCCCATCATTGATGAGGCTCTGCAAGACAATCCGGACCCCTTCCCAGAGACCCGTTCCAAGAATATTCCAACCGTCAACCTTGCTACAGTCTCTGACAAGCTGATTCATCGTAAGGCCCCTAGGACTCTTCTGTAGCCTAGTCAAGAGCAGAATCCGTCTGATCTCAATGCCGGAGTCAGCTCTCCCTTCCATCGAGAGGATCCCGCATAGATCAACATCAAGGCTTCCTCATGAACGGATCGACACCGACCATGACCGATCCTAGAACTGTCGGGTGAAGACTCCGAGACCTAGGTAGAGAGACCGACTCTCTATACCGTGGGTCTTCGTTAACCGTGTCCCCGTTTGCCCGCCTCCGGGACGGATCAGCCGCCCGGTTACTGGGCGGAGACTCCGCTCTACGAGGCCTCAACTGCTCGAGCTCTATGTCAACCTTGAACAACTCCTCACACTCCCAGCAATAGCCAAAGGGCAGAGCAGTATCGCCGCTCGAGCCGATTCCGGGCTTATTGGCCCGGACCGCGTAGAGGCGCATCCCACACCTCGGACGTCTGGGAGTCAGCGTCACAGGCAAACTTCTCAAACTTCCGGGCTGCTTGCAAGAAGCACCTACTGCGACATCCTGCAATAAACCGTCCGTCCACAATTGACCTCAAAACACTACAGTTGACCCACTGTGAAGAAAAACACCCTAGGATGCATGTTCGTGCACTGGGAGAATGGATCGCGAGTACGTGCCGATCTATCTTTATGTGAAACTCCTAACTCCGCTCATCTGGATCGGGCGATGCAGATGAAGTATACCCCCGTGGGACGGACCGGCGTTCACGCATCTCTCCTCGGATTGGGAGCGATGACGTTTGGTGAAAAGAACGTCTGGAAACTAGGCGGCTTGGGTCAGGACACCGTCAACAAGTTGGTAACGAGGGCGATTGATGCGGGAATCAATCTCTTCGACACAGCCGATGTCTACGACGACGGGGAATCAGAGAAGAGCCTGGGCAGCGCGCTTAAACCGTATCGTGACCAGATCCTCATCGCAACGAAAGTGAGGGGACGAACAGGCGGGGGAATTAACGAGATAGGCCTATCACGACATCATATCGAGATCGCTACCCGGAAGAGTCTTGAGAGGCTGGGAACTAGCTGGGTCGATCTCTACCAGTTCCACTCATGGGATTCGCACGTCCCCCTCGACGAATCTCTCGAGGCAATGCAGGACCTAGTCGAGCGGGGCCTCGTACGGTATCCTGGAGTCTCAAACTTCACCGCCTGGCAGATGAGCACTCTCCAGGCGAGATGCGAGGAGAGGGGATACTCAAGATACGAGACAGCGCAGATGAACTACAGTCTCTTGAACCGGGACATCGAGCATGAGATCCTCCCCTTCATGCGGTACAGCAGGATGACACTGCTCGTCTGGAGTCCCCTGCATGGAGGAACACTCTCAGGCAAGTACGCGAAAGATTCGAAGCCTCCGGCAGGCACGCGGGCGGGAAACAGGGGATTGTTCTTCCCATTCTTCGACGAGACAACAGGATTCGGAATTGTAGAGAAGGTTAAGCAGATCGCCGAGGAACAGGGCGCTACTCCTGCTCAGATCGCCTTATCCTGGCTTCTCTCCAAGAACCATATCGTCCTACTTGGAGCCAGAACACTGGAACAGTTCGAGGAGAACCTCGGCGCGCTCGACGTGAACCTTACGACGGGGCAATTGGAGAATCTGGATAGAATAACAAAACCCCGGGTCCAGTATCCTAACTGGATGATCGAACGACAGAGTTCGGGCCGAACATTTCCAATCGTAGATCCGTCGTAGAACCTGGACCCTGTCCTCGGTAGATGCTCGGCCTATGGGAGGGTAAGTTCTACCGCGGCATCGAAGGCTGAATAGTATTTCTTGACGTCAGCCACTCCATGCTTCTTTCGAAACCTGTCTACCACAGACGCGACCTTCTTGGACTCGGTTATGGGTCTCGCAGAAAGATCGAGAGACAATTTCCCTGAGGAGATCTTGATCCGGTTCGACTTGAGGACGTTCTTGTACCATTGGTTCTTGGAGCCCCTTACAGGGAGGAGAAAGAGCGTCTTTCCTTCTCGGACAAACCAAACTGGTGTCGAGTGTTCTCGCCGGGTTTTTCTACCTGTGACCGTTATCCGGAGTTCCTCTGAGGCGTCGAGCGCTTTCTGAACTTCAGAGCTATCCATGCTGACAAATTTCTCTTGACGTTCAATATAGTTGTTGCTTGTTGGGAGTCCTTCGGCTCAATCTGTTCCCGGCAGGGAGCACTCTTGTGCATCGCTCTATACGATTTCCAATCACTATGAAATGGGGAGAGTGTTTCGACTGGAATCGCGAGCCGCGTCTCACTAAGGTTATTAACGTAGTGCGTTCTCATCGTTCCTATACGCATGGGAGGTGTACTAGGCCGATGAGTCGTAGTTCGTATGGCAGTCCTCGGACAATGCACAAAGTCGTCTGTTCTGACTGTGGCAAGGAGACGGAAGTCCCCTTCCAGCCAACAGAGGGCAGACCAGTCTATTGTAGGGACTGTTATCAGAAGCATCGCAGGTACTAGGAATCCCTAACCGGGGAGGCCTAGTCACCCCCTTTCTTTTTCTTTCCTACGTCTTGGTTTTCGTCAGCTCGGGTAAAAAACCCCGAGAACCACTAGGGCTGAATGATGATGATTATGTCTTTGGCTTTGCTTCTTGAGAAACGTTGACTGAGCTTGGCGAAGGTTCCCTGGAGGCCATACCTCTTGTATATCCGCAGGCGATACTTCTTGACCGTTTCTGGATCTGTTTCTAGTTCAGCTCGACCATCGATATAGTCTGCTTTTGGTTTTCCTCTAAAGTGAGACGGGGCGATCCGAACCTTCGGGTTTCGCATTATTCGTTTCACCTTGCCTGTGCCGTCGTCCGTGTGCACGTACAACAGCCCGTCTTCTTTCAGAAACCATACCGGTGTCCGGACCGGCTCCCCGTTTCTCCGATAGGTTTCAAGTGAGATCACTTTTTCACCGTAAAAATGAGAAAGCGTGGCTGGCATCTCTGTCAACAGCCTGTCCCGCCAGCGTTGTCATCGTTGCTCATATAAGCCCGGGGGAGTTCCAGGCAACTGAGGTACAATCTACTCCGTGAGTCTCGCGCGTCGCCATAGTTTTTCAAATCTTCGAATGGCTCTTTGCCTGTGCCTCTATGGACGCGAGAAACTTGTCTGTGTTGCTTCGACTATCACTAATCCTCCAAGAAGAAACTCGTGAAGCCTAGATGAACCGAACTCGCGCTCAGCCAATATCGTGAGGTTCTGATTCGTTGAAAGTCGATGAAAAGTGGGAACGATCATACGAAAAGGATTCCCTCGAGCGCGTCCACGGATGAAAAACTTGGCAACAATCGGCATCACCAGAACGATGTAGAGGCTGATGAGCCTTTGAAAGAATGGGCTGTCAGGTTTTCCGACATCGACTATTTCCAGACGACCTCCCTCTCTGACGACTCTGGCAAACTCCGCAACTGAAGCCTCTCTGTCCCGGACGTCGCGTAAGGAGAAACATGTGATTGCTCCGGCCATGCTCCCGTTTCGAAACGGAAGGTTCTCTGCAACGCCGCGGACTGGATAGAAACCATCACTGAGACAGTTTTTGGTGGATCCCAATAGGATTAGAGAAGGGTCTAGACCGATCACCTTCTCGAAGCCATCGTCGAGCAGCATCCTGCTACTAACTCCTGGGCCCGTTCCTGAATCTAGAACCCAGTCGTTTCTCCTAGTCTCGAGTCTACGGATGGCTCGGCGCCTCAGAGGCCCGGCCAGACCGAGAGAGATTATTTCGCTGATCGATTCGTAGAACGGGAGCGCCTGTTCAACAGCCTTCTTAACGTCGGTCCACTCGTCCCTAGTATGGCTCGACGTCTCTCCCCTGATTGGCTGTTGAGAAATCCAGTCCTTAAATAGCCGCCAGGACAGGATCAATCTTGGAATACTATAGCCTCATCGTTCGGAGTTGAATTCTGAGAATGGAGCCGCCACAAACCAGCATAGGAATCTCTGAGGGACTGGATCGAAGCTTCAACTTCAGCGAGGTCTTCCAGCTCGTCAAGAAATCGGTCAAGACGAGCATTGGAAAGAGGCGGACTGGGTTGATGCTGGGCCTTGCTGACCTTCCCGAGTACATCGGCGCGTTTCACCAGATGGGCTCCAACTTTATAGTGATGAACCGTAGCCTCCTCGACCAGGTCACCCACCTAGCGAAGGACCGCCGGTATCTCAACGCCTACGTGTTCTACACACTACTTCACGAGTATCTGCACACGTTGGGATATGTTGACGAGGGCGAGGTTAGACGATTGACCCGCCAGATCTGCGCGCGGGTCCTGGGACCCGACCATCCAGCCACGAGGCTGGCTGCTGATGGACCCGCTGTCGTCTTTCCGGAAATAACATTCCAGCACCACACCGAGCTCCGGTCCCGGAGACTGCCCAAGTTCGAGATCGTCCGCGAGTTTGAGAAAGAATACAAGAGCTACGTAGCCTAGCGAGGCTCGACTCTCCGACAAACCGTTTAAGCTTAGAACCGCCTTAGATTCGAAGTCGCCAAGTCCTGAGATAATGACTCGTCCGGTCGTTCTCTGGCCCACTCTCATCCTAATCGGCACCTTCCTTACTCTGGTCACCGTCCTGATTGACAATTGGATCGGCGGGTACGGTTTCCCCCTCGCCTGGAAGACCGGCGGATGCCCACCACCTGGCATCGCAATCTCCACATCGTGCTTGCTCGCTATCGCTTACGACTGGTTGGGCTTCGGACTTGACATTCTATTCTACACAGCTATTGGGTATGGGCTACTCCTCGCCTACGCCAAGTACCGTTCTAGAGGAGAAGAGGTTGAGAGGAGCCACAGTGACAGGCTGTCTCAAAGAAATCCCCAATAAGGCCGGTCCTACACGGGGAGTCTTGTACCAGGCTCTTTAGTGCAAGAATCTCTACCAAACGTATCAGGAAAGTCTGATCTTCTACCGAGAAACGCACTGAGAGCTTCGGACACAATTCTACTAACGGGAGGCTTTGTCTTCGACAAATCCCAAGTTCATGCTGATGATGAGCACCGAGACGTTTCGGAGACTTGAGACGAAAGCCAAGAAGCGAGGCGTGTCAATTCAGGAACTGCTTAGTGCTGTGGTAATTCCTGACTGGCTAAAGTCGAACCCTTAAGATGGGACGAAGACTGAATTCTGGTCATTCCCGACTCTGGGAAGATGAACAGGGTGGGTCTCACTCCCGGAACAAGTTTCCGCTGATCGCCTGGCGATTCATTGCTGAGATTCTCCGCCGATAAAGTCGAGGAATCCTTTCAGCTTCCAGTAAGCGTCGAGAAATTCTAGTCCCCGATGTGTGATAGAGTAGCCCGAGTCTTCGCCCGTCTGCATCGCGACCAGCCCAGAAGAGGATAGGTCTTTGAGAAAGTTCTTGGTGCGGTCGACAGGCAGGCCGACCGCGTAGGAGACCCTTGTTATCCGGGTCAGTCCCTTCCGTTTCAACGCTTCTAGAATCTCTGCGTAGATGTCCATCCGTGACCGTTTGGCGGGCTGCAATTTCTCAGAGTGGCGGTTTGGGTAGCTCGTTTACTCTTGATGGCTGTTTTGCGAATCTCACGTCGGGCGAGGATTCTATTCTGTCCGTGTACAATACCTCTCCCTCGATGTGGACTCCTGCTTCGATTTCGCCTTCTCTGAAGTAGAGGTTTCCAGCTCGCGAGCCGTGTTCCAGTTCTAGCTTGTCCGCGTAGACGTCCTCGACTTTGCCGCCGTGTCCGACACTCACGATGCGTGCCACGATGGGACCCATCGTTCTTGAACCATGCCCCAGCTCGACGCTGTCTCCCTTAGCTCCTTTGACGGTCTTGAGGTCTCCTCCCACCTCGATGCTTTTCCGGGCAACTATCTGGTCGGCCTCCATTGACCCACCAACTTCAAGCGAGTCGAGTCTGAGTTCGGCACCGACGTACGCTCTGCCACCGATGTCAAGGTCTTTCTCGAGCGTTAGGCTTCCTGATACGCGCAAGAGTCCTCCAACGTCTACTTCAACCCCTCTTCCGTTTCCGTTGATCGACGCGAGACCTCCTACATCGAGGGAGTTGAATGATAGGTCTGCTCTGCTCTCGAACTTTCCCCCCACGTCGACATCTCCTCCTTCCCCGCCTTCGCCGAGTGTTGCAAGACCACCGACTTCAATCTTGGAGAACTTGAGGGGCTTGGTCGATTCGAATTTTCCCCCCACGTCCACGTCTTTGCTGACTTCTCCGCCGCCGATCCGGGCCATTCCTCCGACATCGAGCTGCGAGCACCTTACGAGGCCGGCTATGTCGACGCTGCCTCCAACATCCACCTCATCGACGTCGGCTGTTCCCTGGACCTTGAAGGAGCCGCCTACGTCCACCTTCCTTCCCATGATGTTTCCTCTGACCTCTAGGACACCTCCAACATCGAAGTCGTCTGCTCGGGCATTTCCGCCGACCCAGAGGGCCTTGTCGATATTGACTGAGGCCGCGTCGAGTGAGCCGTCGATGGATAATTGTCCGTTCTCAACCCTGACCTCGCCAGCGGCCTTGAGATCGCCAAGGATCTTGATCTTGCCCCCAGACCCCCATGCTCCGCGAGCCGAGAACTCCGAGCATGATAGGCTCCCCTGAAACTCGGCTTCGCCTTCGCAGATGACCCGTCCGGTTACCTCAATTATGGCACCTTCTGATTCTGCTCTTGCTCCCTGGCCGACTCTGAGGTCGCCCTCGACCCGGCCGAGCTTGGCTGTCGCGCCCTTGGGGATGGAGATATCTCCCATTCTCTGGAAGCCTCTATCGGAGAGCCAGTCTCTGACTGTTTGCGGTGAGCCAGTTTTTGACGGTTGCTTGCTCTATTCTCTCAGCGTCTATCTTGACGTGACACATTTCTCGTCAAACCGACCAATGTCCGCCGTCGCTTATAGCCGCCGTGCACGTCCAATAGTTACTTCTAGTAATTACACCGGACTTTTCAGAAAGAAGTCAAGGCTCGGGAGCGCGAAAGCTCTCAGTCATGCCTCCAAGGTGAAGAGATTTCCTACATGGACTGAATTGTTGGAGGCTGGTGAACCGGAACCGCATTGCAATTGTCCGAACGGGGATCTGTCTCTACTCGAATCCTGAGTCTCTTGGGAGAAAAATGGGGATGGGTCCCGCTAGGGACCCGAGCTCTTCCACGTGACTGAGAAACTGTCGCCGCCGCTACCGGACAGAGACGATGGCTGGGCCTTGACTGCTCCCGAGTTGGAAACCATTGTGATCACCTGGACTGAGGATCCGAAGGATCCAATGGTTCCCGAAGTTCCACTGACCATGGCGGTGCACGCTGAGAATGAGACTGTTCCAAAGTCGGCTAGGGGCAGAATGCCTCCGCTGGAGGATGGTGCTTCAGCGATCCATTCTGCTGATGATCGTTGAGCAGAGTGTACTTTTGCTGATGTGCTGAAGGATTTGCTTGTTGTCGTGTCGGTTATGGTTACGGTGAACGATCTTCCGTTGAAGCTGGCTTCCGCGGTTATGTGGTCTCCAGGAGTTATGGTGAGGCCGTTGATGAGGAAGGCGGGGTGTGGGTAGAATTCGTACCATGCGTAGTAGGTGGGGGCGCCGTTCCGGCAGTCGGAGTCTGTGCCTGTCTGTTCCACAGTCCCGGAGCTGAACCCGTCTATTCCCACCCAGAAGGATGAGTACTGGTTAGTGCTGGGGCAGGAGCCTTGAATTGCCGGGACGGTCCATGATCCTTTGGCGTCGCTTACCGATCCAGAGGGTCCGGTTACTGCGTAGCCGCTCCAGTTTGTACTCTGGAAGCTTCCGTCATGTGTCCGCGGTGCTAGGGTCAGTTGTGGAATAGGGGCTGCTGAGCCTAGAGAGAGGAAGGAGAGAAGGATGAGAGCAGTCGCGCTGGCAGATGAAATGGTTAGGTGTGTCTGTGATTTCATTTTCAGAGACCGTTCGGCGACAGATAGTCCTGATAAGATTTGTGGACACAACTCATCACAAGTGAGTCGCACGATGGTGCGACCGGCTAGGTCGTCAAGGATGCTACAGAAATCTCCTCGGGAACTCATAAGACGCTAATGAAAGTTCTTCCTGTGACTGGGAAACCCTCGTCAAGATCCGAGGAAACATCCTTCTATCATCAACCAGGGTGGTGTAGTGCCGGAACCGAGCATGTCGTTGGCAGGAAACCTAGGACTTGACCTGACGTCGTGGGTTCGAAGTCTTCGAGCTTCTCTCCGAGTGATCATGGTATGTCTAGTTGGTTTCCTTCTAGCCTGGCTTGTCTTCTGGCAACTTGCTACATCACTGAACAAGAACGGGGCCATCGCCCTCTACAGCCTCGTCCAAAGTGATACTGCCATCCTTATCGTCGGCGGCATCGCTACTCTCGGCGATGTGATCTGGGTCCCCCTCGTCTTCTACCAATACGTCTTCCGGAGGGACCCCTACGACTGGACAAGCTCACTTGTGCTGGCCGTCGCTATCGTGTCGGCTATGACGCTCACTGATATTCTAAAGCTGTCATTCGGACTACCACGACCCTTCCAAGACCCAACCCTCGGAATAACCGCCCGTTTCGAGAACCCAGCCAACCACGGCTTCCCGTCAGGACATACGACAAACGCATTCACTGTAGCAACAGTGATCTGGACGAGGTACCCTTCATGGCGCATCCCCTTCGTCGCACTCGCGATCGCTACAGGAATATGCATGATCATCCTGGGATTGCATTATCCAAGCGACGTTATAGGCGGAAGCTTCCTGGGAATATTTTGCGGAACATTCGCCATCTCACTGGCTGGACTCCGAACAGCCAAGTAGGGTATTAGCTGCAAGTCCGAATTTTGAGCTCGATACTAGAAACTGGATCCGAATCCAGCACTCGAAAACAGTCTTTGAAAATCACGTTCAAAAATCAGCTCATGAGACCTTTTCGAAATGTAAATGCTCGTTGACGAGACACTAAGGTTCCGACTGGGCCCGAGTTCTTCGCATGAATTTTTTTCCGACGTGATTATTGCACGCTAGAGGCATATGGAGAGTGGGCTCATGAACGGACTCAGATCGACCTCAGTATAACACTGCCCTTGAGGAACATTAGCACATAACTAGCTTTGCCGGGGAACTCGCTCACACGAAGGGTCTGGTTCTCTGCTCCGACGCTGAACCGAATCCCACGCGAATGGCGTGGGAAATCCTGATGGTAAGAATAGGTTGACAAAGAATATGAGCTTAGTTCCGCGTGTTAACCGGAAGGTTCTCGCAGGCATCCTACTCACCCTCTCAATGGCCAGCCTAATCTTCGCCGCTCTCCCGGCAAGAGTCTCAGCCGCTCCATCTGGAGCCTATTTCGATCATATCGTCATAATCGCGATGGAGAATACTGCGTATGATTCTGTTTTCGGTTCTGGAACGACCTCTAGCTGCCCTACCAGTTCTGCTCCGTTTCTCTGCAGCATGCTCCCGCTTGGATCAACTCTGCCCAACTATAACAGTTACGGGGCTACTGCTGCTGACACGAACGACTTCAACGGCTGTTCCGCCGCCTGCTATGTCGGCTTCATGGCCGGCGACACCTACGGGGTCTCTGACGGTTATGGCAGCTTGTCTGCTACTAATCTTGTGGCCGACCGGATGTCTCTGGCAGGTCTTACATGGCAGGTGTACTGTGAGAGCGGCTGTCCCAGGGGTAACGACCATTTCCCCTTCACAAGCTTTACCGACACGAGCAGCGACTCGAACGTCTTCGCAGGCTCTTCCGTCTCAACTTCGACCTTCATATCCGCGGCCAACTCTGTCAACCCTCCCAATTTTCTCTGGTACACTCCCACCGACAGCGACAACATGCATGACGTTAGCGTCTCCACCGGAGACTCATATCTCAAGAACCTCCTGATAGGAAGTGGAAGCATTGCCAGCCCTGCTACAGGCTCCCTCCTAGCTTCCAACGTCTTCACCAATCCAGGCTATAGGACCCTGCTCTATCTCTGGTGGGACGAGTGTGGTGGCAGCAACGGCTCGTGCGACAGTAACAATGCCGCGCCCAACCTGCTCTATGGTACGCCGGTGAAGAGGGGCTACGTCTCTCCAGACACGACTGGGATAGACGAGTATGCAAGTCTAGCGACGATCGAAAACAATTGGGGATTCTCTCCGCTCGCCCAAGGAGACACTGCTGCAGCAAACTCAGGATACATGTTCAATGACATATTCACTAGCGGTAGCGGACCATCGCCCTCGGATCAGCCTCCAACATGCTCCATATGCAGCTTCCCGGGCATATTCTCAACCGTGTCGCTTCTCGCTATAGGCCTCATCCTAGGGGGAGCCTCCGGTGCGACCATATTCCTGGTCAGATACCATGGAAACAACCGCCGACTCAGGAACATGGTAAGTGGGAAAAGCATTACGACTGCTAATCGACGACGCTCGATGAGCTCCCAATCTGGAAGAGTTATTCGAAATGGTCTGGAGTCACGATTCGTAGAAAGGAAGGCTGGATCGCATCGCTATGACCATTGATCAGAGGTTATACATTTCAAATATGAGATAGATTTCTCGCTGTAGAAATCCCGATCCTTTCTAGCCGCAGCCGCTAGTGTTGCCGCAGTTGAGACACTTGTAGCAGGACCCTGCCCGCACCATTATCATACCGCAATTGTCGCAGGCAGGCGCGTCAGACTGAGGATCGAAAGTCAATAGATCCGGCTCCAGCCGACCGGACGACGCCTGGCCAACAACTGTCCGCGCTTCCGGTTTCTGAGCCGGCTCGACAAGCTTGGCCTGAGTCTCATGATTTTCAACCATCGTCTTCGCCAGACCGAGGGCATCTTGGTCCTCCTTGGAGAGGTATTTGAGCCCGAGATACCGGAAGATATAGTCCACTACCGACTTTGCGAATCTGATCTCAGGATTGTTTGTCATCCCCGCCGGCTCGAACCGTGTGTGGATGAACTTGTTGACCAGCACTTTCAACGGGACACCGTATTGCAGCGCGATCGAGACGGACGTGGCGAATGCGTCCATGAGGCCAGAGATGGTACTGCCCTCCTTGGACATGACCACAAAGATCTCGCCGGGAGTTTGGTCGCTGTACAGTCCGACCATCAAGTATCCCTCGTTCCCATTGATGCTGAACTTGTGAATTGTAGCTTCACGTTGATCGGGCAGCCTCCTCCGTAGCGGCTTGTAGACCACCTGCTCGACAGGCTTGGCCTTCTCCTTCTCTTGCATGCTCGTGGTGAGCGGTTGGGTCCTCTTCGAGCCGTCACGGTAGATGGCGATGGCCTTCAAGCCCATCTTCCAAGCATTGACGTAGGTCTGCATGATCTCGTCCACGGTGACAGCATTCGGCATGTTGACTGTCTTGGAAATTGCTCCGCTGATAAATGGCTGGACCGCGCTCATCATCTTGACGTGTCCCATGTAGTGGATGCTGCGCGTTCCCTTGGAGGGTTTGAAGGCGCAGTCGAAGACTGGAAGGTGCTCAGGCTTCAGGTGGGGTGCTCCCTCTATTGTGTCGTTGTCGCCGAGATATTGAAGGATCGCGTCGGCCTCTGCGAGAGGGTATCCGAGCCTCTTCAACGCTTCTGGCACAGTGTTGTTTACTATCTTGATGACTCCGCCGCCGACCAGCCACTTGTACTTGACTAGCGCGATGTCGGGCTCGATCCCGGTCGTGTCGCAGTCCATCATGAAGGCTATAGTGCCGGTCGGTGCGATGACTGATATCTGTGCGTTCTTGAAGCCGAATCGTTCACCTAGCGACAATGCCTCGTCCCAAGACTTGACCGCAGCGTCAACGAGGTCCCTCGGCACGTCGCCGCGCGGGATCTTGTATGCGTTGGACCGGTGCATTCCTATGACGTTGAGGAAGGGCTTCTCGTTGCTGAGATATCCGCGGAATGGTCCGAGCCTCTTCGCGATAAGCGACGATGTCGAGTACGCATGCCCGGACATCAGCGCGGATATGGCCGCGGAATAGGTCCGGCCCTTGTCGCTGTCATAGGGAATGCCCAGCGACATTAGCAGCGCGCCGAGGTTGGCGTATCCCATTCCGAGCGGTCGATAGTCGTGACTGTTCTTCTCAATTCCCGGGGTCGGATAGCTTGCATTGTCGACCAGAATCTCCTGTGCGGTGATGACTATCTCGACGGCATGCTTGAACGACTCCACGTCCAGTTCTCCGTCGGGTGTTCTGAACTTCATCAGGTTGAGCGATGCGAGGTTGCAGGCTGAGTCGTCTAGGAACATGTACTCGGAGCAGGGGTTTGAAGCGTTGATCCGGTCCGTGTTCGAGCACGGGTTCCACTCGTTAACCGTAGTATCGAACTGTATCCCCGGGTCGCCGCAGATGTAGGCCGCCTCGGCCATCTGCCTCATGAGGTCCGCGGCCTTGTAGGTGTCCGCGACCTTGTGGTTGGTTATGTAATGCGTCTGCCATTCCTTGTCGTCGGTGACTGCGTGCATGAAATCGTCGGTAACTCGGACACTGTGATTGGCGTTCTGGAAGAAGACCGAGCCGTAAGCCTCGCCGTCAACGCTCCCGTCGTATCCCGCGTCGATGAGCGCCCAGGCCTTCTTCTCCTCGTTCGCCTTCGACCAGATGAATTCGACAATGTCGGGGTGATCGGCGTTGAGTATGACCATCTTGGCCGCCCTCCGCGTTCGCCCACCAGATTTTATGACGCCGGCGAACGCATCGTAGCCTTTCATGAAGGAGACGGGTCCACTGGCCTTCCCGCCGGTCGAGAGGTGTTCCTTGGACGACCGGAGACCGGACAGGTTAGAGCCGGTTCCTGAGCCGTACTTGAACAGCATCCCCTCGGTCATGGCCAGTTGCATTATTGATCGCATGTCGTCCCGGACGGAGTTGATGAAGCAGGCCGAGCACTGAGGACGCTCCTCTACCCCAACGTTGAACCAGACGGGGCTGTTGAACGCGGCCATTTGGTATAACAGAATATGCGTGAGCTCTGCCTCGAAGGTCGAAGCTTCCTCTTCGTCCTGGAAGTATCCGCCCTTCAGCCCCCATTTAGCGATGGTCTTCGCGACCCGGTCTAGGAGCTGTCGGACACTCGACTCTCGCTCACTTGTACCCAGTCTGCCCCGGAAATATTTCGAGGCGACAATATTGGTCGCGGTCTGGGACCAGAAGGATGGGGTCTCGACCTTCTTCTGTTCGAATATTATCTGACCGTTATGGTCGGTGATTGTTGCGTCTCTTAGTTCCCATTTGACAGTGTCGTATGGGTGGACGCGTGGTTTGGTGTACCGCCTCTCGTAGCGGTACTCTCCAGGAGGGACCTTCGGTATTTGATGTGTTTCCAATACTTGTTTCTACCTTCTCGCTCTGTTTTCGTTCCGAAAACCGAGGAAGTATTCCTACCCCAGGCGTGTTCGGATTAAAGAAATCTGTACTGATTGGTATAAAAATCTGAAGTATGCATGCCCGCGTCTATTCGGGGGCTCTGACTCATCGGGTGCAATGGCCTCAAAGACAGCCGAAGTTGGCTATTCTTTCAGACTGACCAGTACACCGTCACGGAGAGGCAGTATGACGGTCGACATTCCGGGAGACTCGGTGACCAACCTGTTGAATTTGATCATCGCCTGAGTATCCTTCGACTTGCCACCCTTAGCCACGTCTCCGCCCCAGAGAGCATTGTCGGCGATGAAGAGTCCTCCTCTGCGGAGTAGCGGAAGGGACAATTTGAACGCGTCTGGGTACACATCCTTGTCAGAGTCGAGAAATATCATGTCGTATGATTCTTTTAGAGTTGGCAGAATGTCCAGTGCGCTTCCCTCGATTACTTTTACTGCCCGGTCAAGACCCGCTTCGGCGATATTCTTCTTCGCGATCTTGACGCGTTCTGGGTTCATGTCGATAGTGGTCAGACTTCCTTTCAATGGGGCTACTGCTCTGGCTAGCCAGATTCCAGAGTATCCGATGGCGGTTCCGATCTCCAGGACTTTTCTGCTCTGGCTGATCTTCGCGAGATTGTAGAGTAGCCTGCCGACCAAGGGTCCTATGATGGGGACAGAGTTGGTCTCCGCGTATTCTTCCATTCTCTCGAGAAGAGTATCCCTTGGAGGTGCGATCCTGTAGAGGTAATCGTCAATATAATCGTAGGTTATCGACAACTAGTGATCCGGCGGGATGATTTTGGAGGGCTACATAATCCTTAGCAGGAGCTAGACCAGTGTCTGGGTTATGTTGAAGGAATCATTCCGTGTCTTGTCCGGTTTCGATCCGAAGAGAGGAGATCGTAGAGCTGATATGTTACTGTGATTCGGAGTTTGTGGAGCGCGGAGGTCTGGAAGTTGAATACGCCCGTAACTTGGACCGCGTCTGTCAGGCTGTCTCCAATGCCCCAAGCTGATGTTGACCCATCATAGTTGTCCTGCATTGTAATCGCGGTCACTCGTAGCCCGAAGCCCTTGACGAACGATCCTGTGACGCTCTGGTTTAGGTTGCTTATTGTCAAATTGTAGTATGTTTGCAGGCCGGTTCGGGGATAACTCTGTTTGGCGATTGAGAAGGCTACGTAGGCTCTTCCATAGCTCATATTCTCCAAGATTATCCACGTTTCCCGGTTCGTGTAGATTAGCTGTGAGGTATGCTTGTCTCCGACCGGGGATAGCTGATGTGGGCTTGTGAATTGCCAGACGGCGATTATGACGACGATTATCAGGAGTATTGTGATCGCGATCTTGGCCTTTGGGACCCATGAGCACGATTGGATGATGGTCGTCTTTCGGGCAGGTGTTACTTGCTGATTTTTTAACGGGTTACACTAGGATTAGTAGTTGTGCGGGACAGGGAGCGTGATGGCGCCATTCAAATGGCAGGAGCGAAGCCTATGCTTCTCTGGTACGTCTGGATCCGCCTCGTGGATGGAGCCTGGCATAGGCTGGACGACATCTCCAAACAGCTGCATCTCCCGAAGAACGCGGTCGAATGGGCGGCCAAGTTTCTCTGCGACAAGGGAATGGCAGAGTCCGGCTTCGAAGAGGACGAGATCCGCCTCCACCAAGGAGGCGCGAGGTTCGAAGATGCGGTGAAGACCCTCCTATCGTCTGCGAAACCCCCCAGGTAGCACATCACACTCGAAGTGCGTGTTTCGTCTCAAAATTCAATTAAATCTCTGAGAAACTCCTTCGTCCAAGACTGGCGTTGGAATTTCGTAATCTCAGAAAGACCGGGAAGCAGATTCCTGTCGTGGGGCTTGGAACATGGGAGATCGGGGGTGGGATGATGAGCAATTCTTCGAGGGACGAGGAGGCTGTTGAGGCTCTTAGACTGGGCCTCGAACTTGGAATGACACTGGTCGATACTGCAGAAATGTATGGGGCGGGTCATAGCGAAGAGATTGTTTCAAGAGCGTTGGACGGAAGGCGCGAGAAAGTGTTTGTCGCTTCAAAGGTCTCGCCGTCCCACTTTGCATACGAAGATGTGTTGAGATCGGCTAAAAGAAGTCTTGAGAGGCTAAAGATCAAGCAGATGGACCTATACCAGCTTCATTGGCCCAACCCTCGGGTCCCGATCGAAGAGACTATGCGGGCTATGGAGAAGCTCGTCCGGGATGGTGTTACCCGATATATCGGTGTGAGCAACTTCTCTGTCACCCAAGTGGAGGAGGCGCAGGCGGCTCTATCACGTGAACAGATCGTGTCGAACCAGGTCGAGTATAGTCTCGTCGACCGCTCGATCGAACCGGACGTGCTGCCGTATTGTCAACGAGAGGGTCTGACCGTGATCGCGTACAGTCCTCTCGGGAAGGGGAGGATTCCGAAGGGTCGCGGAGGACCGTTCAAGGTCCTAGAGGAGATAGCGGCAAAATATGGAAAGAGCAATAGTCAGGTGGCATTGAACTGGCTTCTAAACCACGAGTCCCTCGTTGTAATCCCGAAGGCGATAGACAAGGCTCATGTTCGAGAGAACGCTGGGGTCGTCGGCTGGAGACTGAGCCCAGAGGATTCTAAGAAACTCGCTACTGCATTTGCCCCGGAATGATCCTCTAGTCCTGCAAAAGCTGAGACGGGTCCGTCTCATCCAAGAAAGGCAGTCTTCATGGTTACAAGCCTGTTGTAGGACCTTCTCAGTACAAGAATCATCATCACATAGCAGATCGTAGCACCAAGCCCGTACCAGAAAAGCTCAGAATAGACCCCTGAACTATCTACCCCAGCGTTCTGCAATAACGAGACCCAGCTAAGGGTCAGCAAGAATCTTTCGCCGAGCCAGTAGCCCATAAAACCTGAGAGGACCAGGGCCGAAAAGACGTAGACCCACCTCCAACCCTTCCCGATCAAGCTTGAAGCCGCCGCAGTCAGGACGAGAACCGCTAGGAATGTTTGAAAGATTAGAAGCGTCCAGAGAAAGTCCAACGTGAGGCCGACTCCAATCCCGTAGGATGAGATGAAACCAACAGTACTGCCTTCGACAGGCAAGTGGAAGAGGACCGCTGTGCGAACCGCGATATACTCAGGGATCGAGAGGAACATGTTAGAGGCCGTTGCGAGAACGTAGACACTCGCATGTTCACGTGAGTTGTATTGGCTCAACAGCCTCCAAGGCTTTGTCAATCTGCAGCGCTCCTCGACGCGTAACGACTAAAGTCTAGAGCAAGAGACCGTCGAGTTCTTATCATCATATCGTCCGCAACATGTGACATGAGCGATTCTGACAGAGTCCTCCGGGATATGGAGGAGGGTGGAGACGGAATGACAAAGTACGGCAACATGCTCCTAGAGTTCATCAAGAAAGAGATCTTCCAAGAACGGAAAAATGTGTCAGTGGAGGAGATCGTGACACTCGTGGCCAGTCTGACCGACGTGTCGGTCGGTCTGCTTGCCAAGTTCCGGAAGGAACCCGTCGACGAGTCACGCGTGGCCGAGATCGGCCGGGACGTTTTCAAACACATGGTTGGGAAGCTCGGCTTCGACATTGGCCAGTTAGGAAGGCCATCCCTCTACACCTAAACAACCCCATTTTACAACGGAGCAGCGTTGGAGACGAATCAAGAGGAAACGCCCCGTCTGAAGAACATTCGAATTCGCGACCGAGGGGAGAAACCTGAAGTGACTCGGTCCGAACCCAGACCCCAATTTAAGGAAATTCCTAGGAGAACAGCCATCTCCATTTGAGCGAGGCTAACTAGCGATGAAAGATGTGGCGCGACGGTGGGCGCCAGGATAGTGTCAGGTTCTCTCTATACTCTGTGCTGTTGATGGCGCTGATAATCGGTCTTGGTTACGGTTTGACGCTCACAGGACTGGTTGATGATCTCGCCATAGTCCGAGAGTTGTTCAAACTAAGATGAGGAAACATGTTATCGGCTGACGTAACGATTGGAACCAAGTGACCCGGTCGAGGTGGCGGGTAAATCACAGCCCTTCGAATAGGAGAGTTACAATTATGTTATAGACAGAGCGGCCTAGCCCTCGGCAGAGCCCGATGCAATGATCACAAAGAGGATCTTCTGGCTATTTCTGTTCGGAATCGCTTGCTACGGCTTCGGGGCATTGTCTGTCACGGCTGACGAACTCTACGGAATCGCCCAGCTATACGGACCCAGTGCCGTCTACTATTTTCCCATCATAGGAGCCAGAGGCCTCTGGGACGCATGGGTCCTTGTGTTCTCAGGCATGGGAGTCTGCTTCTTCGTCGCTGTCCTATCGATTCTAGCCCCTCAAACGCCGTCAGCGAAAGGCTAGATAGCGGGACCAAGTCTGGTCTGAACCTCTGCCCTGTTTCAGACCACATAATCCATTTTCGACTAGGCTCTAGTTAAAGCGGGCCGGAGAGCTTGGACATAGTCTTCAAAGCCTAGATGATGATCTACCTAACACGGAAGACTGTGCCGAAGCTCAAGTTCAACAAGGAATACCTTCAACGTCTAACGAAACCCATCCCTAAGAAAGAACCGGGCACGAAAGAGGCGACAACGGCCGAGGTCCAGGCTCAGCCAAGGCATCCTACCGGATTCCTCCAGTACTGCATGAACTGCGGGAAGAACCAGACCTTCAGAGTCGACGCGCTCGGATGGAAGACGTGCACGATCTGCCACGGCACAGCGCCCGACAGAAGCCAGAGCCCGATATGACGCAGCACTCTTGGGCTATTCGTCAGAGTAAAGCATGGTCTAGATCCCAGCTAAATTTGGGTTCTGGCTTGCTTAAGTAGCGCAGACCAGAAAAGAAGAGTCTGCTTAGACTCGGAGTTCATCCGCGCTTTGTCCAAAGGCCGGCAAGTGGGTCTACCGTCTAACACTGGTTAGATGGTACTACAACTACGCCTGGGGCTGGATCATCGGATCCTTCCTAAGCACCTTCTCGATGATAGTGACAATCTACTATCTCATTCCGGGCTTGCGGGAGCTTTTCTCGTTTCCTCTATTCCTCGCCGGGTCCGGCATCCTGCTCGTCGGCGGGGGCTGGGTGTTGGGAAAGATTTTGGTGAAACGGCCAGCTACAAGGGATGTAACGAAATTCTCTCCTCCCGGAGAAATAAAGGACGGCCGGGCGACCCGCCAGTATGATAATGCCCGACCGCTACTTTTGATGAATCAACAACATAGATTAGATCGACCCTTAGTCACGGTTTTCCGAGGCCAGTCAACCTTGGACGTCTATCTGCTCGATGGGACCTACGAGCTATTCCGCCACTTCTATGCTCTCCCACCTCAGGCTAACTCCGCCGGAGAAGAGGTTGCGGCGACTCGCGGGGTAATAGCAAGTGTTGTATCAATGCTCGAGTCCGGAGTTACCCACATTGGCGTCGCGACTGACCATGTCATCGAGTCGTTCAGAAACGACCTCTGGCCGGGTTACAAGACAAGTGCTGGGGTGGACCCAATCTTGCTCGCACAGTTTCCTCTTCTAGAGGAGGCCTTGATAGCACTGGGCGTCGTTGTCTGGCCGATGGTCGAGCTGGAGGCCGATGACGCCTTGGCGGGGGCAGCATCGAGTCTCGGCGGATTTCGGGAGGTTGACCGCGTCTACATCTGTTCCCCTGACAAGGATCTGGCGCAGTGCGTTGAGAAGAATCGGATCGTCATGCTCGACCGACGTAGGAAGATGGTTATTGGCGAAACGGGAGTGATCGAACGATTTGGGGTCGCGCCAGCGTCTATACCCGACTATCTTGCTCTGGTAGGAGATAGTGCAGATGGGTATCCGGGTCTGCCCGGGTGGGGCGAGAGATCCGCGAGTTCGGTTCTGAGCAGCTACGGCCATCTCGAGGAAATTCCGGGAGACCCTTCGGACTGGAAGACGAAACCCCGCGGAGCGGACAGGCTCGCGAGTACACTGCGAGAGAATCTCAAACTGGTTTTTCTGTTCCGTGATCTTGCAACCTTACGCAAGGCGGAGCCCACGATCAACTCTCCGGCCGAGCTTCTCTGGAAGGGGCCTCACGAGTCATTCGCCGAGTTGTGTGACCGACTGGAAGCGTCCCAGCTTGCAGAGCGAGTCTCAAGGGTAGAGCATCCTAGTTGAGAGTTGGCATTCTCCTTCTTAGAACGTAAATCCAGTCGAGCTTCTACCAATGAGGTTCCATCATCAATCTGGAGTTTTCATACGACGTCACACATCTTCGACTTCACGAAGAGGGGGGCCTAGAGGTTATGGCGTTGCTCCGCTGGTCGGGCTCCGAATCAGATCTTCGGTTGCCAAAATCTGAGACGCTTTTGGAGGTCTCGGCCGTCCGAACGTACCGCATCAGAAACTGCAAGGCTCGGAATAATTTTGTGGGCCGTTCCGTTCAGTATGGCCCACCCCGCGAGTCCCCCGACAATCATCGGGAAGAGAAGAAATGCAAACCCCATCAAGTCTAAGCTTGACTCTGACACTCCAAGACTAAACCTACCGTCGACGAGGGCAGTGAAAGGACCGATGAGCGCGGACAGTACGACCATTCTGCTCCTTCTCAACGAGATTCTCGTCGAAAGGTCAAGGACGAGGACCGGAATCAGGGACAAGAGGTAGACGGGGATGAAGAGCGCTATTCTAGCTCCCTGGTCAGGGGAGATGTTTGTAACGTACCAGCTTCCCGGAGGATTCGAGAAGCTCATCTCAAAGGCGGAGAAACCGAGAGCGGCGGCGGAGTAGACTGCCGCGATGATCAGAGCGATTCCGGTTATGACTCCTCTTCGACGGAAGAGGCTCTTGGAAGTCCAGAAGATGATGGTTCCAGCTGCGGCGAAGATTCCCGACGCGACGAGGAAGGAGACGAGAGAGGCGAGGCTGTCTCCGTTTACAGGAGAGCACCGGAAGGCGCGGAACTGAGGTATTGAGCAGTAGCCGAAAGTGTAAGCCATCCCCGTAATATCTGTAGCCCAGTAGCCGAGGAAGTTCAACTGGGCCCAGACCGCGGCCAGTCCGAGAATCACAATCGCCGGCACCAGCTTGACCAGTCTTGGCGGGCCTGGGAACTCTTCACCGGCTCGTCGGGCCCTGAGTAGTCTCATGCTGCCGATCAGCATTCCGACTCCTCCGATTATCATGCCAACGATGAGGAGTGAGTGTGCGGGCGTGAAGAGGAAAGGGTCAAAGCCGTATGTGCTGTGCCACCAGAAATCTATAGGTGCGGCTATGATTTGGAGAGCGGTGCCGAACGCGGCTATGCTGACGCCTCTGAAAAAGGAGGGAGATAATTTTCCCCGGGCGGCCATATTCGTACGGAGTACGAGTCCTGAGAGACTGGCGATGGCGACCATCCCTATGCCTGTATAGAGTACAGTGTGGGCCGGAGTGAAGAACGTCTCAACAATTCCGAGAATATGGGCCGAAACGTCCCACTGCGCTCCAGCTATCTGGAGGAACGCTCCCACGACCCCCAGAGCGTAAATCGGGATGAGCCGCTCAGGGGCTAATAATTTCACAGGGACGCTCGGGAACGCGAATCTAATATCCCTTGCCGGAGAGCAAGCTTGTTGTCCAGATGCCACTGAAGAGGAAAGGATAGCTTCGCGCGATCCGAAGCTACATGCACGTGAGCGCCCAAGATCTCACGTCACTGAAGATACTCTCGGAGCGTCTCTGAGGAGGTGTAAGGTGTAAGACGCGCTTGAGGGGTTCCAATATCCCATCAGCCACCCGCCAGGCAGCAGTTACCATCCACTCTACGTCCTGGTCCAAGCGTTTAGGAGAACCGGCGTTATTCAGCCTAGCAGTCTGGGTCTTGCTGTATCTCTGGAAAATGTTGAAGGCCGGTCTGGAAAAAGCCCGAAGAAGGATACGGAAGTGAATCTCATTGGCTCTCTCGGGCATCAGGGCATGGGGATCCCAGTGGGAAGAATGAGACTGGGGGAATCCGGCCTAGGGCGTAGGAGGCCTGTGGTCCCCTGCAAATCGTCCCAGAATCCCCATAGAATCGAAAACATGTCCATCAACATGTTAATCCTCGCAGATAGCCTGCGAGAAGCTAACCACCCATCAAACACCTCCTTGCAAAAACCTGTGAGACCGAAAAATCTAGAATATTTTGAAATCGTTCGACCCTCGGCGAGAGATCCCTGTGAGTTCCCCTTCCTGTTCTAGGCTAACGACAATCCGAGACCCAGCGCGTTGAAACCGATCCACATCTGACCTACGCCGTAGCGCGGCTCTTCTTCCGAGCCTTCACAGGAAGTCGTCCGGCTGCCCGCATTACGTCCTTGGCCACTCGGGGCGTTATCTCAAAGTCTTCCTTCTCAGTCTTGAAGTGCATCGTCTGGTCCGAAGCGTAGACCATCAGAGCCTTTGCGAGAATCACCCGGTTGAGAAGTTCGGCCTCGGATACTACATTCTCTGGTGTCCACTCTTCCCCGACACTCTTCCTCTTCCAATATCGTCGTGAGCGCCCGCCGGCCAAGCTGTCCTAGTTAGAAGCTTTCGAAGAGACCTGAACTTGAACTCTTTCGCATCCACCGAGACTCCTCTTTCTTTGGAATCTGCGCTTCCTTGACGGCTTGTTCCTTGAGAATCTCCAAGGCTTCCACGTAGGACTTGACCAGCTGGTCCCAAGTCTCCTGGTCGAACCCGGGATAGAGGTATTCGCGCTTTGGCATTGGAAAAGCGTCCGGTAGAGCCGACTCGTATTTCAGCTGGATTTCCTTGTCCAGCAGGTTTCTCCAGATCTTGTCCCGAAGCGAGTCCAAGACTAATATTCGAACTGGGCCAAGTGAGATTTAGAGTTCAGAGCTCGATGAAACTGGAACTATTCAAAGACTGGACGACCATGACCATCAAAAGACAGAACCGGCTGATCAAACGAGCCGCTTCCTCATATTGCAGGCTCTAACGTAGAAACCCAGCTTTTTGTAGAGTTGAACAGCAGCCTCCTGTTCAGCAGGCACGTCTAGATTCACAATATCAATGCCGTTTCTCTGGAAATGCTCCAAGAGAGTATCCATGAGGGCTCTGCCAATACCTTTTCTTCTGTAGCGCGAGTCGACCGCCATCAGTTCGACGTAGCCAACCCTCTTGGCATTCCAAGTTCTGAGGACGTTTTCTGGGAGTCCTTTTCTCTCGTAGCCAGTTATGAAACCAGTAACTCGTCCCGAATTGTCTTCGGCTACAAAAAAGTAGTCGGGGTTTCTAGAGTACATCCCTTCAATGTCTGCAAAGGTGGGGGTCGCATCGAATGAGGTGTATTTCTCAGCGATCTCAAACACTGACTGAAGATCGTTAGAGGAACAGGGCCTGACCTTCACCATCGGTCATCCACGAATAACTCTTCTACCGAACGGTTGACAGCGTAGGTTGCTTAGTCGAGGCTTCTCCGCGGGACAGAGCAGTGAGGATTGCATCGACAAGCTTTCTTGCGGAGGCTGGATCCAGTTCCACCGCAACTCTCGCTCCGGGACCCTCCTTCGGATTGACGAAGTCAATGTTCAACGCGTGCGCCAGTTGAGCGTCGCTGGGATGGTCATAGGACACGTTGACCTGTTCGAGCTTGAACCATCCCTGCGGACCTTTTCCGCTACCAGATACTTCCGCGGTCTCAACTATGCCTGTGCACATAGCATTCCTCTCCTAGCTCGGGGCCCTAAGGTACTTTTCGAAGAAGACGAAGAGTTTCTTCCAGCCTTCAACCGCCGCCTCCTGACGATATGCCGGACGATCATAATAGAAGAAGCCGTGCCCCGCCTTCGGGTACATGTGAAACTCGTACATCTTTCCGTACTTCTTCAGCTCATGCTCCAGCAGTTGGACGTGTTGCGGCGTGGGATTCTGGTCTTCCTCACCAAAGAGACCTAACAATGGACAGGATAGATCCTTCGTGTATTCAATCGGCGAAACAGGCTGATTAGGCGTGAGCTCTTCCTTCGACAAAACGATGCGCCCACCCCAGCAGTCCACAGCCGCATCAAAACCCTTCAACCGGCACGCCGCGAGAAAAGCTTGACGACCACTCGAACACGTGCCGAAGACGCCGACCTTCTTGTTGGAAATCGGGAGCGACTTTAGCAAACGAAGAGAGCCTTCAGCATCTCCAATGACGCTGTCATCAGCCACTCCTCCCGAGCCGCGGACCTTCGCCGCCACATCTTCCGGGCTGCCATGGCCGAACCTGTAGTAGATGTTCGGGCTCAGCGCAAGATAGCCGTGGTGAGCAAACTTCCGCGTCATCTCCCGATACAGCTCATCCCAGCCCGGCATGTGATGAATCAGCACCACCCCGGGAAAGGGTCCGGGACCTAGTGGTCGCGCATAGTAGGCGTTGATTATCTCTCCATTATGGCCAGGCAGCATAATGGTCTCGGCAAGCATTCCCTCATACATGTCAGTCGTATACTGATGCATGGCCAGCGCTTGCAGCTTGCACGGCTTAAAAAATCCCCGACGCCCCCTGGCAGGGTCCATTCATGGAAATGCGCATAGGAACAAATTCCCGACTAGTTGCTTTTCAGAGCATTCTCCGCTATCTGATTAGGCAACTTTCGCAAGAAACTGGGCAAACCAGCACAACAGAAAGGAGAGCAACTGGAACGCGGTGACTAGGTTAGTTCTTGCAACGAAATTGGTTCTATCTTACGGTAGATCTGGGACGGACCAAGAAGTTTGCCATCAACAGTTAACAGATCTTGCTCGACTGATATCCCGAACAGTCTTGCGTTCTCCTTCAAGTATGGGAGAATCAATTCCCAATCTTTCGTGGTGAAATCTGCCAGTCGTCCACCGTTGAGCTGGTCCTCGGAAACTTTCATGTGTGGATCCCGTATGAATATGGCTCCGCCGGAAGCTAGTGAGAACAAGTTGCTTCCAGGGTAGGGGTATTCCTGTTCTGTGAACCTCCCGTCAAAGGACGGATTCAAACCGTTAACGACCACAAATCCGCCCCCATTATGCGGGTCGCCTGCCATGAATGACTCTGCAAGATAGTCCAGACACGTCCCGTTGATCACAACTCTCGGCCTACCCACAGCGTTGATGAGTGGTCGTCCCGCTGCGTTACCCAGCACGTACACGTCGCCTCCCTTTGCGGCGTACATGAAGGCCTGACCCACATCGCCATGAACCACGAGCTTACCGTACTTGAGAATCTGAGCGGCTTGATCTTGAGCGGCACCATGAACTGTTATTTCACAGCCGTCAATTCCCGAAGAGACATAATCGCCTACATCGCCGTAACAGTCAATCTTCAATCCATTCGTTCGCGGACCCAGCCCGCTTCCGATGAACCTATGGCCTCGCAAGTTGTACAGCAAGATGTTCTTCCAGCCCTGGTCGTGCGCGTCGACCACAAACCTTGCCGCACTCTCGTCTCCCTCGACTGGAAATTCCAGAGCATCAACCACCAGCACCTGTGAGTCCAGTCCCGGATGCGCAAGTCTCAGCCTGTTCTTCCAGTCCAGCCGAGTGTAGAGGTCATAGTTCGACAGTGGGACGGAAGAGAAGATCTCATTCAAAGCCTCATGATACAAGTGCAGCAGTGAGCTGCGCTTCTTGTATCCAGTATCGTAGATTCGGTCGAATAACAGTGAGAGCGATTGTATCGCGAAGCGTCTTGACTCCTGCCCCTTCCACGCGAGCCTCTTCAACTCCTCAAGAATCTCTCCGGCATATTGGAAGCCGGCGTCCCTCAATGCGGGACGAACGTATGCATAGAATCCCAACGGGTCCTGAGAATGTGGACCCTTCTTCGGCAATTGTATTGCAACACTGACGTTTAGAGCGACCGCCGTTCGGCGTCCGGGTAGCCAATCTTGTTCTGGAAGACTAATCACTCGTCCAAACTTGTCGTCACACTCCAGTTCCTTCCCATCCTCTCCACCCTTAACAGTGAAGAGGAAAGCTCCGCCATCGGTGTAACTCCCACCACGGGCGTTCCAATAAGAGTCGGCAAACCTGCTCGGAATCCTACCATCCTGCTGTAATCGTCCGAGCACAGCATTGATCGCTTGTCTCTCAGAGGCGATGATCCCGATCTTGACCGGACCCTCTTGCAAAGCGAACACCTGGGGTCGCAGCATCGACGTGTCTGTAATGCCCAGCAGTTGCCATGCGTTGTTTTCCACATCATTCCTGGCGACGATGAAGAACCATGGTCCATCAGGGGACCCGTGGATGTGAGATGTCTGAATCAGCCCGTAGATCTTCTTCTTCTCGTCCGGCAGCATCTCAAAGTCTCGCTCGGTCGTCGGCGCTAGCGCCTCGATCAAGTACTCCAGCGGATACTTGTAGACCCGGCTGAGCAGGTCGAACAGCAGCACAGACACCTCTGTATCCGTTAAGAACAGCGGATGTATGTTCCGCTGAGCCAGATACTCCATTATCGAATGATAATTTGCGAAATCACCGTTATGGACAAGTGCCTCATGCAACCCGACAAATGGGTGTGCGCCGCCGGGATGCCAGACCCGACCTTTCGTCGGATAGCGGTGATGGCCGATCCAGACGTGAGCCTTGAAATCTTCCAGCCGGTAGTACTTGACAACATCATCTCCGTAGCCGACCAGTTTCAGAACGATCAGGTTCTTGCCATGAGAGACAACGAACGCTTTCTTCTCTCCCAGTGACGAGTAGCATTGGAGATTCAGTCGGTAGCTGTTCTGGTAGACGAACTCGTCCTCCAACTCGTCATCTTTCAGACTCTGAAGATTGTTCTTCCGCGCGAAATCAGCCAAGACTTCCGGCTTGACGCGGACAAAGTATCTGTAGACTTCTGGCGGCTCTACTGCGAGACTCGGAATGGACCGGTAATCATCGACCGCTTCAACTCTCGATTCGTGGTCGATCCGGAAGAAGGGTCGAATATGCTCGTCTTCGACCTGCTTCCTAGCCGCTCTGTCTAGGTAAGCGACTTGCAGAATGTAGTCTTCGCGCAGAATCTTCTCTGAAACTCCCAGCTGTTCTGGGACGAGGCCTAGAGCAGCAATGCCTCCACCCTTACCGTTACCTCTGTTCCGCATCTGGACAAGTGACTGCAGGAGATACTTTCCCTCCAAAGGGACGTTGCAAGCGAGTCCAACGACCCCGCAGCCGCCCTCTGCCTCCTGTTTCAGGAAAGATAGGTCCGGAACCCTCAACGTTTTTCTAGAATCTATAATGGCTTGGCCGATCATCACTTTCTCACTTGAATCGCACGAGTAGGTCCTTTCTGCCGCGAAGGTCTCGAATGCTCTCAAGTCCGAAACTGGCGAGGATTATTCGCAGACGTTTCGACCAGGCGTTGAACAGGTTGACGATCCTCTTCTCGCCCCACTCGGGATCAATGAACTGGGAAAGCTCTGGATCGGTCGTCGTGATGCCTACCTGACAACCGCGTCCCCGTTCACAGTTCCCACAATGCGTACATCCGACAGCTACCGCTTCCGCTGTCGCCACAACACATCCGTCGGCTCCCAGAGCAATGGCCTTCGCAACATCATCCGCAGTCCTGATACCACCGCTTGCCATTAGGATGATCTCGTCACGGACCCCTTCTGACACCAGATAATCGTGGACCTTTGGAATCGCGTACTCTACTGGCATTGCAATGTTCTTCTTCGCAATCTCCGGGGCAGCCCCCGTCCCACCATAGCCGCCATCAATGTGAATGATGTTCGCGCCAGCATAGTAACTTCCAATCGCCACCATGTCAACATCGGTAGGCGTCGAGACCTTCACAGAGACGAGTGCTCGGGGATTAACGGTCTTGATCCAGTCGACATGCTTCTTGTGATCCTCCACAGAATACACACTGTGAAATGGAAACGGCGAGTAGAGACTCGTGAACATCGACGACTCTCGCATCTTCGCCACTTCTGAGGTTACCTTGTCGGCTAGCAGGTGACCTCCCAGTCCCGGCTTTGCACCCTGAGCATACTTGAACTCGACAATCGGCGCATACTGGATAGTCTCCTCCCGGACCCCGAACATGCCCGTGGCCACTTGCGTAATCACATGATTCCGATAGGGCTCAATCTGTTCTGGGTAGCCTCCTTCACCGGTTGAAGTATAGGTCCCGAGTTTCCTTGCGGCTCTGGCCCGAGCAATCATGAAGTTGAGACTGATTGAACCAAACGACATACCGCCACCATAGATAGGCAGCGGAATCTCGATCTTCGCACCCTCACGTTTCTTGTTCAATGGAATCGATAGATCAACCTGATCTTGGTCGACCTTCGCAACTCCAGTATGGCTCTTCCATCCCAGCACGTCGAAGCCTCCACCAGAATTCCCAGTTTTGTACTCGAGACCGTTCACCGGAACATCTCCCGTCAATGCTTGTTCATAGGTTGCAAGGATGAGTTCGCCGGTCCAGCGCTTGTTCCCCAACCCTTCTGGTAGGCCGTGCTTAAGTGTCGAGAGAACCTCTAGGCCATGCTGAATTCTTTCGGTATGCTTCTCGATGATGAGTTCTAAGTTGCCCATGCGATCCCCTTGAACGATTGCTCTCGCAGTTCCGAGTCCAGCATCGATCGGCCGATGTCTCCTCGCAGGCGTCGGACATCGCGCATGCCCATCGCGCCGAGAATCTCGATCAGCTGATCATGCCAGACTCCCATGAGGTTGACGAGACGCTGTGCTCCCCACTCTGGATTTATCCTCCGCGGCCTCAATCCACAGTTTGCCCTATTCCGGGTCTCGCCTAGGAATTCTGCCTGCAACGCAACCAGTATCGTCGTGTCAATCCCAACTAGGTCCGCGCCGCAGATGATCGCTTTCGGAACATGTTCCGCTAGAGTGATCCCTCCGCTCGCGATGATCGTAACCTGGTCACGCAGTCCATCCCGGACCAGTTGCTGATGCACATCCCGCAGGGCTGTCGAGATGTGCCGAGGATCTCTGGAGTAGTCGCGGCCGTGATAGTCAGCGTACAGGTGCAAGCCGTGCACGCCTTGACGGGCTAGTTCGGACGCAACCCGTCCAGAATCTTCTCGGAATAGCAGCCTGCCTATGATAATTGACCGGTCGAAACGTGTCAGCAGCTTCCTTAGCACGCTGGGCTTCTCAGCGTCAAACTCGAGAATCGAGGGTTGCTTCTCCTCATAGTCTTCGATTCCCTCCTCGTCAATTAGCGGCAACAGATTTTCAGGTCCCGGTCTACCTAGCCTTGTTTCCCTAGCAACATCGAGTGTACCGACCTTCCCTGCTGCCAGCGCTACAGCGGTCTGAACATCATCGTTGTCAGTACCATTCGGTAGTTCATCGAAGATTATTGGGAGCGGAATCTCCATCGTCCTAGGCGTCTCAATGACGTTGTCGAGGTCGATACTTGTCGGCTTTCGTCCAACATCGACGCTTGTCGAAATAGATTCGCGACCGTAGACACCGTCCCTGGTTGGACGAACAATTTCTGACATGTCAGTCCAGATGCCATCAAATCCCTCTCCGCCAAATGCGCCTTTGTAGCCCATTCCTTTGACCGGAATCTTTCCCGTAGACGCCTCGTTCCAGATAGTGTAGACCATCTCGGGAGTCCAGAACGAGTCGCCCAGTTTCTTGTACGCCTCGGAGGGTTTGACTGTCATGATGTGTGGATATTCCTGAACACATCTCATGCAACCTACACACTTGTGCTTCAGCGGTTTGAACCCGCCGAAGTGTCCGCTGAAGACCCCGTAGATGCAGGGGCGACTCAGAACGACCTCTTTCTCGAACCTGTACTCGAATGCCTCATGCATCAGCATGGCAGCAAGGCGGATCTTGCGAGCTCTAACATCGAACCTGTTGGGGATCGGGTACACGTGAGGAGCAGGCCTTGATTCGATCTTGAAACGTCGGTACCCTGTCTCTTGCGCTTGCACCCCTCCATTCCTCGCCTGTACGAACTCTCAGTTTGAGGGCATGGGAACCACCGAATTTAAGGTATATCTTCTTGTAACTGGACACATATCCAATCACAATGAACCGCAGAGTTACTGGACGTGTCGAGTTCCAAGCGAATGGGCGTGTGGGTCTAAGACCTGGGTTGTTTGCGCCGTTCTTCTATGAAAGCGCCTGGAAGGCCTTGGGCGGTCTCCGCAAGGCCGGCGACTGGCTCTTCGGCTTTGATGAGAACCTGATCTTCGGTCTCGGTCACCGAGGATGGCATGTTGAGAAGTTCACATATCGCCCTTGCGTATTCTGCGTAGTAGGCTGAGGCGTGGCTACCCATTTCGTGTCTCACGACAACTGTGTGGACCCGGCCCTCCTGTGAATGTTCGAAGACGAATGTGCCGCTGTATCTGGCAAGGATGCTTCCGAAGACTCGAAGGACATTTTCGAGGTTGAAATTTCCAAACCAGGAGATGACCATATGTGGCGCCTCTTCTCTCCCGTTCCTTCTTCCGAGCTCTCTCGCCTTTTCTTCGGGCAAGTTGTCAAAGAGTTCTCGGAGAAGTCTCTTTCCTGTAACCGCTAGTCCGGCATTCTGGTAGACAGCGCCCCACTCTGCATATTCGCGCAGACCACTGTTCATTACATGGTTAAGGGAGAGATCTTCCTTTCTCGATAAACTTTCAAGGCGTTCTCTCACGTCATCGTCGAGTCGGACCATCAAGCGAGCCTTGGATTTTCTGGGGAACCCTGCTCACTAACGCCAAATGTTTCCTGGGCACTGCTATTTTACGATTTCATGATTCAACGGCTTGCTACAATTGGCCGGTGGGATTATAGCCTGTCAAGGACACGGTTCAGCTTGTGAGCATATGGACGCCTTTTTTCCAGGCCACAGACGGATAACGTGATAGTACTGTGGACTCACCTCCACGGTTTCGATTCGCTTAATCTTCATCGAGGCGTTTGGCCATTCTGGCGAGACGGAGAGTCGGCCAGGGTCTGTTATGAGGTACATATTGACCGTCGACTTCGAGGATGACATCGATATTGACAGCTTTCTCAGGTTCGTGGCTTACCACAGCAAGCGGTTGAAGTGTACCACCAAGGACGTGTTCATCCGCCTCGCTCACGAGTGGGAGAAGCAGCTGGTGAATCCGCATGAGTCAACAAACCCAAACGGAGCAAAGAAAGAGAAGAAGAAAACGGTCAAAGAGACTTCAGAGTAGCCGCTACAAGATCCGGGTCCGCTACAAATACCACTACTACCGCTGGATCACAACAAGAGACTACGGCAGCTTCAAAGACATCTACGAGAAATACAAGGACAAGGGCTACACCTACTGGTGCGTGCCGAAGGGAGACCCAGTGTTTGCTAACCCTGGACTAGAAACGATGGGCGAGCAGCTCGATTCGGTAGTATCGTCCAACGGAAACTATGAGGTCCCTACAAGATATTTCGAGAGAGATTATGCTGGAGAACTTGTTGTCGTCAAGCCATTCCTTCTTCCCGAAACTAGGCTGACGCCTGAACACCCGGTTTTGTTCTGTGGCTCCGCCCCGCAGAAATCGAAATGGTACGAGCCTCAAACTAGGCCGTCGCTCAAGAAAGAATGGAAGCCTGCTGGTGAACTGACAAAGGACGACTGGGTTTTCTTCCCCCTCTTCAAAGGGGAGCGAGAAGCTGATCCTGAGCTGCTCTACCTTCTCGGCTTGTATATGGCAGAAGGGTACCCGACGGGGCATCAGGTCTGCTTTTCACTCGGCCATCACGAGCGAGAACTAGCTGAGCAAATCTGCCAGATGGTAGAGAAACACTGGAATGTCCGTGCAACAATAAACCGTCATCGATACGGATTTTCAGTCCGCTTCTCGAAGGAAGCGTTAGCAGATTTCATGAGAAAACAGTTCGGAAGCAGGGCCTTCAACAAGAAGATCCCGTCGTGGATTCTAGAACAGCGGGACCCACGGCCTTTCCTCGAAGGCTGGATGCAGGGCGATGGTTTCAGACGAGGAAACACTTGGAGACTGCACACGTCATCTAGGACAGCCGCCTACCAGGCGTTACTCATGGGCTCCCGGCTTGGAGTTATGCCCGCGATCTACAAAGACGATAGAGAACAGAGAAGTATCATCGAAGGACGAAGGGTGAACGCGAAACCCTCATACGAAGTGCGATTCCATCTTGAAGGGAGCAAATACTCCAACAAAGCAAGTCACGTCGTGAGGACAAGCAAAGGATACTGGATCAGAATCAAGGAGATACAGAGGGAAAAGTTCTCGGGCAAAGTCTGTAACATGGAGACACCATCAAACACTTACCTTCTATCCTTCATAGTTCACAACTGTGCGGATCTTCCGCCGGAATTCTCAAGCCAGGATGGGACATGGACAGGATACAGACTTGATGGTGACAAGACTCACACTGCTTCGACCCTGAAGAGATACGGACGGCATAAGGCGTGGATTGATCCTGCTTACAAGTTCGAAGGGAAACCAGTAATCCTCGTCTACAACGCATCGCAATCTAACTAGTAGCCATCTCTCAGAACCTTTTCTTCTTCTAAGATCTCAGATGCTAATTCGTCTCAACACTACATGTGACTGTCCAATGTGACTACCTCGAGTGCGCGACCCTTATTTGTCACAGCCGATTCCTAGCCACCATGGAGACAGCGACCGTCCAGAAGGAGACGCTCTGGCGGAATCACAACTTCCTGAAGCTTTGGACCTCTGACACCATCTCACAATTCGGCAGTCAGTTTACCGGGCTCGCTCTACCCTTAACCGCCTTCATCATACTCCATTCGAATCCGACCGAGCAGGGGTTTCTCATTTTTGTGGGGACGATTCCATGGCTCCTTTTCGGGCTGTTCGTCGGCGTCTGGGTCGACCGGCACAGGAAGCAGCGGATCATGGTCACGTCCAACATTCTCCGAGGCTCAATGCTGGCGCTGATTCCGATAGCGGCAGTCCTCGGATGGATCACCCGGCTCGGAATTCTCTTCCTCTACGCGATCAGCTTCTTTGTCGGATTCCTACAAGTCTTCTTCGATGTTACCTACCAGTCCTTCCTCCCATCCCTCGTAAGGAGGGAACAACTGGTCGAAGGGAATACCAAGCTCCAAGCAAGTGCCTCAACAGCCCAAGTTGCTGGACCCACAATTGCCGGGATAGTTATTGGAATACTCACGGCACCGATTGCGATAGCAATTGACGCCTGCTCATTCTTCGCGTCAGCCATCACTCTCGGCCGGATCAAACATGACGAATTCATTGATCACAAGATCTCGAAGCATTCTGTTCTCGCGGATATACGCGAAGGCTTGAGGGTTGTACTGGGTGACAAGAGGCTCCGGATGATAGCAGGCTCTACGGGGACATCCAACTTCTTCAGCACCGGCCTCGGCACGATACTACCGTTCTTCCTGGTATCCGTCGGAATCTCGCTACCCAATATAGCCTTGATCGAAGGACTCATTTTCAGCGTTGGCAGTGTCGGCGCTCTTGTTGGAGTTGCCCTCGCAACTAGAATAGCGCGAAGGATAGGGGTGGGACTGTCCATAATTGGAAGCATGATCATAGGAGGACTCGGCGCTATTCCCTACTACCTATCAGGGTCCCTTACAGCTTCCCCTTTATTCGCTCTGTTCGGCTTAGACGTCAACTGGTACCTTCTCACCATTATGGCGGGCCAGTTCGTGAGCTTCGTCGGAGTAGTCGTCTACAACATCAACCAGGTCAGCCTAAGACAAGCAATCGTCCCCATCCGTCTTCAGGGGCGGATGAACGCGACTATGCGATTCCTGGTCTGGGGGACCATACCGCTCGGCGGTCTCGCCGGCGGGTTGCTCGCGACGCTCTTCGGAGTGCGGAGCGCTGTCGGCATTGTTGTTCTGGGAGGATGTCTCGCCTTTCTCTGGGTCCTACTATCGCCTGTGCGTTCGCTCAAAGAAATCCCCGAGTCAATGGAATAGGTCACTTCAGCGCACCCCTAAGAAACCAAACGGAAGATCAATGCGCGGGAAAACCCAGCCAGAAATGGCCCCGTCTCACGCCGACGCCGCTCCTTGCAGACTCGGTATGAGTGCCACGAATTTATCCCCATAGCTGCTCGTTTTCCTTGCGGATCCGGCTCGTTCTCGAGACATCATAGTCATGCATTTCCGGTTCAGAACGCTACCAAATGTCGGAAATCGGCTTAAATCAGAACAGTTCATCCTTCTACCCCCCCTCCCCCCCGGGGGTCCACTGCCATCATGAGACATTCTTCGGCCGCGAAAGGTCCAAACCAGAACTGAAGGTAGGGAAGTTCGTCGAGGAAGATGACAGTGCCAGCCAAGGTGAAAGCTCAGACCGCCTTTCCGTGGGGAGCATGAGCACCGCGTATTGGAGAGTCAATTCCCTCGCGATTGTCGGTGCAGCAATAGCCCTCATCAGCATCTTCCTTCCCTGGTGGGGAATCTACGAGCTCGTCGGGTCCAGTGTGATGCTCTTTGCCCACTGGACGCTCTGGAGTCCGCCAGGTTCGGCGGCCCTCCGCAGACTGGGCCGGCCCGATTCCCTATCAACAGCAAGCATCTCTCAGACATTCATCATTTCAAGCCTCATAGTGCTGATTCTAGCCCTGGTCGCGGCATCACTCGCCCTTGCTGGAGGCCTCACTCTCGTCCGGAAATACTTGGTAGCCGGACTGGTAGTGTCAATCTTAACACCAATCGCTTACACCATCACTATAGCCTACGTGACATCCAGCTACTGCCTATTGTTCCCCCTATGCGCATCAGGACCCATCGGAAATGGAACAGTCTTCGGAACCACGTACACTTGGGGATTCGAGACGGGATTCTACATCTTCATCGTTGGAATAGTCGTTTTCGCCCTGTCCCTCGTCTTGAACAACAGCCTGGCCAGAACCACTGCGATCCGTCGCGCAGAAGTCTCCGTCCTAACCAGCCAACCGACAGGCTAAAACCGAGATCTAGTTTCCTAAATCACTGGCGTGCTTGAGAAGACTATTCCTTGCTGAGTGATCTGGTAGAAGTATCCACGGGACGCAATAGGATTCCGACCAATCCGTAGCACCTTCATCGTCCCACCCTTCAACAAGATCTCACCACTCCTCTTCCTCATCTCGATCACACCATCAGCCAAATTCGCCGTAGCATTCTCCAGCGACTCATCTACAACCTCCGTATGGAGGATCGCTATCGTCACAGCCCGCGCAATCCTAGTCGCAAACCGCATCACCTGGACGTATTGGAAGACTTTTCGCGCTTCAGTCAGGAGAAAGAACGGTGTGATAGAGTCCATCACGATAATCTTCGGACCCAGACCCGGCTTCAACGCAAAAGCCCGACCATAGCTCAATAGGTCCTGAAACTTCAACGTCTCATCCAGTATCTCCGACGGGTCCATCTTCGGCAACGACTCCGCCAGCTTCTGCGCCCCCAACGAGAACATGTCAACAAACTCCAACCGGCCCTCCGACTCGATCTTGTCCACGGCGATATGGTGATCCTCAAGTCCAAGCTTGACAATGTCCGCCGGATCATCAATACAGTAGTAGAGCAGGCTGCATCCTTGACGGATGAAGTTCGTAACCAGCTCCCGGACAAGCATCGACTTCCCACTACCAATAGGACCCAACAGAGCAATTGCAGACGGCCTAGGAAAGCCGCCCCCGGTCACCTTGTCCAGAATTGGAATCCCGGTCGGCTGAAGAGCCTCGACCCTATGATCATCAGCCGCCCTCTTCAAAGAATGCCCGCTGCCCGTAGACGCTTACTGATCTGATTCGAAAGGTGGCTTGTAACTCGAACGAGAGTCGGAAAGTGACACTCCCCACTGACAGCCGAGTCCGCTCATCTTAAGGCGGCCGGAGAGTCTCCTCACGCTTCTGGCTCAGTTTTATTAGACCGCGGCCGCCACGCTCCCCTTTCTCCATGATAGTAATCGGCGGCTCAGCCTCCACAGACCTCGCCGGGAAGGTCGCAAAGCAACTCGGCCAAGAACCTGGGCGGATCGAGATCAAGAGATTCCCCGACGGCGAAAAATACATCCGGATCCACGAGGATGTCAAAGGCCAAGACGTCGCCCTAATCCAGTCACTCTACCGGACACCAGACGAGTACGTCTTCGAATACCTCCTCATCGCAGACACGCTCCGAGACATGGGCGCGGCCTCGATAACCGGAGTCACGCCATACCTAGCGTATGCCCGCCAAGACTCCCGCTTCTACCCGGGCGAAGCGCTAAGCTCGGCGTCACTCGCCAAATTCTTCGAAGCGGCCGGCACAACATCCATCATCACGATCGACTGCCACCTCCACCGGCTCGGAGACGTCTCCAAAGTCTTCAAGATCCCCGCCCAGAACGTTTCAGCAATGACCCTCCTCGGCAGATACGCACGGGAGAACCTGAGACCGAAGAAGCCCATAGTCGTCGGACCAGACGAGGAGGCCGAACAATGGGCCGGAACAGTCGCAAAAGAGCTGGACGCGGAGCACACCGCATTCACCAAGAGACGGGTTCGCAAGGAAGGAGAGACAAAATCCAGACTCGAAATGGACACGGGAAGTGTAGACGTGAAGGGTCGAGACATTGTCTTCGCAGACGACATCATCAGCACCGGGGGAACCATCGCAGAAGCCGCAAGGGCCTGCAGGAAAAAAGGCGCCAGACGAATCTTCGTACTCTGCACCCACCCCGTGCTAGCGGACGGAGCACTGAAACGGATCAGAGCCGCAGGAGCCTCAAGAATAGTCGGAACAGACACTATTCCAAGCCCCATCAGCACCGTCTCCGTCGCCCCCGTCATAGCCGCCGCCCTCAAAACAAGACCATAGACGATGGCAAACCCAGACCAGTGTACACTTGAACATTCATTAGGACAATCGCTCGCGATCGCACGGGAGATCATTGCCGCCAGAACTAGCCATCACCGGCGCTCTCAACTGGGACATTAACCTCTTCGTCAAACAGATCCCCCGCTCCGGACAGGAGGTAGTCGTAGAGAAGATCGACAGAGTCCCGGGAGGCAAGGGAGGCAACGTGGCCGTCGCCGCCACCAGAATACTCGGCCAAGGACGCGTCGCACTCTTCGCATGCCTCGGAAGAGACGATGTAGGGAAGAAACAGATCTCCATCCTTAAACAAGAAGGCGTTGACACGTCCACCATCCAAATGCTCGACCGGTTCGAGTCTGGACAGGCCTACATAACAGTGGACCAGAAAGGCAGCAACGTCATCGAGACCCACTTCGGCGCAAACGCGGAACTTAACCAGGACCATCTAATGCTACCCACAGTCCAATCCATCCTCGCAAACATCCAGATGCTCGTCGTCATCGACCCCCCACGACAAGTTGCTGGAAAGCTACTGGCCGAAGGCCGCAGGTTCCGAAAGTCCGTCATCTGGCACCCGGGCGTTCTAACAAGATATGGGCTGAGCGAGTTCGAGGACGACATGGAGGAGATAGACTACCTGGTCCTTAACGAGCATGAAGCGCCTCTCTTCGCAGGTGTGAAGCGGCTTGACCAAGCATTATCCTCGTTGAACAAGGCCGCGCCCAAAGCAAAGATTCTCGTCACGCTGGGAAATAGAGGCGCCGCCTTCTACTCAGAAGGCAAGCTAGCAAGGATTCCAAGAATCTCGCTTGACAAGCTTGGACGGAAGGTAGTCAACACGACCGGGAGCGGCGACGCGTTCGTCGGAGCTTTTGCAGCCTACAAAATCCTTGGCGTCAACGACATTGACGCGTTCGGGTACGCTAACATGGCTGGAGCCTTGAAAGCATGTCATCCGGAGACACGTGGAAGCCCAACGAGGAAAGACCTAGAGGATTCGTACCGGAAATATTTCAGCTAATAGACTAGGCTAGGTTGACCGAGCCTATCTCCGACAGATCTGACAAGCTGTTCATCTTCACCATACCGCTGCTTACGGTGTAGAGTACATTGCCGATGTAGAGTGACCTTGTGACGAAGAGGCTGTTGTTGTAGTAGCTGGGGAGTTCACCATTTGGAACGTGAGTGATTCCTCCTCTAAAGACCAGCCCGCTCTGTGTGGTGACGTTGAACACGTAGGCGCCCTGCCAGACTGGAGGATTGTAACCCCATGGAAAAGTCGAGTTCTGCTGGGCCTGAGCGATCTCGACGGGAACGACGAGCAGGTTCAGCGACTGGTCGAAGAGCACGGCTCTATGGTCGGTCAATGCTGGCGAGTCGCTGCCACGATCTCCAGCCAGGAAGTTGCTGGTGTCTATGGGATGGTTGGGGTCTGAGACGTCGAAGAAGCTGAACTTGAGACCTTGGAACAAGGCAGCGTTCTCCCACGTCACGTTCGTAGAGGATTTTCCTAGGCCTATCAAGTGCGTCTCATCATATGGATGTAGATAGTCCGACACTCCAGTTATGTTGAGCTGGCCTAGCACCTTTGGCCGGGACGGGTCTTGGAGACCTATTACAAACAACGGGTCCATCCTCTGATAAGTGACTAGGTAGGCTCTGTCGCCCATGAACCGTGCAGCGTAAAATGCTTCGCCCGGCGCTAGTCCTTGGAGACTTCCAACGGTCTGAAGGCTACGGTCCAACACGTACAAGTCTGTTTGCTGTTGTGACACCGTAGAGATTGTAGTTGAAGTCTGAGGAGTGAGAATTCTAGCGTAACCGTATTCGCTGGTTGCGATCCGGAAGTAGCCGTTGTATTCGTCCATCGAGAACTGGTTGAGGACATGTCCGGGAACTGTTCCCGTGGCTTCATAGTTGATGGATGAACCATCGATGCTTATCCGGTGGATTGTGGTCTGTTCTGTCTCGCTCCAGATCGGCTGCGTGAGGTAGACTTGATTGAGCGAAACGTAGATGTTGCTACTCGTTCCAATAAGGAAAGTCTTAGCCGTCGGAGCAGGATTGGCCTGGCTGAGATCAACTCCGATGACAGTGGTGAAGCTTTGAGCGTAATCGGCAACGTCAGAGTGGTAGATCTGATTGGGCAGCATCGTCAAAGAGTTCCCATTGACAATGTTCTCTGGAACCGGGATCGGCCCTACGCATCCGATGGGCTGGGTCGATATCATGTAGACATAGTTTCCGATGAGGCGTGCTCCAGACAGTGTTCCGTTAGCGATGATCGTGGTCGTTAGAATCGGGTTGGAATGGTTGGAGACATCGAAGACCCAGATCGAGCTGGTCTGGTCGTATGAGTAGGCTGGGACGGCTATCATGCTTGCTCCTCCGGCAACTGTTGGAGCCCCCGTGAAGGTGTAAGGCACAGGGTAGTACTGGAAATGCTGGCTGATGATCATCAGCTGGCTGCCGTCGATGAAGATTCCTTGGATAGAGCCGTTTACGGAGAGTCTCGCCACCTCTCTTGCATCGACGACCGGATAAGCTAGTACTATCGCAACGGTATTGTTGGTGACAGTGTAGAGGTATGTCCCATCATTCTTCACCGTGTCCAGCTCGTCGACCCCGGCAACCTGGGCGTTGGTCTCTGAGTGGGTTGGAATCGTACCTGAGTATGAGGAGCTGGATGAGGCAGTAGTCGCTAGACCATTCCCAGACAAGGGCTGGGGAGCCGGGTTTGGATTGTAGAGGCCACGGACTTCAAGACCATTACAGCTCTTTGAAAATATGAAATGTTGTAGCTCATCATAGGATGAGAAGGGAGTCATCGAGTGAACCGCCAGGGTGGCTGGGCTGTGAGTCAGGTACATCGTAACCGGGACCATGCTTAGGGCTATGAGCGACAGAACGGAGACGGCTGTACCAAGACCTAGGCGTCGCATGGGAACATACTCTCTCTGCTGGGGCTTAATTCCATTGTTTCGAACGGGGCGTTCAGAGAACAGAACGGCTCCCCAAAGCGTAAGATTCTATCCATTCGTAGTGTTGTCTCCTCGGAGAATCGGCGTTGGAGAAGGACCATGACAAGATTGTGGAATCCGAGCTGCGGGGGGTTACGCTGAGGGTCTACTGGCATATACTTGGCTCGAAGAACCGGTCTGTTGGGGTGAGACCTGTGCAGCGGGCTCTGGGATTGAGCAGCCCCAGCGTTGCAATGCACCATCTAGAGAAGCTGCGGATGCTGGGATTACTGGAGAAGGACTTGACGGGCGAGTATCATCTCATTGAACATGTAAAGGTCGGCGTGCTACGAGACTTTGTTGGTGTTCTCGGCGTGCTCCTCCCACGCTACCTGTTCTATTCGACCATGTTTACTGTAATGCTGGTTCTCTACCCGATCTTCTATCCGCCGACCTTTTCAACTCATAATATCGTGGCGCTCATTTTCGGAGGGTCCGCGGTACTGGTTTCGTGGACTGAGACTTACCGGGCGTGGAGGCTGAGACCGTTCTGAAAACGGTACAGACCGTTCTAACGTGTGGGATTATGCCAAGGAAGCGACCAATGAATATCATAGTAGGTTCGGCCACACGAGAGCAGATCGAGGCTTGAAAGTTGGCTCGCGAGCAAGGTTGACCCTTGTCGCTATGCTAGGAGTCGTAGCCGGCCTCGGCTTTATCGCCCTGCCGGGCATCCTAGCACCAACCACCACGACCGGCACAAATTCGACCTGGGGAACAGCGACAACCGCCTTCAACCCCAACGCAACTGTGCGACTCGCGAACAATACGGGCCAGACGCCAATAGAGACGACAATAACACCCGGAGCTATCCCGGTCCTCATATCTCTGATAATAGCCCCCGCCTTGGCACTCTCGATCCTAGCTTCGACACTGATGTCAAGGCGTACTAGAAAAGGTCTGGAGAAGAGTTGAGATCGCAACTCTTCCCAAGATGCTATGCATGTCTAGTCTTGAAGGAGATGCCAGATCAACCTCGTATTGGCGTGTATAGAAGAAGCTATCTACTCAACCGAGACTCGTCATTGTCGTGCCAAGTACTAGTCTGAACAGATCTCTCGAGTACATATCGAAGAATAAGGAACGGTTTCTACAGGATTTTCGCACGCTCCTCAAACAGCCGAGTGTCTCAGCCCAGAAGGTCGGGATTGAGGACTGCGCTAGGATTGTAAAGAAGCAGATGGAGATGGCTGGAGTAAAGACGAAGATTCTTCCCGTAAAGAACGGCAATCCCGTGGTATTTGGAGAAGCCAGGTCGAAGTCCAGCTCGAAGACCCTCCTGATCTATGGCCATTATGATGTTCAGCCTCCGGAGCCTCTCGAGAAATGGGTGTCTGGACCTTTCGATGCTAAGATGAATGGTAGGAAGATTGTCTCGCGGGGTGCGGCGGATAGTAAGAACAACGTGATCTCTTTCATCAAGGCCGCGGAGAGCTTCCTCAAAGCGACCGGTGATGTTCCTCTCAATCTCAAGTTCATCGTTGAGGGCGAGGAGGAGATTGGCAGTCCGCATCTTCCCGGCTTTGTTGAGGAGAATGCTGAGCGGTTGAAGGCGGATTCTGTCGTCTGTTATGATGGTGATTTCGATGAGACGGGCCGGGCCAAGATCAGCCTCGGCGTCAAGGGTCTCTTGTATGTCGAGCTTCGCTGCAAGAAGGCTCGCGAGGATCTGCATTCTTCGTACGCTCCTCTCGCGGAGAATCCTGCGTGGCGGCTTGTCTGGGCAATGTCCACGATCAAGAGCCCGGATGACAAGATTCTGGTCAAGGGCTGGTATGATGATGTGGAACGGTTTTCTCCGGCCCAGTCGCGTCTGCTTGGCAAGGTTCCGTTTAGGGGCCAGAACCTGTTGAAAGAGTGGGGTCTCAAGAGTTTCTTGAAGGCGAAGAGTAACCGGGAGGCGTTGAGGCGTTACATGACGGAGCCGACGTGTACGATCTGCGGCTTCAAGACCGGATACATCGGCGAGGGCTCGAAGACTGTGCTGCCGGGGAGTGCGATGTTGAAGATTGACTTCCGGCTCGTCTATAACCAGAATCCGAGGAAGCAGCTGCGGCTGTTGAAGGAGCACTTGGACAGTCACGGGTTTGACGATATCCAGGTCCGGGGGCTCGGCTTCATAGAACCATCATTCACGAGGCCATCGGCCCCGATAGCACTGGCCGCGGAGAAAGCGGCGAGGATCGCCTATGGGAGCAGTGCGGTGGTTATTCCTCGGAACCCGGCGTCCGGTCCCGACTATCTCTTTACCAAACGGCTGGGCATGGATTCTATCTGGACGGGCAGCGGGCCGCCCTCGGCGTACTCTCACGCGCACGCGCCAAACGAGTATACGACGACCGAGGATTTCATAAACGGAATAAGATACATCGCCTCGATAATCGAGTGCTACGCAAGCATTCGATAGCAGGCTTTCCGGGGAGCTTTCAGGCAGACGGGTATTGTGTCGCTAGGCTAGCTGGAGTTCGAGTCCTTCGGGAGAGGGGATAGTTCTGGATTCTCGATTCGGGCTTATTCTGAACGATATTTCAAGCGCGAAAATTCTTCCAAAGAGCACGTCCGTGTCGCGGGAATTTTTTTATTTCTAAATCCTAGACGGGGGTCTCTCGCTATCTGGAACGTTTCTGGGCGAGATATCCAATTTTTCGCGCAGAACGGGCAGATCGGCCGTTTTCTATAAGTGCTCCGTGGGGTCTAGTCACGCTTGCGAAACCTGCCGCGTGGGACCCCCCTCCATGATCGTCGATCTGGGGCTATTCTGGGCGATTCGGCATCACTAGGAGGAAAGGAGTCTTGAAGATTTCGAGGAAGCTTGTGGTTCGTGAACTAGCTGACATGTGTGTAACAATCAGCGGGAAGACCCGTCTCAGGGAGACGAGTACCCACATGGGCAGGAAGACATGGAATTTAACCGTGCAAATTTTTCCTGAAACAAGGTAGGGCGGATACAGAGCTGAGTCTACCCTAGCCGGGCCTGCTTGCCCTCAGCAGGCTTAAGGTCTGACAGCTTGGCACCCACGAGTCTTATTCTTCGCCGGTCCTTTTCAAACTCGCGGAATAGATGGTGGACGTATTCGCGGACGACGTCTTGGTCGTCGACATAGCCTGTGTGGGTCTTTTCACGAGTGAAGGTTTGGAAACCCTCGAACCGGACCTTGATACTTACTGTTCGGAAGCGTAGTCGCTCTGCCAAGAGACGTTCATGCACCTCCTGGACCAGCGATTCTAGGGCTTCAAGGACGACTTGCTTGTTCTGTACGTCCCGTTCAAAGGTCTGTTCCACGCTGATAGATTTCCGCAAACCTCTCTCTTCGACCGGAGCCTCTTCGATACCGTTGGCTATTCCCCAGAGCCACACAGCGCCCTTACCTAGCCAGTCGGTCAGCTTCTTCGCAGGAATCTGGCTCAGCTGCCCGATGGTCTGGATCCCGTGCTCTTGCAAAAATTCAGTCGTCTTCTTTCCGACACCGCTGATCTTGTTGACAGACAACGGCTCAAGGAATGTCCTGACCTCTTCTGGTTTAACAGTCGTCAGCCCGTCAGGCTTGTTCATGTCAGAAGCCATTTTCGCAAGCGACTTGTTAGGTGCGACTCCAACGCTGACCGTGAGCCCCTCAGCAGTCTTAAGCTCAGCCTTCACCTTCCTCGCATGATCAATCGCCTCATCGAAACTCTTGCAGCGAACGCTAACGTCCATGTATGCCTCGTCGATGCTTGTCTGTTCGAATTTATCAGCAAACTTTCGCAACACCTCCATCGCGCGATCCGAGGTTTCCCCGTACAACTCGAAATCGGGCCGGACGTACTCGCCTTGAGGGCAGAGCTTGTAGGCTTGAGAGATGGGCATCCCCGAGCGGACCCCGAACTTTCTCGCCTCATAGGAGCATGACATTACCACACCACGCCCATGACCACCCTTCGGATCCGCGCCGACAATGAGCGGCTTCCCCGCTAGCGAAGGATTCCGCTTTATCTCACAAGATGGATAGAACGCGTCCAGGTCGCAGTGCAGGATTATCCTGGGACCCGTGATTCCGGACATTCGCTTCACATAGAGACTCTTCTTCAGTCTCCTTTTTCAGTTATGTTGGAACGCGCGATGGTCTAGCGTTTACGTGCGATGCGAATAGTTTCGTCCATCTCGACAGGGATCGAGAATAGCATATTACCTACACCTAACAGGACCGAGACCCGAACCAGTTGGACCCTCTGGAGTACAGACAGAACAACCCTTACGCCAAGCGGTTGCATGACGAGTACAACCAACAATACGCTATTGCCAGCATTGCGCGGTCGAAAGGGCTGGACCCGTCGTCGAAGGTCGAGTCCCAGACGACTTATGACCTGGCTGAGAGGGTCGAAAAGGCCGTCGGGCCCCCCGGCGTGGCAGAGAGGATTCGAGAGCTGAGTAAGATCATCTCTCGCGAAGAGACCGCGCTGAAGATCAGCGAAGAGATTGTCCTTGGCCGTTTTGGAAGTTTTGAGGAGGAGAAGGCAGCTGAGCAGGCTGTCCGGACCGCCCTAGCAGTCTTGGATGAAGCCGTGACGGTTGCGCCAATTCAGGGGATTCACGCTGTGAAGATTCGGACGAATCCTGATCGTACGAGGCATCTTGCGGTCTATTTTGCGGGTCCCATGCGATCTGCAGGTGGGACTGAGATGGGGATGACTATGATCGTAGCGGACTATGTTCGGCGGAACTTGAACTTGCAGCCGTATCGGGCGTCGGAGGCCGAGGCACGCAGGTTTGTAGAGGAACTCCGGATCTACGAGCGGGCTGTCGCTAGGTTCCAGTATCGTAACTCCGACGATGCATTGCATGATGCTATGCTGAGCCTGCCGATAGAGCCGAACGGGGTCGAGACTGATCCCGTCGAAGTGACGGTCAATCGGAACGTTCTGAGAGTTGAAACGAACCGGGTCCGAGGCGGAGCGCTCCGGGTGGTGAATGATGGACTTCTCGGTCGTTCGCAGAAGGTTCTCAGGATCGTCGATCGTCTGGGTCTTGATGGGTGGGAGTGGCTGCGGTCGCTGAAGAGCTCCTCGGCGGAGGGCGAAGAAGCGAAGGAGTTCATGTTCATGGAAGATGTTGTGGGGGGCAGGCCAATCTTCGGCTTTCCGAGTACTCCTGGCGGGTTTAGGATACGGTATGGTCGGGCGAGGAACACGGGCCTCGCATCGGTCGGAGTCCACCCCGCCACTATGGAGATTCTCGGTGGATTCTTAGCCATCGGCGTTCAGATAAGAACAGAGCGGCCTGGAAAAGCCGGGATTGTGACGGCGGTTGACTCGATCGAGCCGCCGGTGGTTAAGATGATGGATGGTTCTGTCGTGAGGATTGAGAGCCCGAGCGAGGCTCGAACGGTCAAGGACCGGATCGAGAGCATTCTCTTCCTAGGGGACCTTCTGGTGGGATACGGCGAGTTCCTAGAGAACAATCGAACGCTCGTCCCCTCAGGCTTTGTAGAAGAATGGTGGGGCCAATTACTCGCCGAGAAACTGCCAACTCCTCAATCTGGTAGTCCCATTCCGTCGATCTCGATATCGTCCGAACGTCTTCAGACACTAGCCGCGAATCCTCTTTCGGCTAGACCCAGCGCGAAAGAAGCGGCCGAAATCTCCTCAACGCTTGGCGTTCCGTTGCATCCCTACTACACTTTCTTCTGGGACTTGATCAAACCCGAGGAGCTAGAATATCTACAGGAGAGAATCCGCGAATTCTCAAAGCCATCCGAACAGACGATCCTCATTCCCAACGACGCGAAGATCAAATCTCTCCTAGAGAAGCTATGCCTCCCCCACCGAGTCGACGGCGCGTCGCTACGGATAAACGAGGCTGAGACGGTCATCCTCCGATCTCTCTTCAAACCTGAAGCTCAAGAATGGCTTGCCGTAGGCTCCGCCACTCTAGAGACATTGTCATCGCTTGCAGGATTTCCGGTGAAGAGCAAGTCCCCAAATTATGTCGGGGCGCGCATGGGACGGCCGGAAAAGGCGAAAGAGCGTATCATGACGCCCAAGGTTCACTGTCTCTTTCCTACCGGCCAGTTCGGGGGAACGCGGCGCGACATCGTCGAGGCCTCCAAGAAACTGGCCATAAGCCTGGAAGTTGTTGACAGGTCCTGTCCCAATTGTGATACATGGGAACCGCGCGTCAAGTGTCCAACATGCGGAGGATTGACCGTCGAACGTTTTTCGTGCCCTCGGTGTGGTCTACCGGGGCCCGGCGCTTGCAAGAACTGTAATGTGGAGACGGTCGCGTACAAGGATCGTCCGCTTGATCTCAGCCGTATCTTGGAAGATGCTGGGAAACGCGTTGGGCTGGGGAAGATTCCCGATGCAGTGAAGGGGGCGAAGGGTCTGCTGAACCGGACGAAGACTCCTGAGCCTCTGGAGAAGGGATTGTTGAGAGCACGGACAGACGTGTCGGTCTTCAAGGACGGGACGATACGGTTCGACTCGACCAACGCAATTCTCACACACTTCCGTCCCGGCGAAGTTGGACTTTCGATCGAGAAAGCCCGTGCTCTTGGCTATGAGAAGGATATTGATGGTAAGCCGCTGGAGGCGCAGAGTCAGCTGTGCCAGCTCGAAGTCCAAGACCTCATAGTCCCAGAGGCATGTGGGCAGTATCTTCTCAAAGCGTCCAAGTTCCTCGATGATCTACTCTCCTGCTATTATGGGCTGGACAGATTCTACAACGCGACAAGGAAGGAAGATCTCATAGGCCGCCTTGTCGTCGGACTCTCCCCTCACACGTCTGTCGGAGTGGTCGGCCGGATTGTGGGGTTCACCAAGGCGAGTGTCTGCTATGCTCACCCGTTCTGGCACGCGGCCAAGAGACGCGACTGCGACGGGGACGAAGACTCAGTGTCGTTACTGCTGGACGTGTTGCTGAATTTCTCTCGCGAGTTTATGCCGGATAGGATTGGCGGGCTGATGGACGCGCCGTTGCTGTTGTCGCCTCTCCTCAACCCGTCCGAGGTGGCGCGCCAGGCACTCAACATCGAGACCGTCGCTCAGCTTCCAGTCGAGTTCTACGAAAAGACATGGCAAGGTGCACATCCAAGCGAGGTCGAGAGTCTAGTTCCGACGTTGAACAAGAGTCTGGGCGAAGATCACTGGAGCATTGGTTTCACGCATCCTACCGAAGACCTTGACCGTGGGAGACTGATCAGTTCGTACAAGGAGCTACCAACCATGCTTGACAAAGTAAAGGAACAACTGAAGTTGGCGGACCAGATCGTGGCTGTAAACGCTGCGGATGTAGCCGTCAAAGTTCTCTCTACACACATTCTCCGTGATCTCGTTGGGAATCTACGGACTTTTACTTCCCAGCGAGTCCGGTGTATGAAGTGCGGGTCGAAGCCGCGCCGGGTCCCGCTCGGAGGCGTTTGCCATCGCTGTGGTGGCAAGCTTGTTGCCACAGTGTTTCGGATGGGCGTCGAGAAGTATCTAGATGTCGCGACGGAGATGGTTGACCGATACCAGATTCGGCCGTATTACCATCAGCGACTGGATTTGATAAAGCTGGAGCTTTCCGACACGTTTAGGCCACTCCCAGAGGAGAAGGCGCAGCAAAAGCTGCTCATCAGCGAGTTCGCCTGAGGAAGACCATCTGAGCCCCGCCTATCATCCGAGAGCATACCTTGCGGGGATGAGGAATGTCAGTAGAGGGCTAGAATCCCGGACGAAAATTTTGGATATGATGGAAAAGGGAAAGACGAACGTCCAAGACATTAGTGACAAGGCTGGTCTCGGAACGGCCTGCGTCAGTTATCACCTCAAACTTCTCCTGAAGCAGAGAGTGGTTGCTGTGTCAAAATCCGGCCGTGCAGGCAGATGGACCTTAACGAAGTATGGACAAGAAAAGCTGTTCAGAGATTAGCGGAAGATGAAGGACGCTGGCCAGGTCATCCCCATGGTTATTATTCTTGTTATCGGGATCTTCTTTGCCATCGGGGGCTACGAGTCTTTTCCTGACGGCTGCAAATTTTTCCATCAAGGAATCGAAGCATGCCAGCTGACTGGAAGCGGCGGCGACCTGTCGCTAATCGAGCTGGTCTTGGGACTTGCTAGAGTATCCCTTGGGTCTGTCCATATCGTATTTCTAGTTAGGGTGGATGATAGCATCCACTAGCTTCGCACGTTATTGTTGGAACTGGGATATGCTGCTCTGTAATGGTCCGGGTTCTGTCTTGATTGCTTTCCAGTCCAGCTCCGCTAGTCCAGCTAGTCGTCGGAACTCGTTGACGCTGCCGGGTCCGAATCCTGCGAAGTGGTTGTTGAAGAAGATGTAGCCTTGTTTGAACAGGCTGGACTTCTCCTCGAGGGCGCTGTACCACTTCTTCATAGTCTGTGTCTGGTCTTTCTGTGGCGCGCTGAAGTTGGTGATTGTCCGGTCTCCGACCATGCGGAGATAGGCAATGTCGCTGGTCGTCTCTGTCGGTGTTGACGCGTACTGGTTCTCTGACCAGGCCAGAGCGACGTTGCTTGTTTCGAGGAGTTTGTAGATTTCTGGTTTCCACCAGGATTTGTTCCGGAATTCTATGGCGTGTTTGTACTTCTGGTCTATCTGTCCGAGGAATGTTTCGAGCGCGTCTTTGTCCTTCTTCATGTTGAACGAGGGTGGTAGCTGGATGACTAGTGGTCCGAGCTTCTCGCGTAGTTCTGATATTGACTTGTAGAAGCGTTCGAGCTGGGCTTGGCTGTCGCGTAGTTTCAGCTCGTGGGTTATTTTCTTAGGAAACTTTGCTGAGAAGATGAATCCGTCTGTGGTTATTTTCCGCCAGTTCGCGACCATTAGTGGGCTTGGTGTGCGGTAGTAGGTGGAGTCTATCTCGACGGCGTCGAATATGGTCGAGTAGAGGTGTAGATAGTCGCCGGGCTTCGCGTCCTTGGGGTAGAAGGGGCCGACCCAGTCGGCGTAGGACCAGCCACTACAGCCGATACGGAGCCGCTTAGGATCCGGGAACATGGATTGACCAAGTTATTCTTGTCTTGTCTGGGGTTAAAGGATTGTTTTTGGATGAAAAGTGTGGAGCGTCTCTGGAGTTTTGCCATGCCCCTCCGGGGGGTCGAGAAATAGATAACAGAAAAGGAAAAGATAGCGAGAAGATGTGATCTAGTGAGAGTTATTGCTACTGTTTGGGTCTGATGCGGATGCTGTTTCCTTCTATTCTTATCTCGTAGCTGGGTTCCGGTGTATCTGCGGGACCCTGTGTGACGGCTCCGGTCCTCAGGTCAAAGCGTGAGTCGTGCCAGGGACACTCTATCTCATACTTGTCGAGGATGCCCTCGTCCAATGGACCCTCCTCATGGGTGCATACATTTCCGATAGCGTAGTATTTCCCGTCAACATTTGCGAGAACCACATCCTTGTCCCCCAGGCTAACCTTTCTCATTACTCCAGGAGGAATCTCATCTGTTGAAGCCACAGTGACGAATTCTGTTGTATTGACCGTTGTCATGCTCTGTCACACCCGGCACAGACCCCCGTGGGAGAGTATTAGTTTTCTAGCCGAGGAACACCTTCCTAATATTCCCGGTTGGAATCAGGCTATCTCAAGGAAGCAAGGCATAGCTGGGTGAATCACGGAGCCGTAGTGTGGAGCGGGATAGATATGGATAAGCAGTCTACGATAAGGAGCATTAGGTCCTCCTACAAAATAGACCAGGTCGAGAACGGCTGGACAGTCTCGACAGGCGATGGTAACATGTTCGTATTCGCGGAGGCGAGAGAGCTCACCGAGTGGTTCTGTCTGATTGTCGGGGTCCTCATGGCGGGCAAGAAGGAGCAGGATGACCCTCTCGAGTCGGAGATAAGGAAGCTCGTCAAATCCTACAACATTGTCGCCGAGGACGTTGACAAACGCTTCCTAGCTAGCCACGTCCGAGCCTAAATCGTCTCGAATTACTATTTTGAAATCTATGACAAAAAGTTGTCCATAACAAGTCCACGAGTACAGGACACGAAAAAGCGCTAATAGAACCGGCGGGAGAATGTAACTCGATCACGCTTAAACCGGAGCACGTTGTTGACGAAAAAGCAAACCCCTACTCGTCTTGGAAGAAACCCCACCCGATAAAATCACGATTGCTGCGCATCATGATCTTACCCGAACTCGCGGGACAATGCCGAAACGCACACATACTGAGAACAGAACGAGCAGATTCTGGGGAGAGTTTTCCTATTTGAGTGCTGAGAGTAAGACTTTCGATTTCGTCCGACTTAACGGGCTTCCCGAGAAACCGCGTAAGACCGGGGTTATCGAGTTCCGGGGACCCTACTACACTCCCGTAACCTACGGGTATCTCAAAGATCTTCTAGAGGATTGGGGAGAATATGTTGACGGTTTCAAGTTCGCGGGGGGAAGCATGAGACTCCTCACGCGGGATAAGACGAAGAGAATAATCGAGTTGTGCCATCAGCACAACGTCTACGTCTCGACCGGAGGATTCGTCGAACGAGTCATCGTCCAAGGACCAGATGCTGTCGATAGGTATCTAGAAGAGTGCAAGAGCCTTGAGTTTGACATGGTAGAGGTGTCCAGTGGCCTCGCATCGATCAAGCTAGAAGACAAAGTCGCCATTGTCAAACAGGTCCAGAAGCTGGGCATGAAGGCAAAGCCTGAGGTTTCAATGATGATAGGTGCAGGCGCAGGAACTCACATAGTCGGCTACAAGACTAAGATGAGAAGCTTCGCGGATGTCGCCAAAGAGACCACTGCGCACTTAAACGCAGGCGCCAGCATCCTCATGCTCGAATCGGAGGGAATCACAGAAGACCTTCCTCCGACGCGATGGCGCAAGGACGTTGTCAAGAAGCTCGTGGATAAGTTCGGCTATCACACTTGGATGTTCGAAGCATCGGACCCGCCGGTGTTCAAATGGTACCTGAAAACATTCGGAAAGGATGTGAACCTGTTCGTTGACCATTCTCAGATTGTAGAGTTCAACGCCTGGCGGCTTGGGCTCTGGGGAGACAGCGACATCTGGAAGGGAAAACGCCTCAGCTACCTAGCAAAAAAGGGCTAACACTCTCTGGCTTATGCGCCCAGCTCAGATTCCGCATGTCTTCCAGCCGATGAGCCATCTATCGAACAAAAGCTAATACTCATCAGCACCATCTCACGCAGAGAGAGCAACTATGGCTGACTTCGTCAGAGTAGCTTCGACTGCGGAGGTTCCTGAAGGCGGTATGAAGAAGGTAATGCTAGGGGGGCAGCAGGTTCTCCTTGCGAATGTGAAGGGCAAGTTCTATGCAATCGGGAACGTCTGTACGCATGTGGGGGGTCCGCTGGACAAGGGCAGATTAGATAGTCACGAGGTGGAGTGTCCATTGCACGGATCTCGTTTCGATGTGACGACTGGCCAAGTGAAGAGGGGCCCGGCCGCGAGACCTGAACCGGTCTATGAAGTCAAGGTCGAGGGAAGCGAGGTCAAGCTCAGACCGAAAACGTAGTTCGGCTCGTCCGAGGACCTCGACTATCGCTTGGTTTGATGACCTCCGGCTCATAGAACGACGCCGAGTCGAAGGGAGACAACTCCAAGCTCCAGTTAACAAAGAAGCTGACAGAACCAACCGATAACCCCGGCAGTAAGCTTCTATCTCTGGAAATCCTCGTTTCGCCGTTCAATATCGTTGACTTTTATCTTCTCAACGACGGGATAATAGTGAGAACACATGAAACCTCTGATACTGGCTTTGCTTGCAGCCTCAATGCTTCTGACAGCCTCGCCTCTTGTAGCATCAGTAGCAGGTGCGGCCTCCGATCACGCACATCATGCAACCGGGCCGCCTTCCACACTAGGGTGTACAGCGGCCTTCGCGGCCCATCCAGGCACCCTCCCAGACCAAGCATCGGCTAGCGCCACGGCTGCGCTCGATGCCCGTTCAACCCACTGTCCGCCAACAGCAGCTGCCTAAGCCTCATGGAGTTGCGAAGGCAGCTCAACCCTCTTTTTCGTAAGATAATCGTGTGCCGTTCCCGTACCACTTTCGCAAGGACGATACTCAAGTTTCGGGATGATCTGGACCCCTCCAGTCAGATCAAGAAGATAGATAATGCTCACTGATCCCCGTCTGGCGACTCGGGCGTCTCTTGGATTGGGAGTACTCTGGAGATGGTTCCTTCGTGGTTTCCTATGATCATCCGGGGTGTCTTCAGAATCTGCTCATAGTCCTCAGTGTTCTCGTCTAGGTCCGACGCGACTCGGTGCCAGTGTTCCGGGACGGTGGCGTAGACTGGTTCGAAGACAGCCCACTGGTCTGCATGGGTGAAATATTTGCGTCCAATCGTCAAGAGCAGCATGTAAGCCTCTCCGATAGACTGCTCGTCTAGAGTCTTTACATGTTCTTTGTGGTAGAGCATGAGCCGCTCTCTGTGTCGTTTCATGGTCTTGGTCCGGGCCAGCCTCCATCTCGGAAACTCAGCCAGAACCTCCTGGTCGGGAATGTTGCATAGAGGGCAAGAGTTGCCCTTGTGGTCTTGCTCGATCGTTAGTGTCTGAGAGTTTTCCATTTGCGGGTTTCCGAGACTCTGGATGTGATCAGTCGATCAGCGACACCGTTCTATCCTGATTCATTGTCGGTTGGGCTTCGTAGTGGCTTATGACCGGCTTCTGGAGAAGATTGCTCTCAGGGGAGAGTGGCGTGGAGATCTTGCTATGATTGGCTGTGCAGTGTGTTCTGGCTTGATTCTGTTGATGTATGAGAACAAGCGTTCCATGCTCTGAACAAAGTCCGGGGGGAGCTGGCTAAACGTAACGTTCGGGAAGTCGTTCATGATCTGCCTGGCCACACGGAATCTTGAGAAGCTAACTCCTCTCTTCCCCAGCTCTGCCTCCACGTATCTCCGGACCTGTACATCTTTTGCGAGGGTCTCGTTACCTAGCCGGTTCTTGCCCAGCTCTCCGGAATATGCATCGTTTACGAACCTGAGATAGAGGCTAGAGGGCAGGAGGTCCTCCAGCTCCATCACGCGTCCTGGTTCCTGGGTAGCATCATTCACGAAGAGTACGTTTGTTTCTCTTGCTAACGGGCTCTCAACCAGCTGTTTCTTGACGCTGATCCCTTCGACATCCGAGTCTAGCAGCACTGATACGCCCGTGTTCTGTCCGGTGAGCATCGTGGCAAATAGAGCGGATTTCTGGCCCCCGCCAGAGGGAGTGATTACAATGTCATCGGCTATGTATCCGTGGCCTGATTCCCTGAAATGCTGCGAGATTGTAGAGAGTATCCACATGTCGGTAATGTTTTCCACTAGCAGGCTGTACTGTCCAGTGTACAAGCCGCGCGCGAGGGCATAGCCCAAGGCGGCCTGGAGCGGGAACAGGGCTGTCTTGTCTGTCGTCTTGGCGGGCTCGGAGATCTTTGTGCCTCGCGGTGTCTCTGCCAGAACGCTGATAGTTTCGATGGCGTCCAGGTTGATCATGAAGGGGGAGTGCGTCGAGTAGATGACCTGGTTCTTCTCGGACAGCTTGGCCAGGACTCTGAGGAGGTCTTGCTGCGCGGCGGCGTGGAGGTGTAGCCCAGGCTCGTCGAGGAGGAGCACGGTGTCTTTTCCTTGGAGGGTTTCTGTCATGAATACGATGTAGAAGGACAGGAACCACTGGAATCCTTTGCTGCTCTGTTCTAGCTCGACTCTGGAACCGTCGTTGGCGTCTGCTACCCAGAGTCTAAGATAATCGCCGTCTATCGCGAGGTCCAGGCGGGCCTTCCTCTGCTGCCATATGTCGGCCAGGAGACCGGAGACGGATAGGGCTGCTCTGTCAACCATGAGTGCTCTGGTATCGAAGGCTTCCTGCATCTCCTGTGACGATTTGCCATCGCGTGTTCCCAGCTTGACCAGCCTCTCTGGGTCCAGTTTTAGGAATGATAGCAGCATGCTCGCAGTGTTTTCTTCTGGGCTGAGTTCGCCTGCCCTAAACCGTTCGACGAAGGATGGGAGGTGGATTCTGCCGGAGAGGATCGCATAGTTTTCGAAGTAGACGAAGACCGGAAGTTTTTCGATTATGTATTTGTTGATCCGGGTGTCGATGCTCGGCCAGTCGATCGTGTTCAGTATAAGCCGTACGATGTCTCGGATGGCCTTCTTCGATCCCTCATCGATGCTCTTCTCTAGAACGAGCTGGATTTCTTGGAGTTGTCTGATGAAGGCTTCTCTGGAGGGGGATGCATTGGAAAGGTCTGTCTCCTCTGCAATGCCTGTTCCCACTCTGCTCAGAGCATCGAGGAGCTTCCAGCGGACTCCTCCCTCTCGTCCTTGGGTCGTATCATCGAGCCTGTCTATTGCGCCTCGGAGCTGAATGAGGAGGGGAAAGACTCCTTTCAGGTTTGGGGGTGGAGTCTGTATGTCGGGCAGTATCTCGACAGCGTACCGTCCCGCGTAGTCTCTTGTGACTGATGCACCGGACACTTCCTCAAGGCGCGGGTCGATCTGAGAGAGCACTTCCCTCTCCTCATGGTCTAGTGAGAATTTCAGTTCGACCACTGTGGCTTTGTCCTCGTACTCGTGGAATCGCCTCCTCGGGAACTCCTTGAGTCCATTGAAGGGCTCAGGAGTGGCCGGGTTGAATTTGTGCAGAGCCTTCAGGATGGTTGTTTTTCCGCTCTCGTTCTTTCCCACTAGGGCTTTGATGTGTTCGACAGGTGCTTCGCCGGAGTCGTCTATGCACCTGTAGTTCTGGACCCTGAAGCTTCTCAGCTTCATGGATGGTTGTACCTCATCGTTTCTCGTTTCATTCTTGACATACCCATGACTACTTGACGGGATGATCTGCGCCCGTCTCGACGGAGGTTCTCTCCTTCCATTGCGCGTGTGTAAACGGCTGTCACGGTTTCTCCTCTTTCTTCAGATACTTGTATCCGCGGAATTGTGAAGGGATAACCTGTGTCTGGGCCTGTAGCTGGTTCTGGTATAGCTGTGTGTAGGCTCCTTGGCGCTGCAACAGACCGCGGTGAGTGCCGATCTCTGCGATCCCCCCTTCTTCGAGGACGACTATTCTGTCCGCATCCATCACCGTCGAGAGTCTGTGGCCGATTACGATTGTGGTTCGTTCTCCCGACATTCGTCCCATTGCTTCTTGAATTAGTGCTTCAGACTTGGAATCAACGTTCGAGGTTGCCTCGTCCATAATCAGGATCTTGGGATCCTTGATGAGTGCTCGGGCGATGGAGACGCGCTGTCTCTCGCCTACTGAGAGAGTAACGCCCCGTTCGCCAATCTCCGTTTCATACCCCTTGGGGAGAGTGAGTATGAACTCATGCGCGTTGGCCGCTTTTGCTGCCTGGATGATCTCTTCTTGGCCTGCCCCGGGCTTGCCGTAGGCTATGTTGTCGCGTACGCTTCCGGAGAACAGGATCGGGTCCTGGATGACGAGTCCAATGTTCTTTCTCAAGTAGGACAGTTTCAGCGCGTTGATGGGATAGCCGTCGATCCGGATGGCTCCCGCGTCCGGATCGTAGAAGCGCAAGAGGAGGTGGACAATGGTCGATTTTCCGGCCCCGCTGGGACCGACTATTGCGATGGTCTCACCAGCGTTGATCGTCAAGCTGAAATTGTCCAGGACGGTCTGGTTCCGTTCGTACTTGAATGAGACTCCGTCGAATTCTATTCGTCCCAGTATCTCGGGCGGGGCATATGCCCCCGGCACATCGAGGACTTCAGGCTTCGTCTCTATGATTTCGAAGATTCTATCCCCCGCAGCCGTGGCTTTCTGGAATTTGAAGTTTGATTTGCTCAGCGATATTAGAGGTGAGAACATCTTGTCGAGTAGTCCGAGAAAGGCGACGAGTGCTCCCAGTGTCAAGGCTCCATTCAGCACATCTGGAACTGCCACGACGATGAGGGTCAGGAGCGCCAAGGTCGTAACTGCGTCCACGGCGGATCCGTATACCGAGCTTAGCTTGGCCAGGCCAATGTTGGATTTTACAATTGCCAGAGATTTGTTGCGAAAACCTTTAGCTTCTTCCTCTTCCATTGTAAAACTCTTTACTATTCGTAGGTTGCTCATCACTTCATAGGCTCTCGCTGAAAGGTCGCCTACAGCCTCTCTGATTCTCCTCGACGCTCTTTTGATCCTCCGTTTGAACAAGTTCACGACAATGACCATGCCAATTATGAACGGAACGACCGTGAGGGCAATCCTCGGGCTCGCGTAGAAGAGAAGGACGGATGCTCCGGCCACCATGCCGAAATTCGCGCCGAGAGCGCTGAGGTCTGAGGTCAGAACGCTCTCGATCTCGTTTGTATCGCTCATGACTCTGGAGATGAGTTCACCAGAACGGCTGTGGTCTAGGAATTGTACTGGAAGATGCTGTATGTGCTGGTAGACCTGTGTCCGTAGTCCGTGAACAGTCTTTGAGGCGAGAATTTCGGTAAGATACTGGTCGACAAAATCGAGTATCTGCTTTGCGAAGAAGGCCCCGCCCAGCAGAGCTATGACGGTGGGTAAGAATGCTATGTTGCGAAGTGCGATAACATTCCCGAACAGGAGAAAACCAATGATCCAGGGCTGTGCCAAGTTCAGAGCGTCACTAGCTGCCATGGCAATTCCGATCGCTAGGACATAGGGCCAGTGTGGTCGGAGGTAGGAAAACAGCTTGCGCAGGGTACCCTTTGGCTTTGATAGAACCATCAACGAGATGATGCCGACTCCCATAACGCTGATGCTGAGAACCACCAGTGGGTCCAGCAGGATTGAGAGGAACCCATACCTGGCTACGAGCGAGCTCTTCAGAGCCGGGTTCGCCTGGCTCACGAATGTGACGTAGTTCAGCAGCGAGATGATTGCAACCCACTGCAGAATTATGATTGCCCTTGCGATACGCAACATCAAACGTTCTCTGGGCCTTTCCTCTCGCTCAACACCCCGGCTCTTCTCTTCCGGCTTCGTCGCGTCCTGTCTCAAGAAGATGCGTCCTCCATCCAATCAACGAATTGACCTTGGCCGGGAAGGCTGTCCCCGCGAGCACTCTTGCGAGAGACGTAGTTGGTCGCGGAGTCCGCTAAGTCTGACTCCCCCCTGCTCCTCATGCCGACGTAGACTGTAGCAACCAGCGCAGATATCAGGCCCAGGAAACCCAAGCTCGCAACAACCCCATCGTCCAAGGGCAGACCGAGGGTCCGGTAGCAGGTCAGGCAAATTTGACCGGGACCCGGTCTAACCTGTATGATTATTGTCTGACTAGCCTCCATTGGAGGAGTACCAGCGTCCATAGCAGTGAACGTGATAGAATAGTTTCCTGTCTCGTCTGATGACGGCGTCCAAGCGAACTCTCCTGTGATCGGGTCGAAGCTTGCTCCCGTTGGAAGGTTATGTGCAACAATGGACACAGAACCCCCTTCCGGATCGGACGCCCCCACAGCGAACGTCAAAGACTGGCCGACACTCAATGCCTGGAAGCCTGTCTGGTTGGAAAAGACTGGGGGCCTATTCTCCGCCACGCTTACGAACAGGGTTGTAACCATGCTGGCCCCGTTAGCGTCTTTGGTCGTCAGACTGACCATGAAGACTCCAGGAGCTGCGTATGTGTGGGTGGCCAGGCTGCCGTCGTCATCTGGAGAACCATCGCCATAGTTCCAGCTAAACGTGAAGGGAGCCGCACCGCCGCTCGTCGTCGCAGTGAAGGTCACAGACTGACCGGTCGATGGAGTAGCAGGGCTGGAAGTGAAGTTGACAGTAGGTGCTACGGTGACGCTGATAGATAGGGAGGCCGATGCTGATACACTCAGAGTATCGGTTGTAGTAAGACGGACAGTGAATGAACCTGTCGTAGCGTATGTGTGGACTGTGTTGCAGTTGTTTGCTGACCAGCCGTCGCCAAAGCTCCAGTTGCAGACCAGGCTACCAACCCCACCGGTGGATATTTGCGCGAAGCTTACAGGAACTCCTGCATCGGCCGGGTTAAGACTGGCCACGGCGGTGACTGCGAGTCTTGAATTGACCACTAGGGCTTGTGTGGATGTTGTCGTGTGATTTGCAGAATCAGTCGAGCTAATTGTCACAGCGTATGTTCCAGCAGCAGTGTACGTGTGGGTCGCAAGGCTGTCCGAGACAGCTGGCCCTCCATCTCCAAAGTCCCAGTTGAACGTGTAAGTCGGCGTACCGCCTGTTGCGGTGGCAACGAAACTGGTCGACACTTCGATCTCCGAGAGAGATGGAGCGATAGAAGCGATGCTAACGGCGAGACTCTGCGTTACCGCCACGGAGTGAGTCACAGCTGCGGTCTCGCCCACCGCATCGGCTACAGTGACGGTCACGTTGAACGTTCCAGCAGCATATGAGTGGCTAACAGGATTTCCTAACCCTAAGCGACTGTCGCCATAGTTCCAGCTGAAGCTGAATGGGCCCGAACCGCCTGTTGTTATTGAAGTGAAATTCACGGGCTCGCCGGCCATGGGCTTAGCCTGCTCAAAGTTGAAGTCAACACTAGGCAGAGGATTCACAGTTATCGTAACGCTGGCTGTTGTAGTGACACCGACCTCATCAGTCGCAGTGACAGTGGCAGTGAACGTTCCGGTATTAGTGTAAGTATGACTTGTTGTGCATCCTGTCGCGCTAGCCGTGTCGCCGAAGTCCCAACTGCAGGAGATGGCCCCGACACCCCCGGTCGATACAGGAGCAACGCCTACTCGGACACCTGCGTCAGTCGGATTCGGCCCAGCGGTCGCAGTCAGAGTCAACCTGTTGTGGACAGCTACTGACACACTGACTAGGACGGATACGCTGAGAGTATCAGTGGCGGTGACGGTGGCATTGAAGCGTCCTGCACGGGTGTAGGTGTGGCTTGCAGAACATGTGTTAGCCGCGCTACCATCACCAAAGTTCCAGCTGCAGGTCGCCGTACCAACGCCACCGGTTGTAGGAGCGATGAAGTCGACTAGAGCACCAACCTCTGTCAGATTTGGACTGGCTGCAACTGTAACAGTCAACTTCGCATTGACGGTAAGTGAGACACTACTGGTCGCGGTCACACCAAGACCATCGATTGCTGTAACGTTGGCAGTGAACGAACCAGTGGCAGCATACGTGTGAGTCGTCGAGCAGCCAGTGCCAGTAGTGGTATCACCAAAAGCCCAGCTACAAGTGACAGTACCAGCACCACCGGTTGTAGGAGCGATGAAGTCGACTAGAGCACCAACCTCTGTCAGATTAGGACTGGCATTGGCCGTAACGGCAAGCTTCGCATTGACTGTTACAGAGATGTTGGTGGTCGCTGTCACGTTGACAGTATCAGTGGCAGTAACGCCTGCAGTAAACGTTCCTTGGCTGGCGTAGGTGTGGGTCGTGGTGCATCCGGTGCCCGTGGCTCCGTCACCAAAAGTCCAGTTGCAAGTCGCTGCACCAACTCCACTTGTTGTATGTGCGGTAAAGCCG
>Ga0209159_1000189_pt1 | contig 59239 bp, 50 predicted proteins | sample GraSoiAngelo_144_FD_185901 | JGI IMG/M metagenome (GOLD analysis project Ga0209159, IMG submission 185901) | Grasslands soil microbial communities from the Angelo Coastal Reserve, California, USA - 14_1009_02_40cm (SPAdes) (version 2) | ecosystem: Environmental > Terrestrial > Soil > Grasslands ...
CGAACTTCTTCATCTTCTCCTCGATCTCGGGCCAGGTGACGCCGCGGGACCGCATCCGGTGGTCATCCGGATAGGCGAGCACGCGCATGTTCACGAGGTCGGTCTCGATCGAGGCGATGTCCTCCAAAGACGTCATCTCGATCTCCGTGGCGATCTTTCGCATCTTCTCGAGGTCCGTGTGTCCCGATTTCACGAACAATTCCATGATCGGAGTTGAAGGGACGCGGCGCGCATCCACGATCTCAATGAGTCGCGGCAATCCGAGGGTAACGTTCATCTCCGCGACGCCCGCGTAATGAAACGTCCTCATCGTGTTGTGAGTGACCACTCCTTCTCCGGTGGTGAAGGTCTCCAAGCCGGGGACCGAAAGGTCGTAGACCGGTCGATCGGGCGTCGCGACCTCGGCGATTTCGGTGATCGCGTCCCAAACGACATCCTCATCGCGAAGTTCCCGCAACCGACTGAGCGCGGCGTCGATCCGGACGCCTTTCGTGAGGGCCACGTGTTCGAATCGGGAGATGTATCGATTCAGGGTCGCGCGACCTACTCGCTGACGCGACGTGAAGTTCCGGACGTCCCGAAGGGGGAGGCCCAAGGCCTTGGAGACGTCGGAGAGGATGTCGCCGAAACCGCCGACGAGGTCGAGGGCGTCGTACGTATAGCGGCGCTGCCGGGCCCGGCACAGTCGATCCAGCTGAGCCCGCTTCTCCCTCGATTCGAAACCCACACAGTCACGGAAGGCGCTCGCATATCGCGCGGGAATCCCCAGGGTGAACTGTCCGCTCTGCCGTCCCTTGTTCGAAAAGATCCCGAAGCGGGCCAAGAGCAGAGACAGGCCATCGATGAGTTCCTTCGAATTCGAGCTGGCTCGGATGACCCTTCGCGGTACGGAGACGTTCCCGTCGCCCTCAAAGTAGGCTCGGAGAAGGGCGCCCACGCAAGGGTTGCTCGCAGCGAAGACGAAGTCTGGGATGATCTTCGTGTCCGATCGGCCTCCGCAGGTTCGGCGAAGGAAATCGGCCAGGACCACCGATCGAAGGTGGAGGTCGTGCCCTCGAGCGAAGCCCCGTTCGTTGTCGTATTCGGCATGCCGGACTCCATAGGAGTCTGCAACCGCTCTCGTACGGCGAAGGAACCGGTGGTTCGTGTTCGAAATATTGACATAGTAGGTGGCAGCCCAGCCCTCGGAAAGGTATGCTCCGAGCAACCAGCCAAATGATTCGTCCAGGGGCATTTTCTCCGGGAGATGCGTTCGGCCGTGGATCTGGAAGGGGTACACGAAGCCGTCCTCGACGGTGAAAGTCGACCGATCTTGGAGATGGCGTCGGAGGGCGTCCTCCCGAGCGGGGACGACGAAGTCCCTCGCGAAACCGCGCCGCCATTCAGGGCCGAGCGCGCGGGCCTTGGCGACCTCGCTACCATACCAATATCGATCTCGAGGGAGGACTTCGCTCATGTCGAGTTCGAGCATCTCGTTCGGCAGGGACCAGCGGCGAACGACAGGAATCCTGTCGCCGACGCGCAAGGTTGCACCCCGTACCGGGACAATTCGACCACCCCGGCGTGTGACGAACGAGTGGTTGGGGGTCGCAACGATTTCGCGCCCGGATCGAGTCCGGAGCCGCAACAGAGGGGCGCGGAATCCGTGCCGGCTGACCGAGCGGACCTCCCTCCAGACGATCCGGCCTTTTTCCGAAAGGCTTGGAACTTCCAGGTGGGTCCCCGCGGGCAGGTCGCACCATTCCGTCGACCCTTCGTGGCGGATAGTTCGGTCCACCATGAGCCGATCCACGAGTTCGCCAATCGGGAGGACGGTGACCCGGCCCGACTGCCGGACGAGGATCTTGGCCTCGAAGGGGAGGCTCATCTGCGTGCCCGGCTCACCGATTGACTGTGCCGACACGATGCCCGCCGACTCGTTCGCGTCGATCGCGTGGAGATCGAACTTCTCGCAGATCTTCGTGAGGACCTCGTGAAGGCGCTTTTTGCTCAGCTTGAGTCCGTGGATCTTCTTCGCGAGCTCGCCGACGACGTACCGCGGCAGCCAGCGGCCAATCTCCTTCAGGCCCTCCATGATCTCTTGTTCGCCCGCCGTGAGCGGAGGTGCCTTCACCGGGATCGTGAGCGGTGTCTCCGGCTCCGCTTCGGCGGCCTTCGCCGCGGGCTTCCGCCCGCGCGCGGCCGGCTTCGCCTTCTCCTTCTTCGGAGCCGCCTTCACCTCCGCGGGGGCCGCGCCGAGTTTCTTGAGGACCTTCTCCGCTTCTTTCTTCGGGAGGAACTTCGTGAGTCGCTCGACCTTGGAGGCCGCCAGTTTTTCGAGGGTGAAGCCCGCGTCCGCGAGGATGACCGCGGTCTTCTTCGAGAGGCCGCGGTTGCGCAGTGCCTGGATCGTCGTGGCCCGGGCCATCCTCATTCCTCCGACGGAGGCTCTTCCTCCTCGACTTCGACCTCTTCCTCCGAGATCTCGACGTACATGTCCTTCTCCGTGAGGCCGTACGACGCCATCTCCTGCTCCCGGAGACGCTCCTTCCAGGACGGCTCCTCACCGAGGACCTCCTGAAGGATGTCGTCGATGTCGACCGCTCGACCTTGCACGCTCCGGGACGGATCCACGCCGTCCTCACCGAACTTAAACTGGATGATCGTGTCCGCCGTATTCCGGACCGTCCCGTCTTCTTTCACCTTGAGATCCTCGAGGGCGTTGATCAGGCGGCGCTGCATGTATCCCGACCGCGACGTGCGCACGGCCGTGTCGACGAGGCCTTCGCGCCCGCCCATCGCGTGGAAAAAGTATTCCGTCGGATGGAGGCCGCTCTTGTACGACGATTTCACGAAACCTTTCGCCTCGGCCCCGAGGTCTCCCTTCTTGAAATGCGGGAGCGTCCGGTTCCAGTATCCGCGGCTCAACCGTTCCCCGCGGACGGCCTGCTGCCCGATGGAGCCCGCCATCTGGGACAGGTTCAGCATGGAGCCTCGAGCACCGGACCGGGCCATGATCACAGCGCTGTTCTCGATCCCGAGGTGCTTCCCCGCGATCTGGCCGGCGAGGTCTCGCGCGCGACCGAGGATCTTCATCGCCTCGACCTCGAGGGTCTCCTCGAGCGATCGGCCGGGCATTTGTTCCAGCTCTCCGCGCTTGTACGAGTCCACGAGGCCTTCGACCTTCTCGATCGCGGTCCGGAGGGAGTCCGAGATCTGCTTCTTCGCCTCCTCGGGGATGTCCTCGTCATCGATGCCCGTCGTGAAACCGCGGATCATGATCGCGCCGATCGCCATCTTCGTCCCCTTGTCGATGAAGACCCGTGCGGCGTCCGGTCCGTAATCCCGCGCGAGCTTGTCGAGGATTTTTCCTTTGAAGGCGCCGACCCCGTTCTCATCAATCGTGCCCGACAGGACCACGCCGTCCTTGATCACGACGAGGGAGTCTTCCTCCTTGAGTTCCTTCAGCCCGATGTCTCCCTTCGGGGCGATCGATGACTTGAACGTCATGCTCAGATCCTTCGGCAGGATCGCGGAGAAGAGGGCCTTCCCCGACCAGAACTCCTTGCCACCCTTCTTTACGTCCGGAGCCGGGAGGTCCCGGATGTCGATCTTGCTCAGGATGAACGTGACCTCCTCGCGGGTGAACTTGCTCTCTTTGTACGTGAGCAGGAACGAGCCTGTAATGTGGTCGTGGATGCCGCCGATCACCGGCCCGCCGAACCGCGGGGAGAGGATGTGTTCCTGCACGCGCATCAGGACGCGGGCCTCGGCGCGGGCCTCCTCGCTCTGCAGGACGTGCAGGTTCATCTCGTCCCCGTCGAAGTCCGCGTTGTACGGGGGACAGACCGCGAGGTTGAAGCGGAACGTCTTGTGCGGCATCACGCGGACCTCGTGCGCCATCATGGACATCCGGTGCAAGGAGGGCTGCCGGTTGAAGAGGACGATGTCGCCGTCCACGAGCTGTCGCTCCACCGTGTATCCGATCTCGACGGCCTCGGCGACGACCTCCGCGTTCTTATCCGTCACCCGGATACGCCGGCCATCGGGGCGGATCACGTAGTTCACGCCGGGGGCATATTCACCGAGGGGACCGAGCGGCGCCGGGCCGCGCTTCACCCACTGCTTCACGATTTCCGAATTGTACGCCTGCACGTGAACGGGCACCGTGAGCTCTCGAGCCGCCTCGACCGGGACGCCGACCTCGTTGATCGACAGAATCGGGTCCGGAGAGATCACGGTCCGGGCGCTGAAGTTCACCCGCTTCCCGGACAGGTTCGACCGGAAACGGCCTTCCTTGCCTTTCAGCCGCTGGACGAGGGTCTTCAACGGCCGACCGGACCGGTGCCTCGCGGGCGGGATGCCCGACGTCTGGTTGTCGAAATACGTCGTGACGTGGTATTGAAGGAGCTCCCACAGGTCCTCGACGATCAGCTGGGGGGCGCCCGCGTCGCGGTTCTCTCGGAGCCGCTGGTTGATCCGAAGCACGTCGACGAGCTTGTGGGTCAGGTCGTCCTCCGATCGGTCCCCGCTCTCCAACGTGATGGAGGGGCGCACGGTGACCGGCGGCACGAGGAGCGCGGTGAGGACCATCCACTCCGGGCGGGCGACCTCCGGGTTCATCCCGAGGACGCGGAGGTCCTCGTTCGGGATCCGCTCGAGCCGCTCCCGCACCTCCTTCGGCGTGAGCTTGTGGCCGTCCTCCCGGAACGTCGTCGGCTTGTCCAGCGTGACCTTGCCCTGTTCCTCGCCGCAGTGGGGGCAGCGCTGGCGCTTCTGCGCTTCCCGGGCGGTCTCTTTCGTGACGTAGCCGACCTCCGTCACGTCTCCGCCGAGTTCCTCGACCTGCTCCATCTCCGCCATGTATTCCTGGGCTTGTTGGCGTGTCAGGAGGAGGCGGCCGCACTTTCGGCATGTGGCCTGGAGCAGTTTCTTGATGTCCTTCACGTATCCGACGTGGATGACGGGCATCGCGAGGTCGATGTGGCCGAAGTGCCCCGGACAATCGTCGACCTTGCCCCCACACGTCTTGCAACGCAGGCCGGGCTCGATGACCCCCAGATGGGAGTCCATGAGGCCCATGTCGATCGGGAAGCCGTCATCGTCGTACGTGTCCGCCGTGATGATCTTCGTCGCGGACATCCGCCGGATCTCGTCCGGGCTGAGGAGGGCGAACTTGATCGACTGGATTCGTTTCGTCACCCCCCGCATGGAAGACATCATCGCATGTCCTCCAGTTGCAGCCGCATGACGACGCCCAACGAGAGGAGCTCGTCCAGGAGGAGTTTGAACGCGTACGACGTCTGGACCGGATAGATCTTCGACGTGTTCTCGCACACGGGACACCGGAGATTCCCCTTCCGATCCTTGATCGCGAAGTGGCCGCAGTCCTGGTTCCCGCACACATATTGGATCGTGCCGTCCGATTCGTCCAGGAGGCGGTCTTTGATCACCATCGCGGCACCGTGGCCGATGAGGCAATCCCGCTCCATCTCGCCGAACCGGAGGCCGCCCTGCCGGGACCGTCCTTCCGTCGGTTGCCGCGTGAGGATCTGGACCGGCCCGCGGGAGCGGACGTGCAACTTGCCGGAGACCATGTGGTGCAGCTTCTGGTAGTAGATGACCCCGACGAAGATCTCCGCGGGAATCATGCGCCCAGTTCGGCCATCATACAGGATCTCCTTCCCGTTGGACCGGAAGCCGTTCTCCTCCAGGGCCTTCCGCATCGCGTCCTCGCGTTCCCCGCTGAACGGGGTTCCGTCGATGAAGCGGCCTTCGAGAGACCCGACCTTCCCGCCGATCTGCTCGAGGACGTGGGCGACCGTCATCCGCGACGGGATCGCGTGGGGGTTGATGATCAGGTCCGGGATGATCCCTTGCGACGTGAAGGGCATGTCCTCCTGCGGGGCAATCAGGCCGATCACGCCCTTCTGGCCGTGGCGGGACGCGAACTTGTCCCCGAGTTCCGGCACCCGCAGGTCGCGGACCTTCACCTTCGCGAGCTTAGAACCGTTCTCGCTCTCCGTGAGCATGACGGAATCGACCCAGCCGCTCTCGCCATGGCGGACCGTGACCGACGTCTCCCGCCGTTTCTGCGGCGTCAGGAAGTCGGTCTCCTCCTCCAGGAATCGCGGAGGGCTCGTCTTCCCGATCAGCACGTCGCCGCCTTGGACGAGCACCTCCGGCGAAATGAGACCGTCATCCGGGGTGAGGTTCGCGTACGAGAGGTCGGCGCGGGCCCCGCGGACGTCGGGCGAGGGGATCTCGAAATGGTCTTCCTGTCCGCCGGGATAGCGGCGTTCCTCGGCGCGGTACGTCCGCATGAACGAAGACCGGCCGAGGCCCCGATCGATGGAGGCGTTGTTCATCACGATCGCGTCCTCCATGTTGTACCCATGGTACGACATGACCGCGACGACGAAGTTCTGGCCCGCGGGACGCTCGTTGAAGGACACGTGCTTCATCGAGTCCGTCTGGACGAGCGGCTGCTCCGGATAGTGGAGCAGGTGGCTCCGGGTGTCCGGCCGAAGGCGGTAGTTGCTCGACGCGAGTCCCAGGGACTGCTTCGCCATGCCGGCCCCCATCGTGACCCGCGGGGACGAGTTGTGCTCCGGATAGGGCACGACGCCGGAGGCGACGCCCAGGATGACCATCGGGTCCACCTCGATATGGGTGTGGTCCTTCGTGATCGCGGACTTCACGCGGAACGTCTTGTGGCAGTGGGCGCATTCGAGCTCCGCGTCCTCGTCCCGGCTCCCCATGTTCGTCCACGTGACGTCGTTCCGGCTCAGGGGATGCTTGCACTCCTTGCACCGGCTGGGGACGTCGTACGGATAGAGGGCGATGAACGTGTCCTCTTCCTCCTCCGCGTCGATCCATTCCACGATCCCGTTCCGGACGAGATCAGAGAAGCGGAGGCGCCCCATCTTCAGCTCGTCGACGTGCTTGCGGGAGAACACGATGTGGCCTTCCTTCACGACCAGCAAGGGTCGTCGGATGCGGCCCTCATCGCAGTTGATGATGATTTCGCCCATGTTCTCGTCGAGGCGCAGGTTCACCTCGTGGCTCAGGAGTCCCGACCGCCTCCGTTCGCGGATCTCGGAGACGAGGAGTTTCGGGTCCTCGTGGAGGCCGACGAGGTCGCCGTTCACGTAGACGCGGGTGAGCTGGGTCTGCTGGCCCTTGACCTGCTTCGTGCCAAGGTCCGCCAGGAGGAGTTTCACTTCCTCTTCCGGGAAGCCCTCAGACACGTCGATCACGAGGGCGCAGTTTTTGACCAGGCCGCAGTTTTGCCCTTCCGGCGTCTCGTTCGGACAGAGCCGACCCCACTGGGTCGGGTGCAGGTCCCGCGCCTCGAAATGAGGCTGGGATCGTGTGAGCGGCGAAGTAACCCGGCGAAGGTGGCTCAGGGCGCTCATGTTCGATGTGCGGTCGAGGAGCTGGGAGACCCCGGCGCGACCTCCGACCCAATTGCCGGTCGCGAGCGCGTGGAGGAGCCGTTGGGTGAGCAGGTCCGGACGAATCGCCGAGGAGATCTTCAGTTCCCGGCGGCGCGCATAGGACCGCTCGAGTTGGTACTTGAGATCCTTCACGAGGTTCGCGAACGCGACCCGGAACAGGTCTTCCATGAGATCGCCGGCGAGCTTGAGCCGCTTGTTCGCATAGTGATCCTTGTCGTCCTCGCGTCGCATGCCGAGGGACAACTCGAGGACCGTCCGCGCGACCCGACCGAGGAAGATCGCCTTCTTGATCCGATCCTCGCGGGTGTCGCCGAGGTGCGGCAGCAGGGACCGGTCCAGGATCGATTCGACCTTCTTGATCCGGTACTCCTTCGCCTGCCCCGTCGCGAACTTCTTCTCCAGATAGTTGATCGCGTCGTCCCGCGTGAAGATCCCGTTCGGAGGGTAGACCTTCTTGTTCTGGCATTCCTCGATGTTCGCGTAGACGATGTTCGCCATCTCCGGCGTGGAGACGACCGCGTTGTAGATCTCTTCGTCCTTCTCCATGCCGAGGGCTTTCATGAGGATGATGAGGGGAATCTGGCCAGAGGCGGTCGGCACGCTGACGATGAGCTGGCTGTCCTTCTTCTTCTCCATCAGGGTCAGCGCACGATACCCTTCCTTCTGGGAGAACACCTTGGCGACCTCGACCTTGCGGCCGTATCGCTCGTTGAACTCGACGAGCACCCGGTTCGGGGCGAGGTCTTCGAGCGAGATCAGGGCCCGCTCCGTCCCGCCGATGATGAAATATCCGCCCGGGTCGACTGGGTCTTCCTGAGTGTCTTCGATCAGCTTGCGGCGGTACTCGTCGAGCGTGAGCTCCCCCTCATTCTCCATGTTTTCCTTGTAGAGGAGGCAGCGCTTCGATTTCACCATGATCGGGAAGTTCCCGATGTGGACGCGCTCCGGTTCCCGCTCGATCCCGTTTTCGATGACGGTGAAATCGAGGTAGATCGGCGCGGTGTAGTTCAGGTTCCGCAGGCGCGATTCCATCGGGTTCAGGGGATGCGTCGCCCCGTTCGCCTCCTTCACGACAGGGAGGCCCAGCGTGATGGTCGGCTTCGCCTCCAGGTCGATGCGGCCTCGGTCGTCCCGCTTCCGCCCGATCCGGATCTCGATCACGTCGCCTTCCGTGCGGTCCTCGTCGAGCTTGATGACCCCTCGGCGATCGTCCTCGGGGGAGGACCTCAGGTTGTCCACAATCCGTTGCATCCTCGAGTTCGGGTTGTCGATCGTCGGAAGGAAGTCGTTGAACGACGCGATATGATGGTTCACGATCGAGCGTTCCCGGAAGAACGCGTCAATGAGTTCTCGCATGTCCTACCTCCCGATCACGAGACGATATGCCTCCGATACGCCGGCCGTCCCGCTCACCCGCGTCACGCGGATGATGCGGCCCTCCTCGATCGGCCCTTCGATCTTCTCGAGGACCTGGATCACCGGATCGCTCTTGCGAATCTTGGGGAGCTGGTCTCGGGTGATCTTCAATGCCTTCAGGACGCGATCCGCTTCCTCCTCGGCGACGAGCCGATGCTCTGGGACTAACTGGTGCTCCAATACGTTAAACCGCAAGGGGGGGCCTCCCTGGGCGACCGACCGTTTTCCACCTGGCATGTCATCCGCGCGCGAGCCATGCGGGCCCGCGGGGATTTTCGGGGACCCCGCGCGGTCCGCAGGGCCCGTTCGAACCCCGGACCACCCGGTTTCTTTCCGCCCGCCCTTGCGAGGGAGCGGCTAAAAGCCGGATGCTCTTTCTAGGGACGGTTTCTTCGCCATCCTACCTAGCTGAGCTACGGGCCCTCCGGCTAGCGGCGGCGACATGCGACTTCCCTCCGAATCGGGGGCTCGTATTAAAGTTTCCGGTGGACGGACGTCCGGTCCGGGTCCGACATCCTCCGGGTCCGCACAATTATTCCAAGATGCAAATGAAAATCGACCAGTGCACAATGTTTTATACGCCGCGTCCATCCCGCGAACCGTGATCCGGGCGGAGACGCGTTGCACCTCCTGCGGGGCCGTCCTCGCGGGCAAAGGGACGACCGTCTTCCTGTGTCCGAGCTGTGGCAAGACGCGGATTGGGCGGTGCGCGCGTTGCCGCGATCAATCCGTCGCGTACCGCTGCCCGACCTGCTCGTTCATGGGACCGTGAAGGGCGGCCATGGGATCCGTCGCCGTCACGTTTCGCATCCTGCCCGAGGATGCCGAGGCCGACCTCGAGCCGGTCAAGGCGCGCGTCCGCAAGGCCCTCGGGGGCGCCCTCCGGGACCTGAAGGAACAGCCCGTCGCGTTCGGTCTGAAGGCGATCCTCGCGATCGCGGTCGTGGGAGACGCCGAGGGCGGGTCCGATCGATTGGAACAATCCCTCGCCGCACTCCCCGGCGTGGGGAGCGTCGAGACCGTCGACGTGACCCTCGTGTGATCTCCAGGAAGGCCCGTCGCTGAGTCACGCCCATTTCCTCAGGATGAGGACCGGGCACTTCGCCAGTTTCACGATCCGATCCTCAACGGGACTCAGCGCGAACTTGCGCAGACCCCCGGGAGACGTCGCGCGGATCATGAGCAACGAAGCGTCCACGCTCTCCCGCAGGGCCTCGGACTCCCACTGCGAGGAATACACGACCTTCGGTTGAACCGTCACGCCCCGCTCGTGCGCGCGTCCTTCGAAGCGAGAACTCTCCTGTTTCAACCGCTCCGCCTCGATCGGGTCGCTCGCGAGGCTGACGACCTCCACGACTGCATGGTCCTCCTCCGCCAAGATGAGCGCGAGATCATCGATCCCTTCGAGGCTCCAGATCGGACTGGTCAAGACCACGATCCGCTTCAGGGGTTTCCGGAGCCCTTGGGTCTTGAACACGATCACATCGCACGGGGCGTTCTCGATCAGGTAGTCGATGTTGCTCCCGAACACCCGCCGATCGCCTTCGACGCGATCCCCCCGCCAACTCATGAGCAGGAGGTTCACCGCCTCCTCGCGGATCGTATCGAGGATGATCTCGTACACCTTGTGGCCGATCTTGACGACGGGCCGGGTGTCCACTCCGAGGTCCTCTCCGATTCTCGCGAGTCGTTGCAGCCCGCGGATGCGGTCGTCGACGTAGCGGAACCGGATCGCCTTCGGCGGCAAGTTGCGTGGGATCTCGACCACGTGGAGCAGGCTGAGCTCAGCGTTCCGGGCGCGCGCGATCCGGGCGCCCAACTCGACGAGGTTCTCGTCCTCGAATTCCCGGAGGGGAAGGAACACGCGATACCGTTCGAGCTCGACGCGGTCCTCCGCCGTCGTCAGGATGTCCCGCACCTCGATCGCGGAGCCGTTCGTGCTTCGGCCCCGGGCCCCGCGGCCGCCGGCGAACCAATGGTACGAGAGCCCGACCGCGAGCCACGCGACCCCCAGGAAGAAGGCGAACACGCCGGGCGCGATCGGGGTATCCTGCCGGGCCGGGAAATTCCAAAGGACAGCGCCCACGGCCAGGTTCAGCGCGATTGCGAACATGGGCACCGCGGGGACGAGGGGCACGCGAAAGCCTGGACCGCTCCGGCGCTCCCGGCGGCGCAACGCGATGACCGAGGCGTGGACGAACGCGAAGAGGCCAAGGAAGGCCAAGCTCGCGAGGATCGCAATCGTCTCGATCGTCAGGAAGACAAGGACCCCCGATCCGACGAACGTCAGGGCGACGGCTGCGGGCGGCACCTCGCGTCCTCCGATCCGGGCAAACACCCGCGGGAGGAGTCCGTCGCGGGCCATGCTGAACGATGTCCGGATCGCCGCGGTGAGGTTCGAGTTCAAGGCGCCGTACATGGAGACGACGCCGATCACCAGGAAGGCCTCCCGCACATACGGCTGACCGAGGAAGTTCGGGATGCTGACGAGGACCATGTCCTCGGATCCGCCGAGGCACGCATTGCAGGCAGGCCACCCGGACAGCATCGCAGAGGGCACGTTTCCGAGGATTGCGAGGAAGAAACCGGCGTAGACGAGGAAGGACAGGAGGAGGGCGAGGAACACGCCGCGGGGCACACTCGACTCCGGGCGCTTCACCTGATCCGACAATTGGGCGACCACCTCGAAGCCTTGAAAGGCGATGAACAGGATCACGGCGCCGAGGACGAGAGGGAGAGACCCGCTCACGCCGCCCGATGGGATGCCGCGGGGCGGTCCCCCCGACGACAGGGAGAGGAGACCCACGAGGATCAGCCCTACAATCAAGAGAACTTTCCCCAGGGTGAGACGGCCAAGGACGCGGGTCGGTAGGTGGACCCGCGCGAAATGCAGGACCGCAGAGAGCCCGAGGACCGCGAGGGCGACGAGGCTCACCTCCACGGGATTCGGCCCGAACAGAGACGCGGGATCGGACGGACGGACGAGCTCGACGAGGAAGACGCCGAGGCCGAGGGCGCTGAGTGCGGACGCGGCGATATGCCCGCCCCAGGAGAGCCAGCCGCTCAGGAAACCGCTCGGGTCGGGGAGGGCGCTGCGCACCCAGACGTAGGCCCCACCGGAGGCGTCCGGACGGCCCGAAGCCAACTCCGCATATGCCGTCCCCGCGAGGGCCGCGATGGACGCGGCCAGAGCGAGGCTCGCCAAGACCAGAGGCCCCGCGACCGCGTAGGCCGCGCCGACCAAGAGGAAGATCGCGGCCCCGACCATGGCGCCGACGGCCGCCATCGTCACGTCGAACAAGCCAAGGTCCCGCGTGACCCGAATCCGGACGGCAGCCGAATTCGTGGAGGAACCCGCCACGCCAGGCGGAGGAATGCCGGCTACTTGAGGCTATGGCGGTCGCGCGAGACGCGTCCCTCCATGATATTCCGTCCCGACGATCAAGGCCGAGGCTGGATTCACGCTTCGGACTTCGAGACCGTCTTCGCGATCCGCTCGCCTAGGGTTCGAAAGAGAAGTTCCACGTTCTCGCCCGTCTTCGCGGAGCTGTAGAAGTATGGAGCTTCGAACGCCTCGGTCGCCTGCTTCACCTGGTCCTCGCCGAACGCGGCCTGGTCTTTCAAATCGGATTTGTTCAACGCGAACGTCACCGGGATCTCGCCGACCGTCCGGAAGACGGACTCGACCCAGGAATCGAGGTCTTCGAGGGTGTCGTAACGCGTGATGTCCGCGACGGCCAGGATGCCCTGGGCTCCATGGAAGTACGCCTCTCGAAGGAGCTCTCGGAAACCCTTGGATCCCATGATGTCCCAGATCGTCATGTCCATCTGCACCGGGTCCCCGCCCTTCGGACTGAGCGCGAGTTCCTTCTTGGAGACCTTCGCGCCCAAGGTCACGATGTACCGATCGTCGTATTCGTTCAGGACGTACCGCTTGATGAGGGAGGTCTTGCCGACGGCGTGTTCGCCGACCAAACACACTTTGACCTTCATTCGACGGGGTTCCATCATGACCATGCGCCGGAGGAGAGGAGCGAAAATCCTCTCGGCTCGCGCTATTTGTGAGGGTCTATTTAGTCGCTTCGTCCTGAGGTGGCGCCGAGAGAGAATCGAACGGATTCTACGTGGGAGACTTCCCGCGGTTCAGATTCCGGAGGCTCGTTATGAGTTCGAAACAAAACGGCGACCGTCGCATGAAGGGAGGCTCTCGAAAACCGCGGAGAAAGGATCCCCCCGCGGCGTCCCGTCGAGTCCGTGACCCCGAGGAGACTCCGCCCGATCTCGATCGTCAGGTGATCGCCGGACGCATCGCCGAGGGCGAGAGCTCGAATCGGAATCCGATTTCCCCGCTGCGCGACGGCGGCATCCGGTGGGTGTTCTACTTGTGGAAGTCGGAAGTCCCAGAACCGGAACTGGCCCGGATCGCGTGGTCCGCCCGAGCGGGGTTCCTCCGCGCCGCGGTCACGTTCGGTTTTCCGGATTGGGATTCCGAGGAATACCGGAGCACGACGACCGTCCACCTGTGGGATCTGGGCAATGCATATACCCGCGGATTCCGACCGCCGGACGGGGACTGGGGCCGGATGATGATCCACATTTTCACGCACGAGCCCCTGCATCACGCGATCGGCCTCTGCTTGGCCGAGATGCTCGAAAGGGGCGACCAAGAGTGGGTCATCGCCAGGTTGGGCGACGCGCGCTGGTGGTAGGCCTCCTTGGGGAACGCTTGAAATAAGTTCCCCTCGATGCGGCGACATGGACGGATTCGCGGTCACGCGCCTCGTGATCGGCGCAGGATTCCTCCTCGTCGCCGCGGCCGCCGACGTCCGAACTCGGAAGGTGCCCGATCCCCTGTGGATCGGCCTCGGCTCCATCGGCCTTGTCGTCCTCGCGGTCGAGCTCATCCAAGACCAAATCGAGGCGGATGCGTGGGCCCTGCTCGGATCCGCCGGGCTCTTGTTCTCCGCCATCTTCTACGGAGACCCGCTCTTCGAGGAGGATGGATTCCATGCGAGGCCTTTGCGACTCCTCCTGTTCCTCGTCGCCGCCGTTCTCTTCGCATACCCCGCGGTCCAACATTCCGCGTCGGGTGCGTCCCTGTCGCAGGGCCTCCTCGAATTGTATTCGATGCCCGCGATGATCCTCGTGTACCAACTGTTCTATCGCGCACGGATCCTCCACGGTGGGGCCGATGCCAAGGCGCTGATCACCCTCAGCTTGCTCGTGCCCACATACCCGGACATGGCTCCGTTCCCGCTCATGACCCTCGACCCCCGTGTCGAAACTTTCTGGCGTGTGACGTTTCCCTTCTCGCTCGTCTTCTGGGTGGATGCCGCGGTCCTCTTCCTCGCCGTGCCGCTGGGCCTCCTCCTCCTGAACGCGGCGCGCGGCAATCTCGCGTTCCCTCAGGCGCTCCTCGGATACCGTGCGCGCCTCGACTCCTTTCCTCCACATGCATGGCTCATGGAGAAAATCAGCGCCCGCGGAGACCATGTCCTCGTCCTCTTTCCGAGGCGAGACGGGAATCCAACCCAAGACCTGGACCGGCTTCGCGCGGCGGGGATCGACCGCGCCTGGGTCACGCCGCAGATTCCCTTCATGGTCCCGCTGGGCGGCGGTTTCCTCCTCGCGTTTTTCGTCGGGAACGTGCTTCTCGGGTTCCTCCGACTCGTCACCTAGCTCCGAGCGAACGAAATCCTGATATATCCGCCGCCCTCTCGCTTTTCCAGCAGTGGTTTGACGGCCAAAGCGGCGGGGATACACCCGGTCCCATCCCGAACCCGGAAGTTAAGCCCGCCCACGTTCCCTGCGGTAGTGCGGTGCGCGAGCCCGCGCGAAGCCTGCCTTCCTTCGAGGAGGGTTTGGGCCGGCGACCTAGGTACGCTAGCCGTCCATCCTTGTGGTGGACGACGAACCGTGCCGTTCTAACGGCCGCCGATCCATGGAACGCTGTCAGCCACTCTCTATTCCCTTTCGCGACGCTGGGCCCGCCACTTCAATCCGACGATCACCAAGGGAACGAGGGCCACGTAGATCATGTCCGAGAGTTCCGGGATTGCAACGACGGCGGAAGATTGTCCGCCGTTCAACGCGAACCCTCCTGGCGTCGTGTAGTTCAGGAAGGCCCAGTTCACGAGTTGCGAGCCGCTGAACGTCGCATCGACGAGGGCGGTCATCGTGAGGCTGTGGCTCCCCGGTGCCACGTTGGTGAGGTTCCAGAAGAACGTCCGACCGTCGTTCCATGTTGGAGGCGGTGTCGCGCTCTGGAACGTCATCCCGCTGGGCAGGCTGTCCTTGATCGTGACGGTGCCGGCGGCCACAGTTCCCGTGTTGTTGTAGTAAATCGTGAAAGTCACGGAGTCCCCCGGCTTCGCGGAGGAGGGGGTCGCCGTCTTCACGACCGTGATCATCGGGCGGCGGACCGTCGTGTTCGCCCACCCGGTGCTTCCGGGCATTGGTCGGCGGAGCGTGTCCACATAGGCGAGGGTGGCCGTGTTCCTCAGCACCTGCCCGTCTGTCGTGGCCGACGTGACCTGGGCCGTCACCGAGAAGGAGTGCGCCCCGGGCCCCACATTCCCGAAAATCCAATGGTACGTTTGTCCGGAGAAGGAGCTGGGCGCGACACTGGACGAGGAAAACAGCACGCCGCTCGGCAAGGTGTCGTTGATCCAGACGGTCCTTGCGTTCCCCGTGTTCGTGTTGTTGTAATACAGGGTGTACGTGATGGCGTCGCCCGGCCCGGCGATCGCGCGGCTCGCGGTCTTCGCCACGACGATCGTGGGGCCATGCCGATCGTTGGCTTGGCCGGGGGACGGAAGAATCGAGACATAGAAGTCGACCGCGTCGTTGTTGGTGTCCGTCGGCACTCCGGTCGCCGGATCCTTGAAGCGCGCCCAAGTGGTCCCGGCGTTCACATTCTGGGAGTACGTCGTTTCGTCAATGATCGTGGCTCCTTGACGGAGTCGGACCGTGGAGGCCCCGTTCGGAAGGGACGACCCGAACAAAGCGACTCGGAGGTATTCCGACCCCGAGCCGAACGCCCCCAGGACTTGGGTCGTGAACGTGAAGATGACCGTGTCCTTATTCCCCCGGACTAGGGCCAAGGTCCAGCCGTTCAAGGAAACGAACCCCGACAGAGGGTTCGCGACCTCGATCCACTCCGGATTGGGCTGCGGGCTCACTTCATTAATCACGACATTCGTGGCGGCTTGAATGGAGACCGGGAAGCGCGCGACTGCTGCGTCGGGTAGAGCCAGGTCGTACTCGAGTCGCCAGTCCGAGGCATAGAATACGACCCGGTAGCCGGCTGTCAAATTGATTGCGCTCGCGTTGACACCGAACTCCATTCGATGCGCGTCCAGTGCGATATCGATCGGACGGAGGAGGTTCCATGGGTTGGATTGGCCCGCCACGAACCCGTAAAGGCCGCTTGAATTCACGTCGCCGTTTCGGCCGACCGCTGCAATCGCATCGTCGAAGCCGTACGCTCGGCCCGCGACATCGACCCGAAGGCCTGTGGCCGACGAGTTGTCTGCATCGATGTATGCGTACATCACGTCGACTCCCTCCTGGGGGGGCACGATGCTCGGAATCGTCGTGTTGTTCGTCGGCGGAGCGGGGTACGTTCGGACCCGGGCTGTCGGGATGTCTTGACCGCCGAGCATCCGTCCATCGACCCGCACGAAGCCGGTGAAGTTCGCTCCAAGGTCGACCGCGGTTGCGAGCAGATCGACGTTTGCATCGTACGCGAGGGAACCGGTCCGGTTCGTGACATCCCCGAGGAGGTCCTGTCCGTACGGGCGACCCTGCCAGTCCCCAAAGGCGCCATCGACCCGCACGCTGGTGGGTGCCGCACCCAGATAGACAAGGCCGTTTTCCCCCGCGCGGAAGCTCGCGGTACCGTTTCCGGCTACATCCGTCACCGCGATTCCGAACGTGGTCGTGGGCGTCTGGTTCGACCATTGAGCCTCGACCCAGTAGAGGGATGGGACCGAGAGGTTCTCGTTCATCGGCACCCGGACCACGTTGCGCACCATCGTCGCATTCGAAAGCCGAGTATCGTTCGCGTCGAAGGCGCCGCTTCCGTCATCGCGGTAGAGCACGAGGTCCGTGGGATCGACTGACGTCCCGCGCCGAGTGATGTTCAGGCCACTCACATGCGGGATGCCGCCCATGGGCGCGAGAGTCACGCGGAGCATCACGGCTTGAGAAGAGGCGACAATGTCCTTCGCGATCGTCTGCTGACCGACGATGACGGTGGCACGCGACGGACGGATCGATCCGTCGGCCGGATCGAAGTTTCCGAGATTGTCCGCCGCGTACACGAGGACGCGGGCCTTCGTTGGCTCGCTCAGGCTCGCACGGATCTCCAGTTCCTGACCCGCGAATGCGGCGTCCGAAGAACCGCCAGGAAGGAAGCGGTGCCAATCGTTCGATCGGAGCTGCCCCGTTTCGTTGAAGACGAAGGAGGAGATGCCATGTCGGATGTCCGCCAAGTCATGCCATCCATAGACCTCGACCAGCGAATCCGCTCCGAGGTCGCCGATCGGGTAGCCCGTGTTCCGGTTGTTGTCCTCGTCGACGAAGACGAAGATGCTGTCCGTCTCGTTGACGGCGGTTCCTTGGAACATGTTTCCTTGGACGCGGGTGTACACGAACAGATTCTGGTCCTGCGTCGCCACCTTCATTGTGACGAGGTGTACGGCGGGATTCGGCGTCACGTCGGCGGCGGATTGTCCGTACGAGGCCATGTTCGCCCAATCGCTGAAGTCCCCATCGATGCGGATGATCGAGGAGGGGGCGTTCGGTCCCGGCGAGAGTATGCTCGCGAGAATCGGCACGATGATCATGAGTGCCACGACCGCTGCGATCCCGATCACGGAGCGGGACCAGTGTGGCTGGGATGGGATCCTAGGGGTCCCTTGCCGACCCCGTCGTCCGTTTGTAAATCCGTTTCCATTGACCAGGCCGTTCGTGGCGCCGCGACCGAACGTGAGGCCGTTTACGGCGCCAGTTGTCAGTCCATTTACGCGACCCTCGGCCAGCCCGTTGACCCGGCCGTTCGTGCGCCCGTTCGTCCGTCCGCTCCGGGTGCCGTTCACCCGGCCGTTCGTGCGACCGGCTCCGGTTGGTCCCGGAGTCGCTAGCCCGTTCGAGTGTAGACCGGTGACGGCGGCGCGGATCGAGCGCTCGCCGACCCTTTCCAGCCGGTCCGCTTCCCCGCGGCTCGCGCGGGCGTCCTCGGGGCGACCGAGACGCTCAAGAAGCTCCGCCTTCGTCTTCCAGGCGACGATCAAGGTCGGGTCGGCGCGAAGCAGGGACTCGTAATGGTTGAGGGCTTCGACGAGATGGACATCGACGACTTTCGGGGCCGTGGTCGCCGCGGGTTGGGTCCACCGCGGGGCGACGACCGAGGCGTCTTCCGTCGACCGGAGGATGTTCTGGACCTCCAGCCGGTACCGATCCTCCCGCGCGGGATTCAGCTCCGCCGCCTTTGCGAGGGATTCGGCCGCCTCCTTCGTGCGGCCCAGTTTGTCGAGGACTTTCGCCCGGTTCGCCCAGGCCCTTTCGAGGGAGGGATTCGCTTCCAGAAGTCGGTCGTAGTGTTCGAGCTCCTCCGCAAGTCGGTCCGCCTCTGAGGTCGTCGCACTCGGCGGGGCCATCCGCTGCCAGCGGCTGAGGAAGTCTTTCACGACGCCCTTGCCACCGGTCGCGACTTCCGGCGTGGCGGTCACGGAGGTCCCGCAGATCGCGCACTCTGGCTCATCGGAGAACAGGTAGGCCCCGCACCGGGAGCAGAACGGACCGGACTCGTCGAGGATCGGCGCGAGGGTCGGCAAGAGCGCGAGCTCCGCGGGGCTGTACTGTCGGCCGCACACGATACAGGCGGTCGCGTCTTTGTCCATCGTCGCACCGCAGGCCTGGCAGATCCGAGTCGGGACGTCCTCACGCAGGAAGTCGTCCAGTTCCGCCGCGAGCCCAGCCCCCGTGGACCCTTCGAATTGGACCCCGCAGAACGGACAAGCCGTCGCGCCCGTTCCTACAAAAGAACCGCACTCGGGACAAAGGAACAGATGTTCGGTGGCATCACGATTCGGCGATCCTCCGAGAAGAATCAGGAGCGCGTCCACGAACGAGGGGGTGAGTCCCTCCACGGATGCGAGCTGCTCGCGGGTGGCCGCCCGGAGTTCGTCGTACGTAGAGAAGCGGGCCGCGATCCGCCGAGCGCGCTCCGCGTCGGAGCCGGGGATCGAACTCAGCCATTCGAGATAGCTCTCGTCCATCGTCGAGAGTGGGTCGATGTGCTACCTAAAGCGCGTTGTAACGTGGCTATCACGCCCTCTAGTCAGTTCGTTAACATGAGCGCGTCAGGCGTGCCTCATCCAGGCCGTCGCGTAGGGGTCGAGCGGGACTTCCAGCAGGACCCGTCTAGGGCCGGCGCCGAATCGGACGGTGAGGGTCGTCTCGTCGCGGCGCAGGAGCTCCGGCGCGAGTCCATCGTCCGCGAGCCGACCGAGAAGCGCCTCTCCGAACGCGTCGGCCCGGCTCCGGTTCGCTTCCCGCTTCCGGACGAGGAGATCCGTGGGATACGCGCGGCGGTGCCGTCCGTCCTCCGCGACGGTCACGAGCCCGAAGCCGGACAGCTCGGAAGCAATCTTGCTCGCGGATTGGCGGGTAAGGTGCACCCGGTCCGCGAGTTCTTGGAACGAGATGCCGGGTGACTCGAACACCGTGGCAAGGGTGGCGGCGCGACCTGCGGACGCGAGCGCAGCGAACAATGCCGAGTCCTCGGGGTCGATGAGCCCTACGGGAAACACGCGGGTGCCCTCCGCCTGCAGGTAGCGATTCTCCAGGAGGTCGCGGGCATGCCACCGCGCGGTGGCCTGGGACATCGACAAATCCCGTCCCACGTCCCCGATCCTCGCGCACGGACGCAGGCATAGATATCGATAGACTTGGCGCCGTCGTGCGTTCGCGAGGCTTCGCCCTTCCGCATCTAAGTCGACATCCAGGCCTTCGCGGGCGACCGCCTTCTGCAAGGCGCGTCCGATCCCGCGGGCCATGTCACGCCCCCTGGTACTCCTGCAAAATCAAGTCGAGGACTTCTTCCGGTTTCAGTCCGCGGAAGTCGGCATCCGTCAGCCCGTCCAGAGATTTGTCGAGGGCGTCCCGGACGTTCTTCGGCATCGATCGCGTCAAGAGCAATTGTCGGAGCTGGGACGGCGTCTTCACGGTCGCGGGACGGCCCCCATCGACACCTTGGATCACGATCCCCAGCCCTCGGACGATCTGGAACGGATGGGACACGGGACTGTGGCGACTGTTCCGGCACTTCACGATCTTCAGGAGACGCGACGGATCGGCGTCATTGCTGTTGAGCTTCAGATGGACGACGCAGTCGGCGAGGTACATCGGGATCACGGTCTCGGGTCCGGCGAGGTCCGCCTGCCCGTGTTCCTCGAGCGTGCAGAGGACGGTCCCGACCTTCCGGGTCTGCTTGAACATGTAGCCGATCAAGTCCCGCTGCTCGTACAGGTCCTTCGTGGACCACAGGACCGGCGTCAGAGGATCTACGACGATTCGGGCCGTGCTCCCCTTCCAGTCCGCGACGAAGGCCGGAAGCTCCTTCCGGATGAAGTTCGAGAACTCACGACCCGAGGCGTCGATGAACACGAGCAGCTCGTCGTCGAGATACTCGAGGATGTCGGACCACCCCATCTCGACCGCCTCGCGGATGATCTGTTCCTTGTTCTCATCGAGGCTGACGAAGACGCCTTCCTGACCCTCCTGCAGCCCGCGCCGGATGAACTGGGTCGCGAGCGTGGTCTTGCCCGCACCGGACCGACCGATCACCACGGTCGTGCTGTTCTCGTTCACCCCTCCGTCGAGAAGCGGGTTGAGTCCGTAGACTCCGCTGCGAATTTTTCGCACGCGATTTCATCCCGACGAGAACTCTAAAAACGTGCCGACCTGAGAATCAGAGTCGAAACCGAACGGTCTTCATGCGAGCGCGGGTTCGACCCGGCGCACGAATTCCTCGACCATGCGGTTGTCAATCCCGTATCCAAGGATCCCATCGAGGCGGTCCGCGACCTTGCCTTCTCGGAAGAGGGCGAGCGTGGGCACGACCTCGACCGCGTACTCCTCCCAGAGAGGGTTCTCCTCATCATCGAGATACACGGCCGCAAAACGCCAGGGCCGCGAAGCCGCCAGCTTCTCGAATTCCGCGTTGAATCGGCGACTGAAAGGACACCACGTGGCCCAGAACATCACGATTGTCGGCTCCCTCGCCTGAACGACCGTCTCCTGGAATGCGTCCGAATCGCGGACCTGCAACATCGTCCATGCGCTCACGTCGTCCGAGGGCGATAAAGCTTCACCCGTGGAATTTCGCGGGTCCGCATGCGCGCGGACGCAAAGACATATACGCGGTCCTCCGGATACGCGGCCCTCTTTCGATCATCGAAGGGATGGAATGGGTTCGCCCGTCGTTTCCGAGGAGGTCCGCTCCTACTTTCAAAGCCTCGCGTCGCTGGTCGACGCGACGTACGCGGTCGCTCGTGCCGCGCGGGCTCGCGGGTTCGATCCCGAGCTGGATGTGGAGATCCCCGTCACGGACGACCTCGCATCCCGAGTGGAACGGCTCCTGGAACACTACGAGGTCGAGGGTGTCGCCCGACGGATCCGGGAACTGGCGAAGGTCCACGACCGCGAGGAACTTGCCATCCTCGTGGCGAAGGAGATGGCCGTGCGGCCCGCGGCGAGCAAGGAGAGGGCCGTGGAACGGGCGGTCCGAGTGGGCCTCGCGATCTTGACGGAAGGAATTCTCGTCGCCCCCCTGGAAGGCCTCGCCACGGTGAAGATCAAACGGAACCGGGACGGCAGCTCGTACGTGGACTTGTCCTACGCAGGACCGATTCGTTCCGCCGGCGGGACCGGCCAAGCCCTGAGCGTCCTCATCGCGGACGTCGTCCGGCGGGAACTCGGCATCGGCCGTTACCAACCGGCGCGGGAAGAGGTCGAGCGCTTCAAGGAGGAAATCCCCCTGTACAAGCAGGTCCAACACCTCCAATACACCCCCTCCGACGAGGAGATCTCGCTCATCGTCTCGAATTGCCCCGTAGCGATCAACGGCGAAGGGACGGAGGACGCGGAGATCAGCGGCTTCCGAGACCTGCCCCGAATCGAGACGAACCGGATTCGTGGCGGCGCGTGCCTCGTCATCGCGGATGGGATGTGCCTCAAGGCCCCGAAGATCCAGAAACACGTGCGAAAGTTGCGGATCGACGGTTGGGAGTTCATCGATGCGTACATGGAGAAGAAGAACGCGGGACCCGACGACGTCACGGAGGACTCCGGCGTCGAGCCGAGCGAGGTGTTCATCCAGAACATTGTGGCCGGGCGGCCCGTCCTCTGCCATCCGAGCCGGGCCGGCGGCCTTCGTCTCCGGTACGGCCGCACCCGGGCCACGGGTCTCGCTGCCGTGGCCCTGCATCCCGCGACGATGCACATCCTCGACGACTTCATCGCGGTCGGGACTCAAATCAAGACGGAACGTCCCGGAAAGGCGGGCGCGGTCACGCCCTGCGACACGATCGAAGGGCCGCTCGTCGTCCTGGACACGGGAGACTTCGTCGAAGTGCCGGACGCCGCGGCCGCGAAACGGCTCGCCGGACATGTCCGTGTCATCGCGGATCTCGGCGAGATTCTCATCCCTTTCGGAGAATTCCTCGAGAACAATCACGTCTTGATGCCCGGCGCGTTTTCGTCGGAGTGGTACGGCCTCCTCCTGAAGAAGGCCCTGGGGCAGTTGCCGGCCGGATGGGAAACGGCGACGGCATCCCAGGCCCTCGCGTGGTCCCGGGAATTCGGCGTGCCTCTCCACCCTCGATACAATCTGTTCTTCCATGACTTCGCCGTCGAGGATCTGCAGCTCCTCCGCGAACGCATCGGCGGCGAAGGACGCCTCACGGAAGGTCGGCTCGTCGTCCCCGCCGACGAGGAATTTCGAGAGTGGTTCGTCCGGCTGGGCGTCCTCTATGCGATCCGCGGGAGCGACTTGGTCGTCGAAAGGCACACGGATGTGCTCTTGGCGACCCTGGGAATCGCCGTCGACCAGTCGAACCTCGTACTCGCGCCAAGGCCTGAGACTACGGACCCTCTCGCGTTCGCGACCTCCCTTGCCGGCTTCCTCGTGAAAGCCCGCGGCCCCACCCGGATCGGTGCCCGGATGGCCCGTCCGGAGAAGGCCGCGCCCCGGAAGATGCAGCCCGCACCGCATTCGCTCTTCCCGATCGGACACGAGGGCGGGGCCCAGCGGCTGCTCCTCGAGGCGGCTTCCAAGGAGACCATTGAGGTGGAGGTCGGCCTTCGGATCTGTTCCGCGTGCGGGAAGCGGTGGTTCCTCCCGAAGTGTTCGTGCGGCGGACACACGACGGCACGCAACGGACCCGCGCGGCAGCGCGTCCCGATCGCCGAAGTGTTGCGGACCGCCCTGGAACGACTCGGCGAACCGAAGCCGTCCGAGATCAAGGCGGTCCAGGGCATGATCTCGAAGAACAAGACGCCGGAACCGATCGAGAAAGGCGTCCTTCGGGCGAAGCACGAGATCTACGTGTTCAAGGACGGCACGACCCGGTTCGACATGACGAACCTCCCGCTCACGCACTTCACCCCGAGGGAAGCCGGCATCTCCGTGGAAGAGGCGCGGTGTCTCGGATACGCGCGGGATATGGCGGGACGTCCGCTCGAACGAGAGGATCAGGTCCTCGAATTGCGGCCCCAAGACATCCTCGTCGCCCGCTCCGGGGGAGAATACCTCGTCCGCGTGGCGGCGTTCATCGACGACCTCTTGGAACGCCTCTATGGCCTCGGCCGCTTCTACTACGCGAAGTCACCCCAGGACCTCTTGGGCCACCTCGTCGTGACGCTCGCCCCGCACACGAGCGGCGGAGTCCTCGCGCGGATCGTCGGGTTCACGGATGCCAAGGCCTGGTTCGCCCATCCTTACCTGATCGCGGCCCGCCGCCGGAACTGCGACGGAGACGAGGATTCGCTCATCTTGCTCCTGGATTGCCTGATCAACTTTTCCCGGTCGTTCCTGCCGGACAAGCGAGGCGGCCTCATGGATGCGCCGCTCGTCCTGACGACTCGGATCGATCCGAACGAGATCGACAAAGAGGCCCACAACCTCGACCTGCCGGCCGGGTATCCGCTCGCGTTGTTCGAAGCCGCGGAGCGGTTCGCCCACCCGAAGGAGGTCGAGGCTCAGATCGACACGGTCGGGAAGCGAATCGGAAGCGTGCTCCAGTATGAGGGATTCGCGTACACACACGAAACGCATGGGGTGGCCCAGGGGCCCCTCGCCTCCGCCTATGGGGAGGGATCCATGGCGGAGAAGATCGACAAACAGCTCGACCTCGCGCTGCGGATCCGTGCCGTGGATCCGAACGACGTCGTGGCCCGCATCGTCGTCCATCATTTCCTTCCCGACCTGATCGGGAACCTGAAGGCATTCTCCAGCCAGTCCGTGCGCTGCACGAAATGCGGGGCGAAGTACCGTCGGATCCCGCTCCGGGGACGGTGCCTCGAATGCAGCGGCAACCTGACGCTCACCGTTCACGAGAGTTCCGTGAAGAAGTACCTCGAGATCTCGAAGCGAATCAGCCAGCAGTTCGAGGTATCGAACTACCTCCGGCAGCGGATCGACTTGATTGAAGAAGCGATCACGTCGCTCTTCACGAACGACCGGACGCAGGACCTGAAGCTCGACGACTTCTTCTAGGCCGCCGCGACGCGCGCCTGCTCGCTCCGGATCTTGAGTGCCGCCGCAGCCGCGAGGAATGCCCCGAGGGCGAAGGCGCCGACGACGAGGAGGGGGAAGTTCGCAATCGTAAGGTTCGCGAGCTCCGTCGGCACCACGCCCGAGTTCAATCCGAGATTTTCCGGCCCATAGACGAACACGCCTAGGAGGGCCAGCCCGAGGAGCATGAACACGATCCCCGCCTTCGCGGAGCCCGGCATGCGGAGAGTGTAGCCACAGGTGGGGCATACCCAGATGGCGTCGTCCGGCAACTCCGCATAACATTCCGGACAGCGGCGCGCCATCGGGCGGGACAGAAAGGCCGCGGGCAAATAGTTTATGTCAGTGCGCCCGCGTCGATGCAACGATGCGCGGATAACCCTTTAGTAACGCGCGTCGGTTTGCCGATGAATGAGGAAGTCGACCGCCCTCGGTCTCACGGCCCTCGTCCTCGGCTCGGTCGCGGTCCGACTCTCCCCTCTTTGGTCGTTCCTCTATTGGGGTTCGGACACGGGCGAGTACTTCGCGATTCTCCGAGATCTCGTCCGGACCGGCCACGTCTCGACGACGTACGACGGATGGGGCGTCACGTATCCGTATTTCCCGGGCATGTTCTTCCTGCAGGGAGGGCTGGCCCATCTCTCCGGCCTCGACCTTCCGACCGTGCTGAACGTCCTCGTGCCGATCTTGGGCGCTCTGTCCGTCGTCCCGATCTTCTTGATCGCACGGCGTGTCACGGGCGAGGACCGCGTCGCCCTCTTCGCGGCCGCTGTCCTGGTCGGCGCGATACCCCACGCATATACGACCGCGCACCCGGCCCCCGCGACCGTCGGAAATCTGCTCGCGCTCACGGGCCTCCTCCTTTTTCTCCGCCTTCGGACCGATCGGGCGGCCTTGGTCCCGCTCGCCGTCGTATCGGGGACGCTGATCGCGACGCACCATCTGTCCCTCTACTTCTTCCTCCTCATGGTCCTCGGTACGATCATCGTTCAGGGTCTCGCCCGCCCATGGCGATGGACGGCCGGGTCGAAACGAGAGGTCGCGTATGCGAGTCTCCTCCTCGCCGGGACGTTCGTGTACTGGCTCGTCTACGCGACGACCTTCCGAGAATTCATCCTCACGGACGTGGACATCCGGCCCTGGTGGGCGCTCCTCGTCCTGTTCGGGTTGGGACTCGTTTTCCTCGGGGGGATCATCTATGCGCGGACCCGAATCGGATGGCGGTACCGGCCCAGGTATCCGGGGCTTCGTTATCGTGGAACGGCATATGCCTCCGCAGTCGGAGTCATCCTCATCCTCGGGATCGTGTCGGTCCTCTTCGGCGTTCCCGGGACGACGTTTCGAGTCTCTCCGGAGGGCCTCCTCTATTTCGTCCCGCTCGTGCTCCTCATTTCGTTCTCCGCGCCGGGCCGCAAGTTCCTCGACTTCGACAGGGATGGATTGCCGGTGAACGCCTGGCTGGTCGTCCTCCTCGTATCTGCGATCGTGGGGATTGTCGTCGCGCCACGCGTCCTCATTCCCTATCGACACATGGAGTACCTCGTCGTACCGTTCGCCATTCTCTCGGGTGTCGGCTTTGTTCGCCTCTTGGATTTGGGAGCAGTCCGAGGACGATTCCGAGTCGTCGCAAGCATGGCCATCGGCCTGGCCTTCGTGGCGAACGCGTTCACAGGCGTCCCACCGCCCTCCACCCTGGCCGGTTGGCGGGAGGGGACGATCCCCGCGGCCCTGGATCCCGCGTATTGGGCTCGAGATCATGCGAGCGGCCTCGTCGTGTCGGACCATCACGGCTCTACGACGGTCTTCGGGTTCGGCGGACTGAACGCGACGTGGGATCGAACGCGGGCTCCGTTCTTGCCCGTCTCCCTGAACGACCCGTACGCGGGCCTCTCGAGGATCGACTCTCCGTCCGGTCAAAGGGACGGCACGTACGTGTGGATTGACCAGGACATGGAGGCGGGGGTGCGTCTTACACCCTGGGAAGCCGCGACCCCGATGGACCCGGTGGTGGTCGCGAAGTTCGACGCCTCACCCTTTCTGAAGGTCTTCGACAACGGATACGCCCGAGTGTATTGGATCGCATGGGGATGCCTCCCGACGACCTGTTGAGTCGCGTGCGTTTATGCGCGACGACCGCATCCGCGGGCCGATGCGGGTCGCCGTCCTCCACGACCATCTGCGCTTCATCGGCGGTGGGGAACGAGTCGCGTTGACCCTGGCATCCGCGTTCGATGCCGACCTCTACGTGACTGACCTCGATCCGTCGCTCCCTTCCCGAGCGGGAATGCCCGCTGTCCGAATCCATGAAATCGCCCGCGTCCCTTCGCGACCGCCGCTGCGACAAGACCGACAGGCAAGGGCCTTCGCGACCGCGACCATCCCGCACCATGACGTGTACGTGTTCTCCGGCAACTGGTCCGTCTTTGCCGCCCCTCGATTCCGACCGAACCTCTGGTACTGCCACACTCCCGTCCGCGTCTTTTATGATCTCCATGATGCCTTCCTGGCAACGCTTCCTCGCATCGGCCGGTTCGTGGCGCAACGCTGGATTCGGAGGACCCGCGCGAAGTATGAACGAGCCGTCCAAGGCGTACAGGAGATCGTGGCGAACAGCCGCAACGTGGCGAGACGAATCGAACGGTTCTTATCTCGCACCGCGGACGTGGTCTACCCTCCCGTTGAAGTCGCCGCCTATCGATTCGAGCGAGTGGGAGACGCGTGGCTCGCGGTGAGCCGCATTTCCCACGAGAAGCGAGTGGACTTGTTGGTAGAAACCTTTCGGCGCCTGCCGCATGAAAAGCTTCTCGTCGTCGGAGGCGCGCAGCTCGGAGTTTCAGCGGAACGATTCATCCGGTCGCTGAACCCACCCGCGAATGTCGAGTTCCTTGGCGAAATCCCCGAACCGAGATTGCGCGAGCTATACGCCACATGCCGGGGGCTCGTCGCGACCTCCCGCGACGAAGACTTTGGACTCGCTCCCTTGGAGGCGATGGCCTCCGGAAAAGTGGTCATCGCCGTGAACGACGGCGGCTACCGGGAATCGATCGTCGATGGAGAGACCGGATGGCTGGTTCCACCGACGGCCGAAAGCATCGCAAAAGCGATCGCTCGCGGGACACCGGACTTGTTGGGACGCATGCGCAGTGCATGTGAGAAGCGGGCGCGATCATTTGACTCGGCCCTGTTCGTGGAGCGGATGCGAGCCCTCATCGAAGCATCCGTGAGGGGTTCGTGAACGAGTCGTCGTGAGGACCAGTCATCCGCCTCCGGGACACCTCCGGAATGCACGTACGACTCACGGGATTCCCGTCAGATACTAATCGGGCCGCTGCCTACCCGCCCGCGCATGCCAAACCTCGCGTATGTCGTCGTCCTGAACTGGAACGGGAAGGACTTCATCCGCGACTGTCTGAGGTCCGTGCTGCGCCAGACATTTCCCCGATTCCGCCTCCTTGTCGTCGACAACGGCAGCACCGACGGTTCGCGGGAGATCATCGACGACGAGTTCCCCGAGGTGCATCTGGTCTCTCTGCCCGAGAACCTCCACTTCGCAAGGGGAACGAACGTCGGAATTCGTGAGGCGCTCAAGGATCCGGAATGCACCCACATCCTCACCCTGAACAACGATACCCGAGTCGATCCGGAATGGATGGCGGAATTGATGCGCGTCGCGGCCGGGGCCAGCATGGTTGCGTCAAAGCTCCTGATGATGGATCATCCGCAAAGGATCAACTCGACCGGACTCACGATCGCCCCCGACGGAAGCGCGCTAGACCGCGGCTGGAGCCAGTTGGACTACGGCCAGTACGATCGCTCCGAGGACGTGTTTGGTCCGACGGCTGGCGCCGCCCTGTACCGACGCGACTTGATCGACAAGATTGGCTTGCTCGACGAAGAGTTCGTCGCCTACTACGAGGATGTCGATCTCGCTTGGAGAGCTCGTTTGGCGGGCTGGCAAGCCGCCTACGCTTCGCGAGCGGTCGTCTATCACAAGTTTTCTGCTTCCCATCGCCGGGGAAGCCCGCTCAAGACGTACCTCTGCGAGCGCAACCGAATCTGGAACCTCGTTCAAAACTACCCGTGGCGATACGTGGTCCTGACGGTCCCCTGGAATTCGGCGCGAAACGTTGCGGGATCGATTCCATGGACCAACGGAACAGGGCCTGCGGCCGGTCGCGTTCAGAATCCAATCCTCGAGACCGCTCGCGCGATGGCGCGGGCCCGCGTGGACGCATACGCCGGCATCGGCCGCGCCCTCGGGAAGCGACGGGCCCGGGCGGTCGTCTCGCGCGTGAGCCCTGCGACTGTCGGAGACTGGCTCCGCCGGTATCACGTTTCATTCCGGGATGCGGTCCTTGCATGATGGGACGCACGTTGCCTACCCGCGCGAGGATCTCCTGCGAGCCGTGATGGGGTCGGAGGTCGAGCGTGAGAATCGCCGTGTTGTACGATTTTCTGGAGACAATCGGGGGTGGTGAACGCGTGGCCTTGATCCTTGCCGAGCACTTCGGCGCGGACCTCCTGACGACGAATGCGAATCCCACGCTCTCGACCCGGACCGGATTCACGGATGTCAATGTGATCAACCTGGGGCCGCTGCGGCGCCGACCTCCCCTGAAACAACTCCACGCGGCATGGAAGTTCCGTCGGGCGAGATTCTCGGATTACGATTTCTATCTGATCCTGGGGAACTGGGCCGTGTACGCCACCCGACATCACCACCCGAACCTCTACTACTGCCTCACGCCGACGCGGATGTTCTACGATCAGCACGAAGCCCTGATCCAACGCCTCGGCCCGATGGCTCGGCTCTCTGCGCGCCTTTGGATCGGGTTCCAGCGCCCATTCGACCATCGCGCGGTCTCGCACGCCGATCGAATCGTCGCGATCAGCGAAAACGTCCGTCGTCGTGTCGCTCGTTACTACGGTCGAGAGGCCGAGGTGGTGTATCCACCCGTCGCCACGTCGCGGTTCCGCTTCCAAGAGGTCGGCGACGCGTGGCTCTCGGTCGGCCGGCTGTATCCGGAAAAACGGATCGACTTGCTGTTCGAAATCTTTCGCCGACTCCCGAAGGAAAAACTGATCCTCGTGGGCGGTTACGCGGCAGGAGACCGGGCAGCGGACTACCTCGCTCGGTTGAACCCGCCACCGAATGTGACGATGATGGGCGAGATGCCCGACGAGGCGCTCGTGGACTTGTATGCGACCTGTCGCGGCCTCGTCACCACCGCGGTCGATGAGGACTTCGGCATCACTCCCGTGGAGGCCATGGCGGCGGGCAAATGCGTTCTGGCGACGGATGAAGGGGGGTACCGCGAGACCGTGGTCGATGGGAAGACGGGATTCCTCTTAGCCCCGGATGCGAATCTGTTCGCGAAGAAGATCCAAGAACTCGATACCTCAACCCTTCGGTCGATGAGGGGGGCTTCCATCGCGCGGGCACAAGCATTCGACGAGTCCGTGTTCCTAGAGAAGATGCGCGCGTTCGTCGCCTCCGCATCTCCATAGGTGCGAATCCGCGCGGAACGGCGATATCGTTAAGGGTTGTGTCGAACTTCCAGACCGATGGTGAAGTCGGCCCTCGTGACGGGAGCCACGGGCCAAGACGGCTCGTATCTGATGGAACTCCTTCTGAAAAAGGGGTACGAAGTGTTTGGACTCGTCCGACGACTGAGCGTCCCGAACATGGGCAACATCCAGCACATCGTCGATCGGGTCACGCTCATCGACGGGGACCTGATCGACCAGTCTTCCCTGAACGCCGCGGTCAAGGAGGCCGACCCCGACGAGGTCTACAGCCTCGCGGCCCAATCGTTCGTCGCGACCTCGTTCGTCCAACCGGTCCTGACGGGCGAGATCACGGGCCTGGGCGTCGTGCGCCTTTTGGAGGCCGTCCGCGCGAATGCTCCCGATGCGCGGTTCTACCAGGCCTCGTCCAGCGAAATGTTCGGACGCGTGGACCGCGAGCCGCAGGACGAGACGACCCCGTTCCATCCCCGGAGTCCGTATGGGGTGGCGAAGGTCTACGCATACTGGGCGTGCGTGAACTATCGAGAAGCGCACGATCTGTTCGTCTCGAACGGGATCCTGTTCAATCACGAATCGGAACGGCGCGGCCTGGAATTCCTGACGCGCAAGGTCAGCCACGGAGTCGCTCGCATCCACGCCGGATTGACGAAGTCCATCGCACTCGGGAACCTGGACGCGAAGCGCGATTGGGGCTACGCCCCGGAGTACGTGGACCTCATGTGGCGCGTGCTCCAGCACCGGGAGCCGGATGACTTCGTGGGCGCGACCGGCGAATCACATTCCGTGCGAGAGTTCGTGGCAGAGGCGTTCCGTCTCGCGGGCATTTCGGATTGGGAGAAACACGTGACGATGGACGACAAGAACCTCCGGCCCTCGGAGGTGTACAACCTTCGTGGGGACGCGAGCAAGGCGAAACGAATCCTCGGCTGGGAGGCGAAGACCCGTTTCAAAGACCTCGTGCGGACGATGGTCGAAGCGGAAATCCGAGCCCTTCAACAGGTTCGGCCGGCCCGCTGATCCCTCGGAGGCCTACGGCCTCGGCGGGGAAGGAAAACACGCCGTGCAGTGGGGATCGATGTCCCCCATGCCTTTGTGGTACTCGCAGAAGCGGGCGGTCAGCATGAGGTTCGAACAGAACTGGTTCACCCTCGCAATCTGATCGGAGAGGGTCATCCCGTCCGCGATGCTCTCTGCGAGTCCTTGCACGAAGGGCTTGATCTCCGGGAACAGACGGAGCATTTCCTGATCGACGCCGCGGCTCTGGGTATTGTAGTGACTCACGGCCGCCTGCGTGATCCCCATCGCGCGCGCGACATCGATTTGTTTCTTCTTGTACGTCCGGAGCAGTTCCCGGGCGAGCCGCGCGCGGATTGTGGGCAGCAGCTTGGCTACCACTAGTTCTTGGGGCTGAAGCATCCGCGCGAGCCTGGCCCTGGTGGGACCGAGACGAATACGGTAGAACACGGTATTTAACCGTGACTCTTTTCGTCCTAACGGGGAATTCTGGCCGGTCGCGAGGCGGTCCGTTTCTCGGGAGCCGATACCCCAAAAACGGCTCAGACGAACGGAGCCACGAAGGCTGCTTCAACGCGGACGGGCGTTTCCTTCGCAATTAAGATAGACGTTCTACATCACACAACAACGAGGACTCTCCCAGAACTCGAGTCCGAGCTGAACTAGTGTCGGGTCGGTCGAGGTAATCGCATAAGCGTCGCCGTCCGTTGTCCGAGACACGGTCAGGACCTGCTGACCGTCCACGACCAGGAGCATGCACGCACAGATGATCGAGCGGACCTCGGCCGCTTTCGCGAGGTCCTTTGCAACCGGGATCTCCGGCAAAGCGAGTCGAACCCGAACTCGCCGGCGAGCGGCTCGCGCCAGGTCGTCCTCGAGTTTTCGAAAGACGGCCTCATCGGAGACCAACACGACGACGTCCTTCCGCGCGGACCCAATGAGGGCCCGTGCCCGAGCGACGACATTCGGGAGGCCTTTCACGATGTACGCGACATCGATCGAGGGAGCCCTCGTCGCGGCACGGAGGGGCTCCAGCAAGGCGGCCACCCGCACGGTCGCCGCGCGGCGCCGTTCGTATTCCGTCTCGACCATCCGCGACAGCCGCATTTCGACTTCCTTGGGCGGGACTACTCGATATGTCTTCGGTTTCCCCGCCTGAACCTCCACGAATCCCTTTTCCGCCAGTTCGTCAAGGGCATAGTAAATTTTCGAATCCGGGATGCCGGTCTTCCGAACGAGTTCGCCCGCGCTCGCATCCGTCGTCTCGACGAGAGCACAGAATGTCTGGGCCGCGTGTCTGCTCAAACCAAGCTCTCGGAGCGTCCCGGCGATTCGAGCCAGGGACGGCTCCATCGCGTCCTGGAGCAGGACGTTCGCACGGACCTTCACTCCCGCCATCTCGGAGGCCACGGGAGAGAGGCTATAAGAACTTGTCTACTACTTAGGGGAAGTAGGTAATCATGGAGCCATCCCGACCATCCGACGCACCGCAGGAACGCGCCGCCGAAGAGCCCAAGGCGAGGGGCTGTTGCAGCGGCGGGTGCTGCTGCGCCTGTTGTGGGTGCTGCGGCTGAGGCGCGAACGCCTTTCCGGAGGCGATCCTTAGACGGGCTCGCCTCCCATCTTTTCAATTGGGTCCGGGCGGAACCGATTCCCGACAAGTCTCAAGTCGAGGAGCGCTCTCAGGCCACGTGGCTGATGCCTTCGTCCACCGCATCCCGGATCTCATGTTTCTTTGACGGGGCCTGCCCGCGAAATCAGTTCGGGACCAAGGGACCGATGCGAGCCGCGTTCGTCGTGGGCGAGACCCGGGTCGTCCGCGAAGTGCCGGACCTTTCGAGTTCCTCGGGCCCTGTGCGGAGCAACAACATTGCAGAATATCAGGGGCTCATCTTCCTGCTTCGCCACCTCCACGAACTCGAGGGGGAGAGACGTCCGCGGAACGCCTATCTGATCTGCGGCGATTCGCAACTCGTGATCCGCCAAATGCGGGGAGAGTACCGGGTGACGAAACCCCACCTGGTGCCGTTGCACCGAGAGGCGTCGCACCTCAGTTCCGCCCTCGACGTGGAATTCGAATGGGTGCCGCGAGAAAAGAATCCCGCGGGACTCCTCCTCGATTCGTGAACTCCGTCCAACGGACGCGAGCGATGGCCCGCCGAAAAAGGTCGGGAGGTCTTGATTGCTCAATTCGCTCCGGTGGGGTCGGTAAGATAGGTTCCGTGTTCAAACGGGTCCGCGCGGCGTGGGCGAGAGCGTACGGTATCGCACATCGACGTGCTATCATCCTTGATTGCATTCGTAGTCAATCATGTTCATTGTTCGAGGACCCTAAACGCTCACGTCATACCCATCCCCCCCGCTAATCCCGGTCAATGGCGGGCAGGTTCTCAGACAGCGCGTGGCATCGAAAACCAGCGACATCGCGGCGAAGCGTACGCGTTCTCTTGCTCGTGCTGGGCCTTGCCATCGCCGGACTCATTGCCGGCCCCTTGGCTTCCGCCATCCAAAGCGGTCTCTCGCCCACTTCCAGTCCCGCCCGCGTGACGGAATCCGGTCTCACGTCTTGGAACCCCCATGTCTCTTGTTCAGCGGACCTCGTCACGATCCGCGATGTCCTCGGCCCCGCCTACCCTACGCAGACGGTGAACGGCAGCCGCTACCAAACGAACTCGACCGCGGGGGGCATCCCCCAAGAACGAGCCCTGTCGCCGCCGTGCACGATCACGAACAAGACGGGCACCGTGCTGTCCTCGTTCGTCCAGATCAACGGAGTCTCCCTGTACGGCTATGGCATCAAGACCACAGATTGCTCGGGATGGTACTCGAAGCAGAACGGCGGTGGCCGGTATCCCAACAACCAAACGTTCTGCACGAATGCCGGACAGATCATCACAATCGGCACCACGCGTGGCTACTTGAGAATCGAAATCGATCGGGACTGGTTGGGGAAAGGCTATTGCGGTGTCGGGGTCCCGTACTGCAATAACGCGACCTTGGGTCAGTACCAATCCAACGGGAGCATCTCCCTCGATTTCCAAGGTTTTGTCTTCTGGGAAGGCCCGTACCACTGGGAACTCCATCCGCTGACCGGTTGGAGGCTGTCCGCGCCACCCACACCCCCGTCGGCTCCGCAGAACCTCGCGGCCACCGGTGGCAATGCCCAGGTCACCCTGACCTGGCAGGCACCCGCCTCGGACGGCGGATCTCCCATCACGAACTACAAGATCTATCGGGGTCTCGCGCCTACTACTGAGACGCTCCTGACGACCGTGGGCAACGTGCTCACGTATACGGACAGTGCGGTGACGAACGGAGTTACGTACTACTATCAGGTGTCCGCGGTCAACAGCCCGGGCGAGGGGGCCAAGTCGAACGAAGCCTCGGCGACGCCGAATACACCTCCGCCGCCGCCCTCGCCCCCCTCCACGCCGACGAACTTCGTGGCCACGGGCGGCAATGCGCAGGTCACCCTGACTTGGCAGGCACCCGCCTCGGACGGTGGTTCGCCGATCACGAACTACCGGATCTATCGGGGCACCTCGTCCAACGGCGAGACGCTGCTGGCGACGATCGGCAATGTGCTCACGTACACCGACACGTCGGTGACGAACGGGGTGACGTACTACTACCAGGTCTCGGCCGTGAACGCGGCGGGGGAGGGCCCGCGGTCGAACGAGGCGTCCGCCACTCCCTCACCGCCGCCGCCTCCGCCCCCGGACTTTGGCATCAGCGCCACACCCGCGTCTCTCAGCCTCCAGATTGGGTCGTCCGGCACGTCCACGATTGCGCTGACGAGCTTGAACGGATTCGCGGGAACGATCGGGTTGAGCACATCGATCGCCTGCTCCGGTCTTTGCCTCATATATCCGACCGCGAGCCTCAACCCGACGTCGGTGACCTTGACCTCCGGCGGCACGGGCGTGTCGACCCTGACGGTCGCTACGTCGGTCCTGACGACGCCGGGCACATATACGATAACAATCACCGCGACGTCGGGCTCGATCACGCACACGGTGACCGTGACGGTCCAAGTGACCCTGTAATCCGCGACACCGCGATCCCGGTCCTGACGTCTCGGATCCTCGCGGGCATACTCGAGGCCACATAGGTTTCCGAGGCATGCGTCTCGGTCCAATGGACCGGTCTCCTTACAGCAGGGACTCCCGCAGGATCCGGCGCATCCCCCGGCGGAGGTGCTGACTCACCGTGTTCCGGCTGAGGCCGGTCAGTTCCGCCAGCTTCTCGAGGCCCGTCCGCGCCGGGATATCGAAGTAACCGAGATTCCAGGCGAGGCTCAAAATCTCCCGCTGACGGGAAGTCAACCCGTCATCCGCGTTGATCCCTCCATGGCGGATCGCCCTCCGACTCCGCAACCTCCACCGGACCCCCACGCCGTCGAGCAGGGCGAAGACGCGTTTCGCCGTGTCGTCATCCGCGAGGAACGAGAGCGTAGCGACCTCCCGCCCGATGACGCTCGGCGTCGTCGGCGTCACGCCCGCCCCGAACTCCTCCACGAGAGCCTCCAGGACGCCTGGGTTGCGTTGCCTCAGGAGGGAGATGTACGCGCTTCCGCCATCCTCCACCCGGAGGATTTCGAAATCTCTCAGGTGATATCGACGGCGGAGACTGTCTCGAGCCGCGAGAAGTTCGTCCGCGGTGCGACGCGGGCCGCTTCGGAGGACGCGGACGAGGAGGAGCCGCTCGCGCGGCTGGAACGCGTACACCCGCAAGATCTCGACCGACTCGTTGTGATCGAAGAAGACCCTGGGGACGACGCCTTGTTGGACCAGGACGTCCGAGGGCATCTCGATCGTCACACGCCGGAGGGCCATCGTTACCGGTAATCATCTGGATACTTATACCACGCCCGTGTGGCCTCGATGGAGTGGGACCGTGGGATCGATCATACGGAACCTGCCCGAGGAAGGGTGGGAGAAGGGGATCGGGCCGGGCATCGTGGACAAGAAGATCATGGGGCCGAACGACAGCAACTTCATGTTGATGGGCCTCGCGAAAATGGATCCGGGCGTGAAGTCACCGCCCCATCGCCACCGGTACACGCAGATTTTCTATTTCCTCGAGGGCCACGGCCAAGTCATCGCGGACGGACAGGCCTACGATGTGAGCGCGGGCTCGGTCGCGCGGTTTGTTCACGGTGAGGAACACACCGTGATCAACCCGGGTCCCGGACCTCTGAGCCTCATCGAGGTCCGCGTCCTACCCCGTGGCCAGACGGTCTGGGAGTAGGATGGCCTCGCTGCGCACCTGGTTCCAGGCGGTGCAGCCCCGCAGCTTCATCGCGTCCCTCGTCGGCGTGGCCCTCGGGACCTCGATCGCGTGGCGCCAGTCGCGGAGTTTCGACGCGATCGGCTTGCTTCTCACTGCGATCGGAGTCGTGTGCCTCCATGCTGCGACGAACATGAGCAACGACTCAATCGACTTCCGGCGAGGCGTGGACGATCTGCCTCCCCACCTCGTGAGCCCCTTCACCGGGGGCGCGCGTGTCCTCCCGGATCGGGCGGTCCCGTTCGAGGCCCACCGCCAGGTGTGGATTGGGCTCTATGCGGTGGGAGGCCTAATCGGACTCGTCCTCTCCCTGACCCGGCCGAACGGCTGGATCCTGCTCGTGCTCGGCGGGATCGGTGGAGCGGTCGGGATCTTCTACACGCTCCCTCCGTTCGCCCTCCAATACCACGGAGTCGGGGAGGTCGCGGTCGCCTTCGTCTTCGGTCCGATCGTGGTCCTCGGTGCGTATGCGGTCCAGGTGGGGGCGCTCGCATGGGAACCGTTCCTCGCGTCAATCCCTCTCGGCCTCCTGGTCGCAGCGTTTCTCCTCGTGAACGAGATGCCCGAACACGTGACGGACCCACGGGGAGGGAAGCGGACGGTTCCGGCGCGAATCGGGCTCGAAAAGTCCGTCACCCTGTACGAGATTCTCGTCGGTTCCGCCCTCGTCCTCCTCGCCGTCCTCGCGGCGTCCCGTCTCATATCCTGGGTCGCTCTAATCGGACTCATCGCGTCGATCCCTCTGGCCCGCGCCCGGTCGGTCCTCCGCGTCCATTACCGCGAGTATCCGGCCCACATCCCCGCGAATGCGGGGACGATTCAGGCCGTCCTCTTCCTCGGCATCGCCATGACGGTCGCGTATCTGATCTCAGCGGTCGGCAACCTATAGGCCGATGGCGACATCGACGAGGATCGCGAAGGCGGCAATCCCGTGAGCCGCGATTGTCGCGGCAATCACGCCGTCGAACCGCGCGCCCTCCGCCCGGCGTGGAAGGAGCCAGCTGATCGCCAGGAAAGACCCGAGGGCCGCCACCATCCAGAAAAGGCCCCCACCGAAAAGGTACCACACGAAACCGAACGGAAGCGGGGCGAGAAGCAGAGCAAGGAAGACTCGCCTCGCCCTCCTGAAGCCCAAGATCGTCACCGGCGTCCGTTTTCCCTTCGATGCGTCCTCGTCCCGGTTGGGGAAGTATCGCGCGAACGAGATGGCGGCCGCAAGGAATCCGAGGACGACAGAGGCGAACGCGCTCTGGCGAAGTCCGGCGCCGCCGAATGCGACGGTGGCTCCGACCGTCATGACAGGCCCGAACGCCAGGAACGTCGACAGTTCGCCGATCCCGCGGTAGCTGAGTTGGAGGGGAGGTGAGCTGTAACTCCATGCCAGGATTGCGCCCGCCAGGCCGAATGCGAGCAGGACCGGATTCTTCGTGAGGACGACAAGGAGGAGGCCCGCCCCGGTGCCGAGTCCGAAGCCGATCCTGGCGAGACGGAGCACGTCCCGCGGATCGGCGGCGAGGTTCCTCGCCGCGGAGCTGTCAAACGCGAACCAGGAGCCCGGGGAAGCGGGAGGTGCAGACCGATTGCGGCCTTCGTAGTATCCTTTGGACAAGTTCGCTCCCGCCTGGATTCCCACGAGCGAGATGAGGATCAGGGCAAACCACAGCCCATCGAATCGCGCACCGGCGTGGATCGCTACGGCGGTTCCGACGATGGCGGGGAAGATCGATGCTTCAAACAAGATCGCCTGGGACGCCCGGATCCATTCGCGCACGTTCATCGCGCCGCGAGTTCCTCGCTTTAGAAAAAGGATTCCGCTAGGGTCCGGCGTCGAACCCTCTGGATCACGCGAATACTATCATGTTTGAGAATAGGCTCTCCTCACAAATGTTCCGTTTTGGTTATCCTTAAGTGGTATTCCTTCTCTGCCCGTCCTGTGGCGCGGGGGTACCGGAGGAAGCGATTCTATTCGACGCCGATCCGCGTCCTGACTCACCTGTCTTCGATCGCCGCTCATGAACCGGGAACCCTGAGCGCGCTGACGCAGGAAGGCATCGCCTCCGCGACGCATTCCGGGCGAACGACAGCCACGAAATGGCTCGCGCGCATGGAGTCGACCGGTCTCATCGCGGGAGAGCGGGCCCATGTGCCCGGGCATCGGGTACGGAAGACCGTGTACCGTCTCACCCACGAGGGCTGGGTCGAGGCGACGAAACTCCGGGGCCGTCTCCAAGGAGACATCGTGGAAGTCCTTGCCCCAGGCCTCGACCCGACGCCGATGCGGGTCGGGGAGATCCCGGAGATTTTCCCCGCCTACGTGAACCTCACCGCCGCAGTGTCGCTCGTCCGCGGAGGGCGGCTCGACTTCACGCGTCTCCATGGAATCGGTTCGGGTGCGGTTCCGCCGGTCCTCTGGGGAGACACGCTCCGCGGACTCGGACGCATGTTCGGGCGGTCCGACGAGCAGCAGGCGCTCGACACGTGGGCCTCATCCCAGGTCGGCATGCTCATCGTGACCGGCATCGCGGGCATCGGAAAGAGTACCGTCGTCGCGAGCTGGCTCGTCCGTCAACGGCCGCGGCCGTACATCTATTGGTTCGAGATTCATGAAGGCACGACGAATTCCGCGTTCTTGCGGGATCTCGCGGCGTTCCTCGCCCGTCTCGGCAAGCGCGGTCTCACGAACCTCTTGAGGGAGCGAGACGAGCCGGAACCGCGCGTCCTAGCCCGACTCCTGGTCCACGAACTCACGGACATGCCCATTCTCCTCGTCCTCGACAACTTCCATCGAGCCGAGGCGGATCTTACGCGGCTAATCCGGGGCCCGGTCTTCCAGCTTTCCCAATCGACGGGCACGAAGGTTCTCGTGATCTCGCGCACGGTTCCGGTGTCGACCTCTCGGCGTAAGACACCGAGAGAGGCGCGCCCCGAGGTGTTGAGGCTGGGCGGCCTCGATTTGGAATCATCGCTCTCCCTGCTCCGGGCGAAAGGGTTTGCCGGCGACGAAGCTGCCATCCGGCGGGCGGCACACTCCGCCCGGGGCCATCCCATCCTGCTCTCATTTGCGGCCCAGACCGGGTCCACCGCCAGCGGAGAAATGACGCGTTACCTGGAGCACGAAATTTGGCGGACGCTCTCGAAGGAAGAACGTACCCTCCTTGAGGCCGCCTCTCTGTTCCGCGGGTTGGTGCCGCTCGACTCGCTGCATTGTTTCTCCAAGGATTGGCAAACCGCCCTTCACAGCCTCCAGACAAAAAACCTGCTCGCCCCGACGATCTCCGGGGGCATCGTGGTCCATGATTCGATTCGTGAATACATCCGGGATCGATTGCCGGAGGCCCGACGACGCACGTTCCATTCCCTTGCCTCGGCCTACTTCTTGGACGGTTCCGATATGCACGACCGTCTGGAGGGAATGTATCACCTTGTGGAGTCGGGAGATCTGAAGGAGATCGGTTCGTATCTGACATCCCAGGGGACGGGCCTCCAAGATCTCCTTCCTGCATCGGACCTCCTTGCGGTCCTGAGGAAGGTTGACCGGGCAAGCCTTGACCCCGTTGCGGGATGCGTCCTGCCCGAGGTCTTCGGAGACGCCCTCCGAGCGTTGGGCGACCTCCAACCGGCTCTCTTAGAATACCGCAACGCCGTCCGCCGTTGTGAGGTGACCGGACGGGCTGCGTCGGTGCCGCGCCTCCTTCGAAAGATCGCCTCGATTGAACGCTGCCGCACGAATCATGCGAAGGCGCTTGGCCAACTGGTCGAGGCTCAAGGCCGTCTGAAGGACCACCCCGATCCTTCGGAGGCCGGGGAGGTCCTCAGAGAGATGGCACTTTTGGAGCGGACCCAAGGGCGCCTGGCGGAGGCCGCCGTCCACATGAACGCGGCGATCGACCTCGCGACGGAAGGTTCTGCGCCGGCCGCATTGTCGAGATGCTTCACCGCCCTCGGAAGCATTGAGACGGATCGGGGCGAGCTCGAGCGCGGCCTGGAGTACAAACTGGAAGGCCTCAGGGTTGCGGAGCGAGCCGGGAATCTCACCGAAACGGCGCGGGGTAGCATTTCCGTCGGGATCTCCTACCACGCGTTGCGTCGATATGAGGAGAGCATGAAGTATTATGATCGAGCCTTGCAGCTCGCTCGGCTCGTGGGGAATTTGCGCCTCGTCGCGTATGCGACAATGAACCGATGTGCATCCTTGATGGACATGGGTCGCGCCGAAGATGCAGCCGGCGAACTCGCCGAAGCGAAACGTCTAGTCCAAATCCTGGAGGAGAGGGACACGCTCGCGTTGCTCGACGTCTATGAAGGACAGCGGGAGTCCGAACTGGGCCGGTGGAGCCGAGCGACCCAGTTGTTGGAGCGGGGATTGCGCGGCCTCCGGGCGTGCGCAGATCGAGCAGACCTTGCCAGATCGCTGGTCTACGCTGGGCGTTTCTACCTGGAGCACGGAGAGACGAGGGATGCGCAGCGGTACCTCGACGAAGCGGCGGAGCTCGCCCGGTCGCTCGGAAACATCGCCCTCCTTTCGGAGATTGAGCCCCTTCTCCGGACCCTAGGCGCTCGCGCGCATCCAACCGGCGGCTAGCTCGGGTCCTTTGGCGGCGGGTCCAACAGGTCACCTCCTGACCCTAGAGTCCGCCCATTTTCAGATTTAAAACTGACTTGGTTTGTTCCGTTTTTCTCCCGCCAACGGTGCGCCACTCCCGTCCGGGGAAGTTAAAGCTCGGAGGATCGATTCCACCTCATGCCATCGTTCCCCGGCGCCCGGGACCGACATCCGTTCCATATGCACGACATGATCCGCAGCCAGCCCGCGCGCGTTGAAGAGGCGATTCGGCGGGTCCAGGCAAGCGACTTCGGTTTGTCCGTTGCCCGGGCGAGACATCTCGTCCTCACCGGCTGTGGCACGTCCTTTCATGCGGCGATGTATGGCGCCCGAATTCTGCAGGCCGCCGCCCGCGCGGGGGCCGTGGTCGAGGCGGTTCACGCGTATGATTTGGCGAACCGCCCGCTTCCTTCCGGAAGGCCAACGATCCTCGGAGTGAGTCATAGCGGATCGACTCCGACGACGAATCAGGCTCTCGCGCGGGCGAAGCGCGCCGGTCATCGGGTCCTGGGCGTCTGCGGGCTCCCGGACACGAAGATGGTGGACATCGCGACCGACCTCCTCGTCGTCGGCTCGATGCACGATCGCTCTTGGGCGAACACAATGAGCTACACAACCCAGTTAATTGCCTTCGCGTCCCTCGCCTCACAACAAAGGCGGGATTGGGTCGATCTGACTCGCGACATCACGAGGACGTCGCAGGTCATCCGCAAGACCTTGCAGGCCGAACGCGCGGTCCGGGAGATCGCGCGACGGGTCGCACGGCACGACAAGGTCACTTTCCTCGGGGCGGGGTTCGATGAGATCACCGCCGCTGAGGCCGCCCTGAAAATTCGCGAGACTTGCGGATTGACCGCCAGCGCGTATCATCCAGAGCAGTTCCTTCATGGTCCGTTCCTCTCCCTCGATCGAACCGAGTACATCGTGTTTCTCCGGAGCCTGGAAGACGGGACACGCGCCGATGCTGTCCGCCGTGTACTCTCAAAAACCGGCGCCGAGGTCACGGTGATCGGCGAACATCCGCGCGCGTTGATCAGGCTCCCCGCGATACATCCGTACCTGCGGCCGATCCTCTCCGTGATTCCGATGCAATTCCTCGCGTACTACGCGGCCCTCGCACGGCATGCGAACCCGGACATCATGCGGACGGATATTCCCCGACTTCGTGCGGGAGTGGCGGCGCTGTTCCACTGACCGCGACGTCCGGGGGGATCCCCACCAAAGTCTTCGTCTCCGTGCCGTTTCGAAGCATCAGGAGGAGAAGCATCTTGCCGCTGCCGTACGTGATCTGGAAACGATCGACTTCCGACTTGTAGAGCCGCGCCGGCCGCCGACGTCCTTCCGTGACGAATCCTGCTTCCGAGATGAGTCCGAGCGATGTGAGTCGACGCACACGACGGTAGCACGCGGCGATCGGCACACGGTATCGGCTCGCGATCGCCTGAGCTGTGAGATTCTCCTGATGCAGCGCGATCAGGATCCGCAGGGCGTGGTCGTCCAAGAGGGACTGCCCGTCTTTGTCGTACAGAAGGAGATCCTCGGCCACCAATCGAGGTCGAGGGGCCGGACTTCCGCCATTGGGCGGTCCGACAAAGGCCACGGGCCAGATTCGCGCTCGTTGGCTTAAAAGGGCTGGGCTCCCGTTATCATGATTGAACGGGACCCGAGGCGATTCTCCGCGTTGACGTCGGGTTCTCAGCCTTCGAGGGCGCGCTTCACGTTGGCCGCGAACTCCTCGGTCTGCGATTTCAGCATCGTCCGCATGAAATGGTCCATGATTCGCGCCAAGGGACCTTTCGCGTTCACCGCCATCGTGTACACGATTCTCGTGCCTTTCCCCGCGGGCGTGAGTTCGGTCGCTCCTATCATGGCGATGTTTTCTGCTTCGGCACGGAAGCGACCCCGGCGCAAGGGAATTTGTTCCAACGTTTCCGTCAACACTTTGATCGTCTGCGAGAGCGGCCCGATTTTCACCGTCAAAGTCCATCGGGCATGCGTGGCGTCGAGAACCTCGACGTTCTCGACCCCCGGGACGCACCGGCCGACCTGCTGCATGTCGCTCAGGAAGGACCACACCTTTTCCACAGGCGCGTTCACGTCGAACGCGACGGTCCCCTCGGGCATCGCTCGCATTGGATGACGGAACTAGGAAAATAGGTTCCCGTTATGGATCGAGGACAGATTCAGCGGACACGGTCTTGGTCGAAGGGCACACGTGCACGAAAGAAGGAAAGGGCCGAGGGCCTCCCCCGAGTTGCCTCGGCGTATGGGGTCGCGAGGGCGGACTCAGCCCTTTCGCAAGAACGGAAGGCCGGTGCGCTTGTTCACGCCGACCTTGCGGTTCTTGGGCATTTCGTCCATCGGTTTGCCGCTTTTCGGTTTCCGCTTACTGAAGAAGTAGATCGTTACTTTCGGTCCCTTCTTCAGTTTCACATCTCGCGAGTACAGCGTCCATCCCTGGTACGTGTACGGCATGTTTGACCTCGTTCCTCCAACCGCTAGGGTGTAAAAAGCGTTTCCCTCCCGAGAACTGTCTGACGATTTTTGTCCTCATAGCTGTTTAACAGCTTGAAAATAGCGCATCTTGGGCTTATGGAGGATAGGCGACAGGGAAGCGGAACCGACTACTCCCTCCACCCCGGCATATACGGCTTGAGCGTAAACGGACGCACTCTATCGACCACTCGAAAAACCGCGACCACAGGAGACGGATTGAGGAATTGCCGGCGAGAACCAGCTCGAACGGCCTTCAATGATTCGCGTACAGAAGGATGTCCTTCATGAAACGAAGGGCTACAAGGTTGAATGCGACGAAGACCTGATCGAACTCCGCTTCACATGCTCCCTGGGCGACTCGACGACAACGTCCGGCCGACTGCGTCCCTCCAAGATCCTGCTCTGCGCGACCTCAATACGACCTGAAACGGCGTTCGCTTTGAATACGACCGCGACCTTTGCGTTCCCGTGAGCGCGGACGTATCGCCGCTTGTGGAGCGTCTCGGTCCGAGCCGGGTCTTGACAGGACCTTCGATTCCGCCACGATATCAGACGGACGCGTTCCGCGCGCACCGCGGCTCCCTCTTGGAAGAGAACCGCCCGCCCCCCGCCGCGGTGGTGTTGCCGCAGTCGGTCGACGAGGTTGTGACGGTCGTCCGTTTCGTGGTCGAGGCGGGATCGAAATTGGTTCCGTGGGGCGGCGGAACGGGTCTCATGGGCGGGGCTCGTCCGACATCCGATTCGATCGTCCTCGACCTTCGGAACATGCGTCGCGTTCGTTCAATCGATGCCGCTTCCGGTACCGCGACGGTCGAGGCCGGGATCGTATTGGAGGTATTGGACCGTCGGCTCCGGAAGCGGGGGCTCACCCTGGGACACGATCCCTGGTCCCGGCCCCGGGCCACCGTTGGCGGAGCGATCGGGACGAACGGCATCGGCTACGCCGGTTATCTTCGCGGGACGATGGGAGACCAGGTCCTGGGACTCGAAGCCGTCCTCGCGAATGGGAGCGTGATCCGAACCCGGCCCGCCGCCCGATCCACGACGGGCCTAGATCTGAAGCGTCTCTTCATCGGTTCGGAAGGGACGCTCGGCATCGTGACCGGCGCCACCCTTCGTGTGTTCCCCGTCCCGAAGGCGGAGGAGATTCACGCGTTCCGCTTGAAGGACTTCGCGACCGGATTCGCGGCACTCGGCAGGCTCTATGGCGACGGATTGACACCCAGCGTCATGGATTTCGAGGAGACGTTCGAGGCCCCGGCCCTCCCCTGGAGCGGCGAGGCGGGCCCGCCCACGCTCTACCTGGGATTCGCCGGGGCGGAGGAGATTGTGGCCGCCTCGTGGAGGATCGCACGCCGGTGTCTGAAGGCGGCCGATGCGAGGGCCCTGCCGGACCGAGAGGCGCGGGATTATTGGAGGACCCGCCACGACATCATCTACATGCACGACGAGATTTCTCCGGGGGTGACTCGCGCCGACGTCGCGCTGAAAGAGACCATCTTCGACTACGTCCACGTCGCCCTCCCTCGTTCGCGGATTTTGGCATTCCGACGAGCCGCGCTGCCGATCCTTCGCCACTACGATGTCCATCCGATCGGCTTCGGGTTGTGGACTCAGCCGGAGCTGGTCTCCGTGGAAGTCGTGAAGCCCGTCGTCGGTGAGCGTGCCGCGGCAAAAGCCGCCGTCGCGGGGGCGCTCGATTCGCTAATCCGCAAGGCCCATGCGCTGGGTGGCTCCATGGAATACGTCCACGGAATCGGGGTGAAGCTCGCGCACCTCATGGGCGAGGAGCTCGGGACCGGAGTGGACCTCGCACGTCGAATCAAGAACGCTCTCGATCCGTCGGGCATCCTGAATCCCGGGAAACTGGGACTGTAAACAGTCACCGGGGCGCGAATCCGTGCCCCCGGGGGATGGGCGTTGCGAAATCTATATGAGTCGCCCATTCAGCGGAATATATATTAATCCGAACATAACTTCGCCCTCAAAGGCAGGGATTGGATTGCAGCCACCACCCCCGATGATGCGTGGGCCGATGATGATGGATCGACGCCGGCTCGTGGGCCTGGCAATCGTTGTCGGACTGGTCTTCCTCTTGGCGGGAGCGATCCTTGTGGATGAGAGTCACGCCCGGCCGAATCCCGGAGAGACTCAAGAGGCCGCGATTGCGCGGGAGAATCTGGGCCTCGTCTGGGGTCCTGCGGTCGCCCACATCGGAATGTTCCTGTTCGTCATCGGTCTGATCAGCGCGGCCGTGTTCTTCGAGGAGCTGGATATCTTCGTCCGATTGTTCCTCGTGATTCTCTCCTTCCTGGCGGTCCTGCTGATCTTGGCGGGCTCGACGACCATCTTCGGCGTGCCGTGAGCCCGGGGGGACCACAATGCCAGGATTCGGCGAGAAAATCTGGGAGATGGGCAGGTCGCCCTCGCAGCATCTGGGCCTCCTGGTCTTCGGTCTCGTCGCCCTCCTGACCGGCCTCATCAGCCGATCCATGGTGGCCGTCGTGGGAACCGCCCCGGCGGTCGCCGCGATCACGTTGACGGCCTTGGTCCTGGTCGGGATCGGAGGGTTCTTCGTGACCTTGGCGCTGTTCCTCGGTGCCTACACGGCGAGCGGGGAATCGTGGACCACGACGGTGTGGCGGATCGCGCAACTCCTCGCCGCGGTCCTCATCCTCATGTTCGTCTTTTGAAACGACCAACCTCGGGGGCGGTGCTGCATGCTGTCACCGTCCCTCCCTTTCCAACTTGTGTATGCCCCGGCAGGAGGGTCTTTCATCGGGACTTAGCGCGCCATGCCGCCGGTGACCGACATGATCGGGGGAAGGAAATCGGCGATCATCTTCCACGACTCGCCTTCGTCGCGGCTCGCGAACAGCTGGCCCGTATTCGTTCCGACGTAGAGGCCAAGCGGATCTTCCGCGTCCGTCGACATCCCCTCCCGTAGCACGCCCAGGTATGCGTTCGGACCCGGCAGCCCCTTCGTGGCCTTGCGCCAAGTCTTGCCCGCGTTCCCCGTCTTCCAGACGGCCATCTGTCCCTTGTGGAACACGCGATTCATGGCGCCGATGAGCGGGGTAACGAAGGCCGTGCCCTTCCGGTCGGGATGGGCCGCAATCGGGAATCCGAAGTCCGACGGCAGGCCTTTAGTGATCTCCGTCCACGCACCCCCATCCGGCCCACGGTGGTACGTGCCAGTGTGGTTCTGCTGGAAGAGCGAACCGTCGCCGGAGGCGTCCCACGCGAGTTTGTGGACACACTGCCCCCACTCCGGATACGGGTTCGGGAGAAAACCCGCCCGCACGCCGCGGTTCTCCATGGTCCACGAGCGTCCCGCGTCCCGGGACTCGAAGGCGCCGACCGCGCTGATCCCGATGACGAGGTGCTTCGGTTTCCGTGGATCGACCAGGATGGAATGGAGGCAAAGACCGCCGCCCCCCGGCTGCCACCCCTTCCGCGTGGGGTGGTAGTTCAGGGCCCCGAAGTCCTCCCACGTGTCGCCCCGATCCTCGCTGCGGAAGAGGGCCGCGGGTTCGACTCCCGCATAGATCGTGTCGGGCTCATTCGAGGAACCCGGCTCGATGTGCCACACCCGACTCACCGCGAGGTCCGACCCCTCTTTGAACTTCGGCGAGGAGGAGGTCGGTTTCGGTTCGCTCCCGATTCGCCCGCGGTACACCGCGGGGCCCCAGGGTTCCGCGAAGTGCGGCGCGGCCGCGTACACGGTCCGCCCATCCCTCGGGTCGAGGCCCATGTGGTACACGCCTGCACCCGCCAAGAAAGGGCCCGCGACGGACCATTTCCTCCGGTCCGCGGAATGGAAAAGGAATCCGCCTTTCTTCGTCCCGACTGCCACGACGACGCTGTCTTTCTTGATCGTTCCTACCATGTCAACCACCCGCCACGCTGGGCAAGATATGCACGACGTCCCCCGGCTTCAATGCCACAGAGGGAAGCGGCGTCATCACGAGGTCTTCGTTCAAGAACAAGTTCACATACGGACGTCGTCGGCCGGCCTCGTCGACAACCCGATCCCGGATTCCCGGGAACGAGGAATCGAGCGCCTTCAACATGCCGGCGAGGTCCGATGCATCGAGGACGACTTCGTCCTCTCCCGCCGTGTACGAACGGAGGGCGGGCGGGATCCGCACGAGGACACCGATCCGGGCGATCTCTCCTGCCGATGCGCGGGACATGACACCTCCTCCCGAGCACGGCATCCACGGCGAGACGAAAAGGTTTTGGTCGGCGGGTGTGAGTCAGCGAGGGGCGGAGTCCGAGGGCTTATCTCGGGTCAGTCCCTCCGGGCCCTTGATGGATTCCGAGGAAATCTTGAACGTCGCGCTTCGTCTTGCGAAGCAGTCGGAGACCCCCGCCGACACGACGATCAATGTTCCGGCGAAGGACGTGAAGCGGACGCTGTTTGGCATCGATGTGGACGCGGCGGACCTGCTCGTCGCGAAGGAGAAAGGCTACGATCTCGTCATCGCGCACCATCCGACCGGAGGGAGCGCGATCCTGGAGTTCCCGAAGGTCCTCTCGAAACACGGGGACATCCTGACGCGCCATGGAGTACCGAGCGACGTTGCCGCTTCCGCGGTCCGGGAACTGCAAGAAGAGCGGGAGCCCCGAGCCCACGCGGAGAACTATGACCACCTGCCGTCGGTTGCTCGATTGATGGGGATGGGGCTCATGTGCATCCACAACCCCTGTGACGAGATCGGGAGACGCGTCATGGACGAGACCCTGCGAGCCCGTCTCCCTCGCGAGGCGCATGTGCGCGACGCGATCGCAGCGCTCGAAACGATCCCGGAATTCCGAGCGGCGAAAACCCGCATCGTCGTCCGCATGGGGAAGGCGGAGAATCCCCTCGGGAAATGGGCGGTCCACCACGGCGCGGGGACGAACGGAGGCGTCCCGGTCGCCCGCGCGGCCTTCGACCACGGAATCGACACGGTTTTCTACATCCACATCGATGCGGGGGCCCTCCGACGGTTGTGGGAGGTCTACGGCCACGAGGGTCCGAAGAACCTCGTGGTCACGGGTCACCTGGCTTCGGACAGCATCGGCATCAACGTGCTCGTCCGGGAGCTTCGGGCGCGCGGTCTGCGCGTCGACACGTACAGTGGAATTATCGACGTCTGAGCATGATTATTATTATCATATACGATATAATTCAATGGTAAGCCTTAACTATTCCCTGTCGATACCCGGGGGAAGGGTTCCTTCTGCCGTTCGAAATCGTCATTGTGAGCAACACCCCCCTCACGCCGCTGAAGGACATCGACGATGTGTCCCTCCTGTTCCTCACGCAGATCGGATACATCCCGAAAGGGTACGACCCGAAGACAGACGCCTCGAGCGTGCGAGATTCGGTGCCCTACCGTCTCTTCGTCGAATGCCTCCTGGGTCGGATGGACAAGGGGTGGACGGTGGAACAGCTCGCCGCGAAGCTGAAGACGACGAAGGCGACGATCTATCGTCACATCAACAAACTCAAGGAGATGGACCTCTTGGACGAGGTGAACGTGAACGAGCGCGGGACGATCCGCAAGGGCTACCGGATCCGATACGGAAATCTCTCGAAAGCATGGAACTTCGTCGAATCAAACGTGGAGATCGCCATGGAGAACTACCGCAAGACGGTCGACCATCTTGCGAAGCTCGCGGAGCAACGGAGGTGAATGCTTGGCGGACGAGATCGTCTCCCTGACGAAGGGTTCCCGCTATCGCATTGAATCGATGGAGACGCGGGAGCGCACGAAGGTGACGAAAGGGGTGTTCCGCGGCTACGCCACGATCGGAACCGACGACGCAATCGTGATCGAACTGGACGACAGCCATCAGGAATTGAAGGGGAAGCTCCGACTGATTCCCTTGCACGTCGTCCTCGCGGTGGACGTCCTCGAGCACGTGCCCGGCGATGCGCCGAAGGTCGAGAAGCACGGGACGATGTACGGCTAGCATCGACCCGTACCAAGGTTCATGTCCCGTCGCGAGATATCTTTTCCATGACGATGGCACCGGTGCCCGCTCGGAGGATTCCTCCGCCGCGCGGTTGGCTCGGCCTCGCTTTCCTGGCGGTTTGGCTGTATCTGATTTCCCAGCTGCTCCGGATCTTTCCCAACGGGACCGCAGACGCGTTCGACCTTTCCATCCCGGAAACGAGGCAGGTCCTCGCGATTACCTCCGGGCTCGGTCAGATCGTGCTGTTCGCCGGACTCACCGCCGCCCTCTGGAGGGCGAATCTCGCGGCCGGGGTCTCGGGATCTCGGATTCGAGGGCTCGGACTCGGGGTCGCGGGGGTCGGGCTGCTCTCTCTATTCGAGATCGCTCTGTTCTTCGACTGGATCGGCTTCTTCGTGAGTCCCTTCAACGAACTCTCCCACTCGCCCGCCCTGGATGCAGGAATCATCGCCGGAACGGCCCTCGTCTTCGCGGGACTCGCGTCTCTCGGCGTCGGACTCGCACGCGCAGTGGACCTGTTCGGTCGCACACAAGCCGCCGTCCCGGAGGCTCCCGGGAGCTCGGAGGAGCCAGGCTGACCCTCGTGGGCGGTCTCGACGCGGAATTTGTCGAGGCCTTGGCCGGGGAGATCCGCGATCGAAGGCCCGCCTCGAAGGACGAGCTCGAGCGGATCAAGCTGCGCCTCGCACGCGCGCATCGTCTCGGAGGCCTTCCCTCGGATGGGGCGATCCTCCAGCGGATGGCCCTGGCCGATCGAGAAGGAATGAAGGACCTCCTGCGTGTAAAGCCGGCACGGACGGCGAGCGGCGTCGCGGTCGTCACCGTGATGACCGCTCCCCATGGATGTCCGCACGGTGTCTGCACATATTGCCCGGGTGGGCCGCGGTTCGGCACACCGCAGTCCTACCTAGGCACGGAACCCGCTGCCCGTCGGGCCGCGGACTATCATTACGATCCCAGGGGGCAGACCGCCGCTAGGATCGAGGCGTTACAGAGGATCGGACATGATACGGACAAGGTGGATTTGATCGTCCTCGGCGGAACCTTCACCGCCCTCGAAGCGGGATATCGGGAGTGGTTCGTGAAAGGATGCTTCGACGGGCTTAACGCATTCGAGGCTCCGAACCTCACGGCCGCGCAGGCCGCCAACGAATCGGCCGCGAGCCGATGCATTGGACTCACGATCGAGACGAAGCCGGACTGCTTCCTGGGCGTCGAGGTGGCCGAATCCTTGGACCTGGGTGCGACGCGGGTAGAAATGGGGATTCAAACGACCCACGAGGACGTGTTGGTAAGGGTCCACCGGGGCCACACGGACGCGCAATCCCGAGAGGCGATGCACCTCGCGAAGGACGCCGGGTTGAAGGTCGGGGTGCACATGATGCCCGGCCTGCCGGGCTCGGATCCAGATCGGGACATGGAATCGTTCCGCGTCCTCTTCGAGGATCCCGCCTACCGCCCCGACTTCCTGAAGATCTATCCGACGCTCGTCCTGCCGGGGACCGCCTTGCATGCGCTCTGGAAATCCGGCCGGTACACGCCCCTCAGCACCGAGGAAGCCGTGGAACTCATCGCCCGAGTCAAGGCGATCGTCCCGCGGTGGTGCCGGATCCAACGCGTCCAGCGGGAGATCGGCGCGCCGGACATCGAGGACGGACCGAAGCGAGGGGACCTACGAGTGTTGGCGAAGGAGCGCCTCCGATCCCGAGGCCTCGACTGCCATTGCGTCCGGTGTCGCGAAGTCGGTTTCCGGGGAGTCTCGCCCCGTCTCGAGGCCCTCACCCTGTTGCGCGCGGAGTACGATTCCTCGGACGGCCTCGAGGTGTTCCTGAGCATCGAGGATCCCGGGCGCGACGTGCTCGTCGCCTACGCGCGCCTCCGGATCGGAGCGAAGGAGGCGACCGTCCGCGAGTTGAAGGTCTTCGGCAGGCTGGTGCCGATCCACGAGTCTGCGGGGGAGCGTTGGCAGCACCGCGGATTCGGGCGGCGATTGATGGCCGAATGCGAGCGGATCGCCCGCGATGAATTTCGCAGGTCCCGGATGCGGGTCACCTCCGGCGTGGGCGTCCGAGGGTATTATCGTACTCTCGGCTACCGACTGGAGCGGCCGTACATGGAGCGGACGCTTTGATCACGCGACTTCCTTGATCCAGCCGAGTCGCTTCCGCTTGCTCGCCTCGACGTCGGCCGCGTTCCGGAAGGAAGACTCCGTTTCCGCCAGATAGTCGACCGCGAGGCGCAAACCCTCCCGGGTCGGCGCTTTCACATCGACGCCCGCGCGCGTGAGTTGTTGCCGCACGATGGGCATCGCGGCCTCCTGACCCCCCATGCCGTCACAGAAGTCCATGATGATCTGGTCCGTCACGGCAATGAACTCGTGCGTGGCCTCCTCGACGGCCTCGCGCCGAGACATCTTCGCGTCGGATTGGGCGATGATCGCCTTCGCGAGGGCGAGGAATCCCGCTTCCACGTTCTGCCCGGTCTTCGCGGAACTCAGGAAGCCGGTCACGCCGAGGGCTTCCTTGAGATCGTCCAGCTCCTCCTGAGCTTGCCGTCGCGAATCGGCGAGGTCCACCTTGTTCCCGACGACGACGAGGGGGATCGGGTTGGTCACCACGAGCAGGTGTGGGATCCAGTAATTCTGGAGGCTCTCCGCGGTCTCCAGACGCGTGACGTCGTACATGAGGAGCGCTCCCTTGGCCCCTTGAAAGGAGCTCTCCTGGATGCCCTTGTATCCTTTCTGCCCGAGGACATCCCAGATCATGAACGTCAGGTCGATGGCCTTGCCCGGCGACTCGATCCGCAGGTCCTTTTTCGTGACCTTCGTCCCGATCGTGGTGATGTATTCGTCCGAGAACTTGTCCACGACGAAGCGCCGGATCAGGCTGGTCTTGCCCACAGCTCCATCGCCGAGGAGGAGGATCTTACGCTTGATGTGGTCGTCGACCATCGCGGTGCCGCTCCATGCCGGGCCCACGCTTATAACGCTTGCTGGCTCAATGTCATCCTTGCGAATACAGGGGTCCCGATCGAGGAAATCGGTGGCGCGGATGGGCCCAGCGGTCGGCCCTCTGTGATGCTCATCTCAGTGTCGTAGCGGTCCGTTTGCGAGGAGGAAATCATTGATTCCCGCACTCGTCGCAGGCTCGCGGTGCGCGGCGCGGGCCCATTCGACCGGTAGGCCGAGAGCGATTGCCGCCGCGCGAAGGAGGGGCCGCGGGAGGGGTTGGCTTCGCGCTAGGTCGAGGAGTGGACACATCACTCCCCAATCCTTCAGAATCTTCCCGAGCGTTGCATCCAGAGTCCGCGGGCCGAATCCCGCGAGGATTGACTGGTTGGGCAATTCCTCGAGGACCGTCCGGAGTGGGATCAACGCACGAACCGCGGTTGCGGACACGTGGCGAGTCGCGGCATTGATGCGGTCGCGGATCCGACGCGTCCCCTCGACGTCGGGTTGCACGAATTGAACTCGGTAGTCCAGGTGGGCCTTGGCCGCCTTCGCGGCCCGGACGGCCGCGGAGTCCTCGACGCCCGCAACGACGCACACGAGATTGCACCGCTTGCGAGCGACCATCGCGACGAGCGTGCTCGCGAGCCCACCGGAGTATGCGAGGATGACGCGCGTCTCCTCGGAGAGCAGATCGGCCATCCGTCCCTCGAGCCGCTCGACGAATGCGAGCACGCCTCGGGGCGTCCCCATCGTCTCACGCAGGGAAGGTCGCCTCGCCGGATAGGAGTTGGTTCAATGTGGTCGCGAGGTCTCCTTCCTTGACGCGGATCTGTTTCTGCGAGTCGCGTTCCCGCAACGTGACGCCCTTCCCTTCGAGCGTCTCGTGGTCGACGGTCACCGAGAAGGGCGTCCCGATCTCGTCCATCCGCGCGTATCGGCGGCCGATCGAGCCCGAATCGTCGTAGAACGCGGCAATCCGCTTGCGCAGGCCGGCGTACAGCGCTTCGGCCCGTTCCGGGAGGCCGTCCTTGTTCACGAGGGGGAAGACCGCGACCGGGACCGGTGCGACCTGCACCGGCAACCGGAGGACGACCCGCTCTCCCTTCGCATAAGAGAGGTCGAGGAGGGCCCATACATTCCGGTCCACGCCGAACGACAGTTCCAGGACATGGGGGACGAGCTTCGACGTCCCGAAGGTCACGGACTGTTTTGCATGGGAGCCGGCCTCGTGTCCCCTCAGATCGTGGTCGGTTCGGTAGTGGACTCCGCCGACCTCCTTGAATCCGCCCAGGCTCTCCTGCCGAACCTGGATATCGAAGTGGATCTTATTGTAGAACGCACGTTCCTTCTCGTCGAGCTCCGCGAAGCGGAACGCATCCCGCGGGATCCGCAAGAGATCCAGATAGAAGCGCTGGACCTGCACGAGGTGATAGACGTACCACGGAGGCAGTCCGTGGCCCACGAGGTCCTTGGCGGGTGCGTCGTGGGCCGTGGGGGCGTGTTTCTCGGAGGCCCAGGCCACGCGGACCGGGACGGACGCGATGTCTTGGAAGGGCACGGCGTCCCCGAAGGTCGCCGGGTCGAAGAAAATCTGCAGCTCCGCTTGGATGAACTCCCGCATCCGGTACGCGCCCTGCCGCGGACTGATCTCGTTCCGGTACGCGCGCCCGACGATGGCGAGCCCCATCGGGAGTCTGCGGCGGAGCGCCTCGAACTCCCGCTTGAAGTTCAGGAACACGCCTTGGGCCGTCTCCGGTCGAAGGTACGCACGATCCTTTCCCGTCGGTCCGACCTCGAGCGGGAACATCATGTGGAACTCGCGGGAGGGGCCCAGGACCCCTTTGCAGTTCGGACATCGGAGCTTGAGCTCCTGGATCCGCGCATCGATCTCTTCTGTCGTGAGGCCCTCTTGCTCCTCGTGGGTCGCGGCCTCGAGAAGTTGGTCGCCGCGGTACGACTCCCCGCATCGGGTGCACGTGACGAGGATGTCCGTGAAGTGATCCACATGGCCGGACGCCTTGAGTGCGGCTTCCGGAAGAATCGTCGTGGTGTCGATCAGGTAGTAGTTGTCGCTCAGACCGAGGAAGGTCTCGATCCAGCGGTCCTCCCAACGTCTCCGAAGGAGGACGCCATTGTGCCCGTAGTCGTAGAAGCCTGCGAAGCCGCCATACAGGTCGACGGAGGGCCAGAGGAAACCGCGGCGGACGGACAAGGACATCACGTCCTCGTACGAGGCCATCGCGGCCCCGAAGGGGAGGGCCGGTGATAAAGCATGGGGTGGAGAACGAATTCGGAGGGCGCGAGCCATTCCTGACTGGAGGAAATCGGCGGCCTCAGGAACGACGGCGCCGTTTGGATTTCGGAATCGTGCCCGATTGGGCCGGCCACGCACGACCGCCCGCCACGACAAGGCTCAGGTCGCTCGCGGACGCGCGCATCAAGGAGGCAAAACCACTCGAACCCCCCGGCAGATCGAAGACGACGAGATCGGCCCTCTCTCCGACCCGAATCGCGCCGGAGCCGTCCGGATCGGCGAGACGACGTCCCCGAAGGGCCATTTCGAAAATAGCTCGGGCGGTCGAACCTCCGTTCATCCGGGCGACACGGTACGCGAATTCGATCTCTCGCAACATGGAGGGAACGTTGATCATCGCGTTGTCCGTTCCGAGCAGGAGCTGAACCCCGGACCGGATCATGTGCGGGATGTCCGGCGTCATGCCGAAGAAGGCGTTCGATCGAGGGCACAGGACGATCGGAACGGCCGCATCGGCGCATCGGGTCAGGTCGGCATCCGTCGCGTGGACCATGTGGACGAGGAACGCCGGGGAGAGGTCGAGGACCTTGTCGATGTCCTCTCGGATGCGCTCGGAGCAGTGGATGCCGAAGATCTTCTTCTCTCGACGGACATGCGCAGCGAGTTTCTGGATTCCGTCTTCGGGCCAATCGACGTAGGCGCTGACCGCGATGCCATCCGACGCGCGCAAGATCGCCGAGACCTCGCGGGCATCGTACTCCAAAGACATCGGCCTCCCGAGGGCAACTCCCTGAAGGGGCATCGCCGCGACCGCGGCGTACATGAGTTTGAGTCCTTTCAGGCCGCCCTCTCGGAAATCGGAGAAGCCCGTCGTCCCCGTTCGAAGCATCGTCGCCATCGCGCGGCGCATGGCCCCGATGACGGCGTCGTCCTTCGCTTTCGCCAAGATCCGATGCTTGAGCCCATGCGGCGGAGCGACCAACTCCTCCAAGGTCCCCGTGAGTTCCTGCGTTACGACGGCGTCGCCCAGGTGCGTGTGCGCATTCCAGAGGCCGGGGATGATCAGTCCGGTCGCGACGGGATTCCGCGCCCGGCCGGGTCGGACTTCGAGGATGACGTCCTCTTCCCAACCCACCGTGCCTTCCCGGAAACGCCGTCCATCGTAGAACCAGCCCGCGACGCGTTTCACATCCGCGCGAAGGGGCCGAATTGCCTTTAACATTGGCGGCCCCGCCCGAGTCGTCTCGGAATCTTTATGGCGTGGGAGCTTTCCTCGCGGTTGCGCCACCGTAGCTCAGCCGGTTAGAGCGGCAGTTTCGTAAACTGTCCGAACGAGTCCTACAGATTTTTCTACCCATACCGGAGGCCTTGGTCTGTTATCGTCGCTTCGCACTCGCCAGTCCAGCAACCGGCTCCACCCATAGGCGACGTGTGAGGACGAGTGCCGCTGTTGCGATGACCGCTACCGGAATCGAAATCCAGCCCGCGAACGGGAAAAGCCCAATGGCCACACCAATAAACACCGAGAGGATCACGCCCACCAACGTCCAGGCGAGCGCAGGATCGGCTGACGGTGGCGGAGACCGTACCTTCTTCGAGGTCGTCCTCGGGACCAACCGGCGCGGGGGAATGTCCTGGTTCCTGACTAGAGTTCGCGTGTCCAAGTCTTCGAGCACCGCGATTAGATAGCGCATCTTCGTGTCCTGCCGGGCTGGCGTCCGCACTCGGGAGAGTTTCGCCAGAAGCTTCGCGCTGTTGCCCTTTGGCCGCAGCGAGGGGACGGATTCGGAGACTCCGCGCAGGAAACCTCCGACGCGGTCCAGCAACGACTCGAACCGCTGACGGAGGTCCCGGAACTGGGGCGAGGCTTCCCATCGCTTCAGGAAACCGTTGACTGCGTCCCGGCTGATTCCCTTCGGAATCCCGTAATACTCATACGCGGCCTCGACCCCGATTGCCCCGAAGACCCGGTTCCACTTTTCGTTAGCCTCGTATTGCTGGAAGATGGCCTCGTAGTCGTCCCGGTGCCGACGAGCGTCAGCAAGGAGTTGCCGAAGTTCCGCCTTTGCATCGGTCGATGGGACAGGTGCTGCCATGCGTAACTCAGACCGGAAGTCTTTCCGGCTGCTTAAGCGCCGCCGGGAGTATTCCTGGAGACCACAAGTGCTCCACGCGAGTTCATGAGCCTGGCCGCGTCGGCTGACCTGTGGTCGTCGTCTTCGGCACCGGCACGGTCATCGCCCGCCAGGCGCACGCCCACCTGCGATACCCCGGGCCGTTCGAGGCCTGCCGGCTGTGCCACGGGTTCACCTGGTCTCCGGACGCCGATCCCGGCGCGCTAATGACCGGGCCGGGCGGGCGGGTCGTGGAGTCGGAGGCCGTCCGGCGGCTGCTGGGGCCCTAAGCATTCGCGCATTCACGCACCTCCCGGATGCGTTCCACGGCCGCCATTCTGTTCCACGACCGGAGTCCCTTGATTAACCCCGATAAGACAACGCGGCTTAGAGGCGATAGGCTTGGGCGGAGTTGCGCCCTTCCGGTGAAGCGTCAGCCCTTCCGCTTCGGCTTCTCGCGCCGTGCCTTCGCTGCGGAGAGCTCCTTCGGGGTGCCGACAGTGCCCGTCTTCACCTTGCCGTCGAGAACGTAGGTCGCATGGATGATTCCGTTCGGCGAGACGACGCTTTGGGTCAGTTTGAAGGCGCGAGGCTGGGAGTCGTCCGAGAAGAGGCGCTTTCCTTTTCCCAAGAGCACGGGGAACGTGAATGTCCGGATTTCGTCGACGAGGCCGGCGGCCAGCAGTGAGTGCACGAGTTCGGCGCTGCCCTGTGTGATGAGTGGCGGACCGTCTTCCTGCTTTAGCTTCGCGACGTCCTTTGCCGCGTCGCGCAACGCCACCGAGCCTTTCCAGGTCAGGTCCACGCCCTTGCGCGTCGCCACGTACTTTGTGGCCCGGTTGAAGGGCTTGGCAATGTCCCCTTCTGCGTAAGGCCAGTACGACGCGAAAATCTCGTAGGTGCGCCGGCCAAGCAGCAGGTCGAAGGGTTGGTCGAAGAGCTTGCCGAGTTCCTGCCACACCACGGGGTCGTCGCCCTGCAGGGCGGCGGCCCAGCCGCCCACCTTGAAGCCCTCGTCTTCCTCATCAGGTCCGCTCGGGGCTTGCATCACGCCGTCCATCGAAATCCTCGCGCCGACGATTACCTTTCTCATGGGTCTCTCCCAGCCGCCCGATGCATCGCAGGTATTTGAGGGAGGGTTAGCACCGGTTGGCACCAGTCGTCGAAGGTCGTGTTTTCCTCTGTTGTTGTTGAGGTTTCGCCAAACCTTCGACCATCTATTCTGAAAAATAGTTATACTCTCAACACTCTTTTGGAATCATGGCTGTCGGGATGCAGGGAGGCGCCCCTGAGCCACCCGCCCTATCTACCCTTCGAACGCGCTTCAGCACGGACCTGGAAACAATCCGTGGGAGGTTCCGCTTCACGGGAGCCTTGCTGATCATGGCCGGGGCGCTTTACCTCGTAACGATCGTCGGTGATTTCCTGTTGGGACAGTCTGGACGGGTGATGCTTGCGACGATTGCGGCCGCGGCTCTCCTGATCGGCGGCACAAAGCTCTTGGTCCAACGCTACTCGGCGGGCCTGGACATGGTCCGTCGAAGCGGTGGAATCGTCGTGCTGGCCCTCGGAACCGTAAGCATAGTCTTTGGCCTGTGGGGCGGCGGGAGAGTCGCAAACCGGATCGATTTTCTGACGCCCCTGGGCTTGCTGAACTTGGCCTTAGGATCCGGGGGCATCTTGATCGGCGCACTCTCGCTTCGATCCCGACGGTACGCAGCTTGGTACCAACGAAGGTGGGAGAAGTTGGAGCGTCGCAGGAGCGAGAGGTTGGGGCGGCGGCGCTAGCCCGGCAGCGTCTCGGCGCGACGTTCGACCTCGCCCAGCATGATGGACAATCCCGCTCTAGCTAGGCAATGTCACCGGCGGACGGGTCGTGGAGGGCTCGGCCCTCGTCCGGCGGTTCGTCGTGCCGTAGCCTTGATAACCACCGCAGGATTCTGGGCGACCTGCGCCGCCTTAGCTCAGCCCAGCAGAGCGGCAGTTTCGTATGCGCACGCGGAAGACGCTTGCACCGAAGGAACTGCAGGTCGAGGGAGCAAAGCCCTCAGGCGGCTCCTCCTCTCAACTTGTGGGTGTCCGGGCAAACGACAAATTCGTAAACTGCAGGTCCGGGGTTCGAATCCCTGCGGTGGCTTCGATTCTGCGCTCCACACGTCGATGAGCGCCTCGGAACACCCAGATCCTCGTGGTCGTTTACCTCAGCTCTTGGCGCCGCCAGAACACATCGATGCGGCCTGGCAGGATGTACAGGATGGGGAACAGCATGTACACCCCGAGACTGAGGATCGGATTGAGGAAGGAGATCAGGATGGCACCACCGGACAGGCACGGCCCCAGGAGCATCCGGCGCCGTCCCATTCGGA
>Ga0209159_1000190_pt1 | contig 59213 bp, 50 predicted proteins | sample GraSoiAngelo_144_FD_185901 | JGI IMG/M metagenome (GOLD analysis project Ga0209159, IMG submission 185901) | Grasslands soil microbial communities from the Angelo Coastal Reserve, California, USA - 14_1009_02_40cm (SPAdes) (version 2) | ecosystem: Environmental > Terrestrial > Soil > Grasslands ...
GTCGGCGGCGGCGGGGTCACCGTGAAGCCACCCGTCAGCACCACCGTCTGGCCGTCGGGATTCGACACCGCCACGTCACGCGCGCCCATCGCCGCCGTAGCCCCGATCGCGAGGGCCACCGAGAGCTGGGTGGACGACGCCACCGTCGTCGAGCCGACCGTGATGCCGGCGCCGAACGAGGCGCTCGCCCCGGCCTGGAAGTTCGTGCCGGTCACCGTGACGGTGAGGCTCGCTCCCTGAACCCCGCTGCTCGGCGACACGCTGGCGATCGTCGGCGTGAGCGGCACGCTGACGGTCGCGCTGGCCGAGGTGCCGTCGGCGAAGTTCGCAGTCAGCGTGAAGCTGGCTCCGCTACTGAACGCCGTGAGGTTCAGATCGGACGCGAACACGAAGAACGCCCCGCCGTCGGCGACGCCGAAGCTCACCGTCCCGTTCCCGGCGTTGAGCAGGGCGCCGTCGAGACTGGTCGAGGCCCCGAGAGCCCAGTGCGCCGTCGCGAGATCGGTGTCCCAGACCCCGCCGCCGGTCCGCAGCTCGAGCCGTGTCACTGTCCGGGCGAAACTCCCCGCCTGGACGGTCACCCGGAAGGTGCCATCGAGCGCGCCGTCCGCGCTGAAGGCCGAGTTGCTCTGCCCCACCCTGTCCCGCAGCTTGCCGAGAAACGCCAGGCTGAGTGTCGGCGGTGGCGGGGTCACCGTGAAGCCGCCCGTCAGCACCACTGACTGGCCGTCGGGATTCGAGACCGTCACGTCACGCGGGCCCATCGCCGCCGTGGCCTCGATCGCGAGGGCGACCGAGAGCTGGGTGGACGAGACCACCGTCGAGCCGACCGTGATGCCGGCGCCGAACCCGGCGCTCGCCCCCGCCTTGAAGTTCGTGCCCGTCACCGTAACGGTGAGGTTCGCTCCCTGAAGCCCGGTGCTCGGCGACACGCTCGAGATCGTGGGGACGATCGGCAGGCTCAGGGTCGCGACGGCGGAGGTACCGTCGGCGAAGTTGGCGGTGAGCGTGAAGCCCGTCCCGCTATTGAACACGGTGGGGTTCAGATCGGAAGCGAATGCGAAGAAGGCGCCGCCGTCGGCGACGCCGAAGCTCACCGTCCCGGTGCCGGCGTTGAGCAGCGCGCCGTCGAGGCTCGCTGAGGCCCCGAGAGCCCAGTGCGCGGTCGCGGGGTCGGTGTCCCAGACGCCGCCGCTGGAGCGCAGCTCGAGCCGCGTCACGGTCCGAGGCCAGACCCCGCCCTGGACGGTCACCCGGAAGTTGCCGTCGAGCGCGCCGTCCGCGCTGAAGGCCCCATTGCCCTGCCCCACCTTGTCGCGGAGCTTCCCCAGAAACGCCAGGCTGATCGCCGGCGGCGGCGGCAGGACCGTGAAGCCGCCCGCACGGGTCACGGTCTGCCCGCCGGGGTTCGTCACCGTGACGTCGCGCGGACCGGGATTCGCCGTGGCGGCGATGGCAAGGGCGACCGAGAGCTGAGTGGACGAGACCACCGTCATCGACGTCACCGTGACGTCGGCGCCGAACGAGGCGGTCGCCCCGGGCTCGAAGTTGATCCCGTTGACCGTCACGGTGAGGCTTGTGCCCAACGTCCCTCGCTTGGGAGAGATGCCGGAAATGATCGGCACGCCCGGGTTGAGGAGGGCGCTCAGCGCGAGGTCGACTTGAATCCGCGGCCGGGTGGTGCCCGTTCCGGCGAGAGTGTCCTCGATCATGACTCCTGTGCCGGTCAGGGCCTGGAGGATCTCGTCGACGTTCGCGGTCGGCTTGGCCTGCTTGAGCACGGCCCAGGTGCCGGCGACGTGCGGGGCCGCCATCGACGTCCCGCTCGCGATCGCGAACCCGCCACCGGCGAACGATGAGATGATGCTGACGCCGGGGGCGAACAGGGACAGGAAGGGGGCCACGTTCGAGAAGTCCGCGACCTGGTCGTCCTTGGTCGTCGCGCCGACGCTCACAGCGGTGGAGACGCACGCCGGCGCGCTGAGCCGGTCGATGGCCCCGTTGTTTCCGGAGGCCACGACGGTCGCGATGCCGGCCGCGCGCAGGTTGTCGATGAACGGCTTGTAGGGTTGGTCGTCGCAGGTCGAGCTGAAGAGCCCGCCGCCCAGGCTCATGTTGACCGCGGCAAAGGGGTGCTTGGTACGCAGGGCATAGACACGCTCGAGGGCGGCGAGGATATCGGACGTGTACGCTCCGATGCAGGGTGGCGAGCCGCCGCAGTCGAAGAACCCGTCGAACCGTGAGAAGACTTGGACCGACATGATGCTGGCGCCCCGCCCGACACCCCAGATCGGCAGGCCGGACGGCGTCCCGTTCCCGGCGGCGATGCCCGCGACGTGGGTGCCGTGCCAGCAGCCTTCGAGCTCGAGCGGGCAGTACACCCCGGCCCCGGTACCGATCTGCTCGTCGGCGCCGTTCGGGCAGAGCGTCGTGCTCCGCTGCGCGGACGTGGTCGAGTAGCACGCCTCCTCCACGACCTTGCCGGCGAGGAACTGATGAGCCGAGTCGACACCGGTGTCGATCAACGCCACCACGAGGCCGGTGCCGTCGAAGCCCTGAGCCCACGCCTTGTCGGCGCCGATGAGCGGGACACTATCCAGCAGGACCGGCGTGTGAATCCTGTCTTCCGTCACCCGCTTGACCAGCGAGCTCGATGCATCCAGCGCTTGCAACGCCGTCGGGCCGGCCTCGAGCGCGATCAGTGGCGCCGTCACGTATCGGCGAAGGACACGGTGCGGGTGCTGTGTGAGCCGGCTCAGCAAACGCGCGGCGGCGTCGGTGATCTCTTGGCGGTAGAGGGCCCTCGCCTGATTCGGCACGGCACCCTCGGCAACGCGGCCGGAGGGAAGCAAGAGCTCGACGAGGACGCGCACCTCGCCTTCGGCCCGCGCGCGGTCGTGGATCGCCGTCGGCACCACGTGACCGTCTTTGTCGGCAGGTGCCGCGACCACATTCGTGGGTAGGAGGACCCCGAGCAGCAACAGACTCGCGGCGAGGAACGAAAGCGCCCGGCCGGCCATGGGCCGTCATAGTGGGCAACGAGCGTGCCATACGCAAGCCCCTTGAAGGGAAGGGCTTTCGGCAAGGCCGAGTGACGGCTTGGCAGTCCGGGTGACCCAAGACGTCACTCGGAGAGAAAAGTCACCCCGAGAGGGTGGTCAGCGAGAAGGCGCGGGACCCTCGTACGGAGGAGAGATATCGTCCGCTCGTACGCGGATCACGAGGGCGGGCATCTCCTCGAGCCGAGCCAGCGCGGCGGCGTCGATCTCGAGCGCGAGAAGGGGTACCGTCGCGTAGCGGCGCGCGAGGCGGCCGCCGGTGCCGGCCAGGCGGCGCAAGACCTCATCCTGGGCGTTCCTGAGGGCAACGGGATCGCGACGAGGAACGCGAAGCTCCACGAGGACGCGCAGCGTGCCTCCGCTGACCACGGCACGGACGCCGGGATCGATCACCGGCCGATCATCCATACCGCTCGCCGCGCTCCACGCGCTGCCCAGGGCGACCATGGTGGCGATCGTCCACGCCCACCTCACCCGTTCGCCACCTTTATCCGTTGCTGCGCGCGGCGCCAGCCATCCTTCTCCCAGGCTCAGGAACGCCGCGCGACGAAGTCGATCTCGATCCGGGCGCGGAGGGCAGGCGCCGCATGGCCCCCAGGATAACCGCCCCGGTCTCCAGGAGATAGCCGCGGTTCGCGACCGCGCGGGGATCGGCGTAGGCGAAAGCTGCACACGGGAAGTTTGACTCGGCGGCGCGTCTTAGCGGACGATCGATTCGAGGGAACGCGACTTGGCCGAGTCCTCAGGTTCCACGGCCGATGCCACCGAATCTGGGAAGAGGAGTGTCAACGAGGTCCGCGGAGCGCCTGAGTCGCACGAGGGGAGAGAGCCACGGACGGGCGGCTTCTGGTCGACGGACTCATCATCCTCTTCTATTTCGTCGCCATCACCGCCATCGGGCTGTATGCGGGGCGGCGGGGGAAGAGCCTGAATGACTATGCGCTCGGAGGGCGTCGCGTGCCGTGGTGGGCCGCGATGGCGTCCATCATCGCGGCGGAAACCAGCGCGGCGACCTTCCTCGGCGCGCCCGTCGAGGGCTACACCAACAAGAGCTTCGCCTACGTGCAGCTCGTGCTGGGCCTCATCATCGGGCGCGTCATCGTCGGCAATGTCTTCCTCAAGCCCTACTACACCTTCAAGGTTTACACGGTCTACGATTACCTGGGCGTTCGCTTCGGGCCGTGGACCAAGGGCTACGTCTCCGCCCTCTTCCTGTTCATGCGGACGCTGGCGTCGGGAACGCGGCTCTTCATTCCCTCGCTCGTGATGGTGCTGGCGTACCGCATGTTCGTATCCGGCGGACAGGTGCAGTTCAGCCAGCAGGCGGTCACGACGGTCGGTCCCTATCTCATCGCGATCATCGCCCTCACCCTCGTCACCTGCTTCTATACGGCGCTCGGCGGAATCAAGGCCGTCATCTGGACGGACCTGATTCAGGCCTGCCTGATGTTCGGCGGCGCGCTGATTGCCATTGGCACGCTGCTCAATCACGTCGGCGGACTCCACGAGGTCATCCGGGCCGTCCCGCAGCTGACCACCCACGAAGGCTACTTCCTCCACGGGTTCGAACCGAGCATCGTCGCGAAGTGGAAGGAGAGCCACCAGCTTGCGGCGATGGGCCTGTGGGACTCCATCAAGCTGATTCTCGCGAGCGACTACACCCTCTTCTCTGCGCTCATCGGGGCGACACTCGGCAATATGGCCGCCTTCGGCACCGATCAGGACATGGTTCAGCGGATGCTGACGGCCGAGACCCACCAGAGGGCGCGCCGCAGCCTGGTGACGGCCGCCTTCCTGGACCTGCCGATCGCCTCCGCCTTCGTCTTCATCGGAATCCTGCTCGTCGCCTACTACCAGAAGGACCCCACCTTCCAGCCCACGGCCGCTGCGGACGTCTTTGGCTCGTATATCCTCAACGTCATGCCCGTGGGCATCCGCGGTCTTGTGCTGGCGGGCATCTTCGCCACCGCCATGGGCTCCTTTTCCGCGGCGCTCAACGCTCTGGCGACCGCCGCCACGAACGACTGGTACCTCCGGTGGGTTCCGGGCAAGAGCGAGGCGCACTACGTCAAGGCCGCGCGCTGGTTCACGGTCCTCTTCGCCGTGCTCATGATCGTCATCGCCGGCGGATTCGCCTATGCGAAGGTGACGAACCCGGATTTGAGAATCATTCCGGTCGTGCTCGGAATCGCCGGATTCATCCTCGGCCCCATGCTCGGTGTCTTCCTCATCGGCATGCTCACCAAACGGCGCGGTTCCGACGCCGGAAACATCGTCGCCATTCCGGCGGGGCTCCTCGCGACTGTTGTCGCTGGCAAGCTGAACATCACCCTCCTGAACACGGCGGCCCCCTTGTTTGGCATCCACCGGACGTTTCAGCAGCCCCTCGCGATTCCCGAAGTCTCGTTCACCTGGTGGCCCATGATCGGCGCGCTCGTCGTCTTTTGTGTCGGCGTCCTCTTCCGCACCCCGGACCAGGTACTGAAGGGCGTGGCCCGTCACGCCGAGGAGGCTCGGACCGCCGAGGGTGTTCCGCTCGCCCTGCGTGCATCGCTCGTCGAAGAGACTGTGCCGAGTGACCTTCGGCCAGGACCGACGAGGTGACTGCCCGTGACGATGGGACCCGGACGCGCCCTGGCCGTCGGCTTCGAGGGCACGCGCGTTCCCGACGATCTCGTGGCCCTGGCGGAGCACGCCGGGCTGGGCGGCGTCGTCCTGTTTGCGCGGAACTGCCCCAACCTCGAGACGGTGCTCGCGCTCACGGCGGCCGCGCGGAAGCTCGGCCCCGATGTCCTCGTTCTCGTGGATCACGAAGGCGGACGGGTTCACCGCCTGCCCCCTCCCTTCACCCGGTTTCCGCCTGCGGCAGCGGTTGGACGCTCGGGCGATCCTCACCTGGCGGTCGCTGTCGCGAGGGCAATGGCTCGCGAACTCCGCGCCGCCGGGTTCGACTCCGGGCTGGCGCCGGTGCTCGACTGCCTGCTCAATCCGGCGAACACGGTGATCGATGACCGCGCGTTTGGGACGGCCCCCGATATCATCGCCGCGTGCGGCGTCGCGTTCGTCGAGGCCCTGCTCTCCGAAGGGCTGGTTCCCGTCGCCAAGCACTTCCCGGGGCACGGACGCACCTCGGTCGACTCGCATCTCGCCTTGCCGGACGTCGACGCGACCATCGACGAGCTGGAGCGCTGGGATCTCGTTCCATTCCGCGCCGCCCTCGGAGCCGGCTGCCCGGCGGTGATGGTCGCCCACGTGCGGTACCGCGTTCTCGACCCGGCCCTCCCGGCGTCGCTCTCCGCCGAGGTCATCGGCGGCCTGCTCCGGCGGCGTCTCGGCTTCTCCGGCCTCGTTCTCAGTGACGACCTCGAGATGGCCGCGGTCGCCAGCACCTGGGGCGTCGCCGGCGCGGCTCGACGGTTCCTGGCCGCCGGCGGCGATCTTGCGCTCGTCTGCCGCAGTGCCGAGGCGCGACACGAGGCGGCGGCGGCGATTGGCCGAGACATCGACCGGGGCGCGCTCGACCTCGCTCCGGCCGTGCAGCGCCGCCAGGCAGTCCGCCGGCTCATCGCGACCGCCGGACCACGGCCCGACGTTTCGGTGATCGGCTGCGCCGAGCATCGCGCCCTCGCGGAGGAAGTGGCTCAGCGCGCACGGTGGTCCTTTCCCGCGCCAGGTTGAGCCGGCCGCCTCCACCGTGCGATGCTAAGAGCGATGCGTGGCTCGACGCTGGAACGGCGAGCGTTCGTGACGCTGATGGGGCAGGCCCTGGTAGGGGCCGGGGTCCTCGCGATCTCGCGCCCGGATCCCGTGCCGGCGCGCGACCGAGATCCGAACGTCTTCGCAGGACAGGAGACGTTCGAGCAGTTGTTGGTGCTGGGGCGCGAGCGCGCCTGGCGCGAGCTGCCGATCGGCGAACGCATCGGCGCCATCGGCATGGCCCTCCGGCAGACGCCGTACGTCGCCGCGACGCTCGAGCTCTACGAGGATCGCGAGGTCTGCTCGGTCAACCTCCGCGGCCTGGACTGCGTCACGTTCCTGGAAAGCTCGCTCGCCTTCGCGCGAATGCTGAGGCGCGGTGGGCGCACATCCGAGGCGCTGCTGGCGGAGGTCACCTTCACCCGGTACCGGGGCGGCCGGCTCACCGACTATGTGTCGCGGCTGCACTACCTCAGCGACTGGTTCTTCGACAACGCGCACAAGGGAGTCGTCCGTCTGACCACGCGCGAGCTTCCGGGAGCCACGCGCTTCATCAAGCGGGTCAACTTCATGAGCACGCATCCCGAGGCCTACCGACAGCTCACGGCGAATCCCGACCTGGTCCGGAAGATCGCGCGCGTCGAGGCCGAGATCAACGCCCGTGAGCTACAGTATGTGCCGAGAGAGAAGGTGGCGGCCGCCCAGTCGCGCTTGATGACGGGCGACATCGTCGGGGTGACCACGACGATCGACGGTCTCGATTGCGCGCACGCGGGGTTCTGCTACAGGGACGAGGGCGGGACCGTGAGATTGCTGCACGCGTCGACCACCCAGAAAGCCGTCATTCTCGACGAGGAGCTCGCGACGTACCTCGCGCGCGTGCCGACGCACACGGGCATCATGGTGGCACGCCCGCTGGAGGTGGCGTAGCGACGCGTGAGTCGACGCGGTCGTCGACGAGATCGCGAGCGGAGTCGTCTCCCGCAACAACCCCAATCGCTTGACACACGCAGCAGCCCAATGGTATGCGTCCACCCGTGAGCGTTCGGCGTCTCCTCGTTCTCCTCCTCATCGGCGCGCTCGCCTCGGCAGGGCCCCTGGCATACGCCAGTCCGCCCGATCCCGCGTGGATCGCCGGTTTCTGGGACGATGGCGACTATGACGACGTCGTGCTGCTGGCGACGTCTGGGGTGAGTATCGCGGACCCTCGGCCATCTTACGAACCGGAATCCGTCGCGGTTGTCATCGCCGTGCTGTCCCTGCCCGTCGAGAGTCCGCCGCCGGCTCGCGCGCTCTCGTCGTGGCAGACGCGCGCCCCTCCAACCACCTAAGTCCCGCCAGCTGACGTCGCCGCGGGATCGCCCCGCGAGCAAGGGCGCGGAGTCCGTGCGCCTTGCGGCGTCGTGTCGGTGCGTCATTCGGACGAAGCCCCCGAAGCTCCAGGAGACTTTATGAAGGTTCTGATCACCGGAGGCGCTGGTTTCCTCGGCTCGCACCTTGCCGACGCGTTCCTCGAGCGCGGCGACGAGGTGTTCATCCTCGACCGCGGACCGACCCTCAAAATCCGCCACTTGCTCGGGCATCACGCGCTCCACTTCGTCCACGACAGCCTCTTCAACGAGACGATCCTCGACGGGCTCATCGCCCGGGTCGACCTCGTCTACCACCTCGCCGCGGTCGTCGGCGTCGAGCACTACGTCGGCGACCCGCACGAAGTGCTGAACGTCAACATCAACGGGACGCAGAATGTGCTGAGGCTCGCCTTCAGGCACGGTAAGCGCCTGGTCTTCTCCTCCACATCAGAGGTCTATGGCCGGAACCCCAGGATCCCCTGGAGAGAGGAGGATGACCGCATCCTCGGATCGACCGCCACCGACCGCTGGTGCTACTCAACCTCAAAGGCGGTCGGCGAGCACTTCTGCTTCGCCTTCGCGAAGATGGGTCTCCCCGTCACGGTGCTCCGCTACTTCAACGTGTACGGTCCGCGGCTCGACGCGATCGACGTCGGGCGCGTGGTCACGATCCTCCTCGGGCAGGCGCTGCGCGACCGGCCGCTCACGGTGATCGGCGACGGCCGCCAGACGCGCTGTTTCACGTATGTGAGCGACGCGATCCTCGCGACGGTCGCAGCGGGACTCAGCCCGCAGGCGGTCGGCGGGACGTTCAATGTCGGCACCGACGAGGAGGTGTCGATCCGAACGTTGGCCGAGCGCATCATCGCGATCTCCGGATCGAGGTCGGAGATCCAAAACGTCCGCCAGGAAGACGTGTACGGGTCGAGCTACGAGGACATCCCACGGCGAGTCCCAGACATCCGGCGGATGCGTGTCATCCTCGGGGTTGCACCGAAGGTGTCTCTCGACGAGGGGCTCGGGCGGACGATCGCCTTCTTCCGAGGCGAAGCGCGTTCTGGCTGATGAGCGACCGGACGGCTCTGCATCTGGCCGGCTGCCTGGCCCTGTCGGTCGTTCTTGCCCTTTACCAACTCGGCGAGCGGCCGCTCTCAAGCCCTGCCGAGGCCCGGTACGCATTGATCGCGCGCGAGATGCTCGAGAGGGGCGACTGGGTGCAGCCGCGCTTGAACGGCGTCCGCTACTATGAGAAGCCGCCGTTGCTCTACTGGAGTGTGGCTGCTTCCTACCGCCTGTTCGGCCAGAACGAGATGGCGTCGCGCCTGCCAAGCGCGGTGTCGTACATCGCCACGGTGGCGGTCACGTTCTTCCTCGCTCACGAGCTTCTCGGCGCCTCGGCGGCACCGCTCGCGGCGCTCGTCCTGGCGACTTCAGCAGGCCCCCTCCTCTACGGCCGGTCCCTTTTCACGGACACCCTGTTCGGTCTCTGGCTTGCCGTTTCGTTCCTCGGCCTCGTGCTCACCGTGCGAGGACGCCGCGGCCTGCTTGGCCCCCTCTTGTTCTGGAGTGGTCTCTCGCTCGCCGGACTCACCAAGGGCCTCGTGGGCATGGTCTTCCCGCTCGGGACCGCCAGCACCTGCTGGCTGCTCTTCGGCCGGAAGCGCCTTCCGCACGACCTCCGCCCGCTCCTTGGAGCGGCGATCGTTTCGCTCGTCCTTGTCCCCTGGCACCTCCTCCTCGCCGCGCGCGACCCTGCTTTCATACGCTTCTATTTCGTGAACGAGCACGTCCTCCGGTTCTTCAACGCACGCGAGCCGGTCGACTACACGCCGCTTTCGATCGGCGGCTTCTGGCTCGCGACCGCCCTCTGGCTCCTCCCGTGGTCGCTCTTCCTCCCCGCCGCGGTCGCTTCACCCGATCTCAGGAGGGGTCTCGCGCTCCCGCTCGCTTGGTCGGTGTGGGTGCTGGCGTTCTTCACCACGAGCGCGTCGCGGCTTGAGTATTACGCGTTGCCCGCCTTCCCGGCCCTCGCCGTGATCGTCGCAGCGTACTGGCGACGCGCGATCGACGCCCGACCCGCGCCGGCCGGCGCTCGCGTCGCCGCGTGGATCGTGCTCGGCATCGGTGTCGCGCTCGTTCCGTGGCTCGTTTCATCCCGGGAGAGCACCGCGGAGTTCCTGACCTCGCTCATCACGCTGCTCGACGGTGTCTATCGCGACTACCTCGTCGCTCATCCAGACGTGTCGTTCGCCGTGGTCGAGCGATGCCTGAGGCTCATCCGCCCCTTCGCAGTGTTCATCCTTCTCTTCGGAGGCGCGGCCGTGCTCGCTTCGCGCCTCTCTCGCGCGCGTCTGGCATTCACGATCTGGGTGCTCGGGGCGGTCGGGCTCGTGTGGTTCGCCGAGCTCGGCCATCGGCTGGTTGCTCCGGATCGCTCGCAGCGTGATCTCGCGCCGATCATCCGCGCGCTCTGGGAGCCGACGGCGGAGCTCGTCGTCTGGGGGACCTACGAGGACTACTGCGGCGTATCGCTCTACACGGGCTACCCGACCCGAATGCGTGATAGTGCGCGCGGCGACCTCCTCTTCGGCTACAGGAGGGGCGACGCGTCGGGTCTTTTCCTGACACGCGAGGGGTTCGAGCGCCTGTGGGCCTCGAACGGCCGCGTCTTCGTCGTCGGTGACCGCGGCCTCGACATTCCCGGCGCCGTCCTCCTCGCCGCGGGACCACGCTCCATGCTGGTGACAAACCGGCCGCCCCCACTCGCGTTCCGGCATGGCGAAGACCCTTCTCGACGTCCACCGGACAAGGAATCGGGGGGCTCGTAGTGGACCGGCCGTCACAGTCGATGCCGGGCGAGATCAACTGCGTCTTCACGACCTCGAGTTCTCGACGTCGGTGATCGGCGTCCGCGCGTCCCACGCGGGAGCTCGCGCTCGCCCATCAGTGTTCCCGATACGCTACAATGCGGCGCACCATGCAGGCGCGCCCGCTCTGGCCATGGTGACGATCTACCACTCCCCCACGCTCTACCGGCTCACGACGCGCATCGGGTACGGGCCGGACTATGCTGCGCGCTATACGTTGATCGCCGACGTCATCCGAGCACCGGGCGACGTGCTGGAACTCTGCTGCGGTGACCTCGCGCTCCACCGGCATCTCGAGGCGCGAGGGCTCCTGAAATCGTATATCGGCCTCGAGCACTCGGGCGCGATGCTGAAGCTGGCGCGCCGTCACGGCGTCGACGTCCGCGCCTTCGACGTGCGCTCGGGCGATCCGGTCCCCACGGCCGACACAGTGATCATGCAGGCGAGTTTGTATCAGTTCCACGACATCGCGGACACGTTGCTTCCACGCCTGTATGCGGCCGCGCGACGTCTCCTCGTGATCGCCGAGCCCGTCCGCAACCTCTCCCAGTCCCGACGCCGCTCCGTCCGCTGGCTCGCCCGTGCTCTCACGCGGACGGCCGACGGCCGCGTTCACGTCTTCCGCTACACGGAGGGGACTCTGCTGGCGCTGTACGACCACTGCAAGATCCCGGTGAGTCGACTCGACCGGACGCCGAGCCGGTACGAGCTGGTCGTCTCGTCTCTCAAAGCTCCTTCCGCGACGGCCGACGTCGAAGCCGGGAGACGATCCGTGACCGATAGTCATACAGGGGTGGGGCGATCGCCACGATAACGGCGGCCAACGTCTCGGAGCGCTCGCCCCGCGGCTGAGTCTCCATCAATGTCGGATCGGCGTCGCGGCTGGCCCAATCGCTCCAGGAGAAACACCGGCGTGAGCGGACACCCAGCCGATGCGCAGCGGCTTCAAGACGAAAAACGCCAGGAGTGCGCCGATCCAGTCGAGCGCGATCGCCGCGACGAAGATGGGCATCCAGCTCCCCGTGGCGGCCCTGAGGACGTTCCCCAGCGGGACGAGCAACGACGCCGTGCCCTTCGCCGTGTACAGCAGACCGTAGTTTGCCGTGGCGAACTTCCGGCCAAAGAGGTCGCCACATACGGCGGGGAACAGGCTGTAGATCTCACCCCAGGCGAAGAACACCAGACCCGAGAACACGACGAACAGGCTCGGGATGTGCGCAAAGGTGATGAGGAGCAAGATCCCGACACCCTCCAAGCCGAAGGCGATGAGCATCGTGTTTTCACGGCCGATGTGATCCGAGACCCAACCAAAGAACGGCCGCGTCAGCCCGTTGAGAATGCGGTCCAAGGAGAGCGCGAACGGAAGGGCAGCCATCGTAATCCCAAGCAGGGACACGGGGACCTGGGCAACCTTGTAGTCCGCGGCAATCGGACCCAGTTGGGCGGTCGCCATCAGGCCGCCCATGGCAAGCATCGTCATCATCGCGTACAAGAGCCAGAACACCGGAGCCTTCAGCATCTCCAGCGGCGTGAAATCTCCGACCGATTGCTGAACCTTGGGTGTCGTGACGTCGGGCACGTCGCCCGTCTGGGGAGCGCGGAGCAGCAGCGCGCACAGGACGACGACGAGACCTTGCGCGAGCCCAAAATAGATGAAGGCGGTCTCATAGCCTCGGGTATTGATGACGTTCGCGATCGGCACAATCGTGAGCGCTGAGCCCGCGCCAAACGCGGCCGCCGTGAGACCGGCGGCCAGCCCTCGGTGCTCCGGGAACCACTTCAGCGCGTTGCCTACGCTCGTGCCATAGACGATGCCGGCGCCAACGCCGCCGATCAGGCTGCCCGCGTACAGCGTGAGGAGCGAGCTCGCGTTGGCGTTGACCGACCAGGCGAGGCCGACGAGGATGCCTCCGGCGGCGACCAGCCATCGCGGGCCGAAGCGATCGACGAGGTAGCCCTCGAACGGCACGAGCCACGTCTCGGCCAACACGAACACGGTGAAGGCGACTTGGATTGCCGCCTTCCCCCAGTGAAACCTGCTATCGATCGGATTGACGAAGAGCGTCCAGCCGTACTGGAGGTTGGCGATCGCCACCATCCCGACAATGCCGAGCACCAGTTGCACCCACCGGGCGCTGGCGGACGCCCGACTCTCTGCGGCCGGCTTGGCTGCGGTTCCCATGTCTCATCTCCTCTCCAGTGTTCGGCGCTGCTCACTTGCGGGGAGCGGGGCGCCCACTGTCCGACGGTTGACTCGAGCGGGGATGGGTCACCCGTTCGATGACGGGATCGTCCACGAACGGACCGGTGTTCGGCAACGCGAGGATGATCGAGTCGCCCTGTTCAACCAGCAGGTCGATCTCCGGCACCTTCTTCGTGAATGTCGCCAGGATGAGTGCGTCGTCGGTTTGCACCTTCAAGAGGACGTGGCCCTCCTCCCGTTGCTTCCCGATGACCTGGCCCTCGACCGGGCGCCGAGGCGCGCGGAGTGCCGACACAAGATACGGCTCGATCGCGGGCGGCAAGAGGATGGTGCCGCCGACGCCGAAGGCGAGGCCGACGAGGAGGGTCGACGCCAGAATGGCCCACGGTTTCATTTCGATGCCAGGGCGGCGGCCCGCAGCATCACACGGAGCCGTCTGGTCGTTGGGATGGGTCGTGCGCGGTGGCAGCCTTCGGAGCTGGGGTCACCGCGTCGGACGCTCGCGCCTCATCGTTGGACTCCGCGAGCCCCTTCTTGAACTGGGCGAGCGCCTGGCCCAGCGATCGAGACAACTCGGGCAGCTTCTTCGCCCCGAAGAAAAAGACCATAAGACCCAGCGCCACCCAGAGGTCCTGGGGACCAATCATTGATCGCCTCCCATTTTGAGAACTGACACCCACGCAGTTGCACGCTGCGGCGATTCACTGGAGACGTCGAGCCGCGGACGTCATCCGCAGCCACGAACGGGGCAGCAACCTAGACGGTCGGGGGCGCGCGTGTAGGGAAAGAGGCGAGTGGAGTCGGTTGAACGATCCTGGGGCGCGGCCGAGTGACGCCGACAACACAGGGAGAAGGGTTCGGCACGGCGTCCGGCGTGTAATGCGGAGCGGCGGTCATTCCGGTGACGGCGAGGACGACGTCGTCGTAGTCGGCGTCATCCCAGAAGCCGGCAACCCACGACGGGTCTGGTGGGCTCGCGTGAGCCAGCGCCGGCAGCACGACCACCGCTGCGAAGAGCAACATCGCCAGGGAAGCCCGACGCCGCATCGCCCCTACAATACTCTGCCCCGCTTGACGCCGCCAGCTCCGGAGCCACATGCATCGGCGTCGGGTCCAGAAGGGAAACGGCGGCCAGGCGCCGCCGTTTCGCCGACTGGAAAAAATCAGAGGCCCAACGACGTCACTCCTCGTCGTCGTGCTCCCCTCTCGGCGTCCCGTACACGGCGACGCAACCGTTCAAGCACTGCGGGAAGACGTTATTGGCCGCCAGGGGCACCAACACGTGGTTACTGTGTGGATCCACGGCGAGCGAGTGCGCGGTTCCCGCGGGGAACGCGGCACTACAGTTGAGCGGGTTGAGGGTGCAGTTCTTGCCGCCGACGTTGAGGGTCGGAACCACCTGGACAAGGCTCTGGCTCTCCGCGTCGATGACGCCGACCACCGGGCCTCCTGGTTGGTTGCGGGCGGCGAGGTAGTAGCGTCCGTCGCCGCGGTTGAACCAGACTTCGTCGTTTCCCGAGACTCCGGCGACCCTCTTGTCGATGACGCCCGTGTTGGCGTCCATGATCACCGAGATCGGCGCCGCGGTGTGGGGATCGGACGCGGTCCACGCGTTACCTGCCGTGTCAAAGGCCTGACTGCAACCAATGAGCAAATCGTCGTTCGGACCGACCGTAAGTCCAGCCGGCTGGCAGAACTCCACATGAGACAGCCTCTCGATCTTGCCCGAACTGTTCGGGTCGATTGTCACGACGCCTCCGTCGGCGAAGGAGCCCCCGCAGACAGGGTTGTCCACGGGCGGGTTACCAATCTTCCGAGGGCAGTCCACTTCGGGAATGGACAGATAGAACTTGCCCCGATGGTATTGCGGTTGTTCCGCACCGTTGGTCGCATCGAAGCCATTGGTCGCCGGGTCGAACGTGATTCTGGCACCAACGGTCAGCTGCCCGTTGGTTCGATTGACCTTGATCAAGGTCACGAACGCCGGGTCGTCGGCGTTGTTGGCGACGAGAAGAACCCCATGGTCCGGATCGTAAGCCAGCTCATCGGCCCGCAGGGCGTCCGCTCCACCAGTGGAGACATCGCCGCCGGGGACAATCTGATCGGTCCTGAGGTCGATGCTGACCACCCTGCTGTTGGCGTCGGTCACAAAAAGCCAATGTCCGCTCACGACGACGCCGTTGGGGCCGGATCGCCCGTTGTCCGCCGCGCCGGTCGCAGGGTTGAAGGCGACGCCGGCGAACGGCGTTGACCCGCCCGTGATCGCCCTGACGAATGTATTGGTGCTCGCGTTGAAAACGTCGACGCTGCGGTTGGAACGGTCGGCGACATACAAAAGTTGGGTGTCCGCGTCGAGCCAGCTGATATCCCAGCCATGGAGGGGCTTTAGACTCGTCGGGACCGCGATGGTCCCGAGAAGTGTGATAGCTCCCCCATTCCGCCCAGGCTCACCAGCCAGAGCCGCACCGGCGGATAGCGCACCGGCACATAGCACACCGGCGAGCACCCATGGAAGTGTGGATCGGGGGAGCAACTTGGTCGCTGCGTGCATTGTCATCGCTCTGCCTCCTCTTGAGCAAGCGGCATTCTCTGGACCGCCACATTCCTCGTCCGCGCGCCCTCCTTTCCTCGAGATCTGGAGTCACGACGCGCCCACTGACGCCGACACGCTTCCCTCGGGCGGACTCGAGTCGGCTCGCGCGGCTCCGCTCCGTGCAGACGAAGCGGACGCGAGGCTCAGGGAGCGGCTATCTCAGGCGGAGGCGGTCGGAGGGGCGCGTGTGTTCCACGACGAGAGTGGGCGGCCGGAGACGGGGCTCTCGTCTGGCGAGGAGACAGAGGCGATGACGACCGGGGCGGACACCGTGACGTAAGGCGGTCGAGAGTCAGCGGTGCCGACTGCGGAAGTCACCAGCAGCACCACGTCGTCGTAGTCAGCGTTGTCCCAGAAGCCGGCGATCCACGCGGGATCGGGTGGACTGGCATGGGCCAGGGGCGCCAGCAACGCGATCGCGCCTACCACGAGCAGGGTCAGGCGACGCCGGAACGACATGGCGACGAGATACACTGCACGACTCCACGTGTCAAGCAATCCCGACGTGACGACGTTTGAAGTTCCGGAAATTAAGCCATCCGAGCAGAAGGTCGGCGTTTCGGTTATCCTCCCGGCACCACGCAGGGAGAGGTCACCCCATGAAGAGAGCGTTCCTTGGAGCGATTCTCACCGTGGGAGCGCTCGTCTTCGCGGCGCTCGGCGCCGCGGCCCCGGCCGCCGCCCAGACCGCGATCACGCTCGGGGCCGAGGGCGTGACGACGCTCCTCGTCGAGCAGAACGCGCACCTCGCCCTCGAAGTCTCCGACCGCGCCTACGTGCTCGAGCGCGGACGTGTCATCCTCGAGGGCTCGGCCGCGACGCTCCTGCACCACCCCCAGGTACAGACCGCCTACCTGGGCCACGAGGCGTAGGCGCCCACGGGGGCTTGGCATGCGTGATACCCTCCAACTGCGCCTGCCGATGACCCACCATGAACTGCTGGAGACGCTCGGTGGTACGCCTGACCGGGTGAAGAGCCTTGCACACGGCCTGTCGCCAACTCGGCTGACGCGCCGGCCCAGGGAGGGCGAGTGGTCCATGACCGAGATTCTGACTCACTTGCTCCTGGGTGAGCGGGACGTGATCTTCCCCCGGCTTCAGCGGATGCTCCTCGAGGGGGCGCCGACGTTTCCATCCTCGGCCACCGGCCGAACCGGTTTCGCGGCGGCGCCCGCGCTGCGGGACTTCGGCGAGGATCTCGACGCCTTCCGCGAGGTGCGAAGCCGGACCATCGCGTTCCTGAAAAGTCTCGGTCAGCACGACTGGCGGCGGATCGGGACAACGCCCACCAGGGGCACGCTGACGATTGAGGACTACGCGCGTTACCTCGCCGACCATGACCTCGAACACCTGTCGCAGCTCGAAGCGACCCGGGCGGTCATCGTGGGCTAGGCGCTCCAGGGTCCTCGCACTCACTTGATCGCAATGCTCTTGAAGGGTGTATCCAGCAAGGCTGCGTCGTGCAACGGACCCTGTTTGAAAACGCGATCCGACGTCGTGAGGTGAGACGAGTTCGTCCACAGCAGCCGGTTCGTCGGGTTGAGCGTAAAATACATCACCTGGACGATCCCACGGGGTGATCTGGTATACACGACCACCAAGGGGGACGCGTCGAACAGGAAGAACGGCTCTTGCTCCGTGAGTGCTCCCTTGTATCTGCTCCGGTCGGTCTGGTCAGCCGAGGCAAACCACTGTTTCAGGCGTGCTCCACCTTCGGGAGTCAGGTGTTTGACGAAGCCATCGACGTCGTCGTTGACGAGCCGAGACTTCATTTCCGTGATCGCTGATTTGGCCCGGACGACGAGGTCGGTATGCTCCCCTGGCCGTTCGAAGGAGGCACCCGCGAGAAACAACGAGCTCGGAGACCACGCGTGCTTCTGAGGGCCCGCGGACGACGCGAGCGAGATGCGGTGTGTGGCGCGCTTGACGTCCTGCCCGGTACAGTACGTCGGATTGGCCGTTGCGGCCTGGCGCCACGTTGCGTCGAACCAGTGGTTCACGAGGCGATAGGTCAGCCGTTCCGTTCGATAGGGCAGGAATCCGAACGATCCATCGTCTTCGTGCGCAAACGCAAGGGGCACGAAGGCCATCTCTCTCTTGGAGCGAAACTTTCCGAAAAAGACGACTAATCCGTCGAATTCATACGCTCGCGGCACCGCCACCAGTTGAATCACCTCGAGCTGTCGAAAAAACGCTTCCGCTTGCTCGTCGAAACGCTTGGGATCTCTCCCCTCACCCGGGTCGGAGAGCTGAAACAGGGCCGTTCGATCCTTGCGTTTCATGGCCGCGATCACAGCCTTGAGAGCTCGATCAGGCGCGGCGGCATTGCCACTCCCGTCTTCCCACCAGGCAGAGTCGGGATAGAGACGCTCGTTGACTTGCAGGCATGCGGTCGTCCGGATGGCCCGAGCCTCGGTATCAAACGTCAGCGGCAAATACACCCGATGACTTTGCTCGGCCATCGCCGCGCCGTAGCCCAGGGCGAGCGACCCGACCACTGCAATGCACCGACGCAGGACGCTGAACGCGTCGAAGATTGAGGCCTCCGCAGGGTTCCTCTTGCTCTCGCCATCATACGGCGAATCGGGTCGCCGTGAGGAACCGTGCAACACGTCTGCCCCGCTGGGGTATCCTCGCGGCGTCATGCCCGTCCACGTCGTCCAGCATCCTCTCGTCGAAGACGTCCTCGCCCGGCTGCGCGACAAGACGACGCCGTCCGAGGAGTTCCGCCGGCTCACCCACCGGGTGGCGCTGCTCCTCGTGGCTGAAGCCACCCGCGACCTGCCCTTGCGGGACGTCACGACCCGATGGTGGCCACGGGCGGGTCGGCGGCCATGGCGATCGAGCTCGGCGGCGCCCAAGAGGTCCGCCTGCTCTCGATCGTGGCGGCGCCCGAAGGGGTCTTCACGGCGGCCCTGGGGTGCCTGAACGACCGCAAGTACATCCTGCCAGGCCTCGGCGACTTCGGCGACCGCCTGTACGGCACGTCGCCAGCCCTATCGCCCTGACCACGCTCCGCCGTCAGCGCCGGACTGCCCGTCTTGACAGCATCACCATCACCGGCGCAGTATCGCGCCGGTGATGGTGATGTCGTGCGCTCCGAGGCGGGATGACGCGCCGCCTTTGACTCCGTTCTGACGACGCGACGCGAACGGACACCCACAGGAGGCCAGGGGGGCAAGCATGGCGACCGACGCCGGAGCCGAACTCAGGGTTGATGTCCACAACATCGAACCCATCCCAGAGGCGGACAAGGACTCCACCGGACTGCAGCAGATGTGGATCTGGGCCGGGGCAAACATCGCGCCGATCAACTGGGCCCTCGGCGCGCTCGGCATCGTCCTCAAGCTCGGACTCTGGGAGACCATCGCGGTCATCGTGCTGGGCAACATCGTGGGGTGCGCGATCTTCGCGGCCTTCACCGTGATGGGCCACAAGACCGGCGTCAATCAGATGGTCCTCGGTCGCTCCGCGTTCGGTCGCCGAGGGGCGTACCTGCCGAGCGCGTTGATGTTCCTCATGACCCTGGGCTGGATCGGGGTCAACACCTACTTCCCCGTCAAGATCGCGGTCGCGATCCTCGGTCAGTTCGGGATCGGCGACACCTGGCTGACCAATTTTATCGTCGTGACCGTCGTGATGGTGATCCAGGTGCTCATCGGCCTCTACGGCTTCTACGCGATCCGCACCTTCGAGAAGTACACGGTTCCCGTGACCGCCGCCATCATGGTGCTGATGAGCATCCTCGCCTGGACCCGGCCAGGGGTGGTCGACTGGGGGCTCACCAGTACGCTCCCGCCGGCAGCCCATCTGGCGATGATCACCCTGCTCATGACCGCGATCGGGGTCGGCTGGGGGATCTCCTGGGTCACCTGGGCCTCGGACTATTCCCGCTTCGTCCCGCGAACCGTGTCCTCGACCGCCGTCTTCTGGTACAGCTACGTGGGGATGTTCGTCCCCACGGTGTGGCTCGCCATTCTCGGCGCGACCGTCGCCAGTGTGACCAAGGACACCGATCCGGCCAAGATGGTCAGCGCGGTGTTCGGCGGGATCACGAGCATTCTGGTGCTCTTGATGGTCCTGCACGGCCCCATCGCCACGAATATCCTGAACGTCTACTCGGCGGCGCTGGCCGCGCTGAGCATGGGCCTTCGCCTCTCCCGGACGGCCGTGGCCCTGATTGCAGGCGTCGTCGGCTATCTGGTCACGATCTACTTCGTCTTCCAGCCCTCGTTCGCCAAGGCCTTTGACAACTGGATGATCAGCCTGCTCCTGTGGATGAGCCCCTGGGCCGGGGTGATTCTCGCCGACTTCTTCATCAAGCGGAAGGGTCACATCGACGTCGGCGCACTCTATCAGACGCCGGAGCGCAGCGCATATGGCGACATCAACTGGGGCGCGATCGCGGCCTTCCTCGTGGGTCTGATCGCCGGGTGGACCGTTGAAGACGGCCTCGTCCCCGCCCTGCAAGGTCCCATCTCGACCAGCTTGCTCAGCGGAGCTGACCTGAGTTGGCTGGTCGGAATCGTCGTCGCCGGGGCGGTCTACCTGGCCATCGGCACGCGCGTGGTGGCCGCCTCTGTCCCGCGACCGATGGGTGACGCCCGCCGGTAAATGGCGTCAGGCCACTCACCGACAGGAGCGCTCCATGGACGAATTCTTACGAGCGGCGATCCAAGAAGCGGAGCTGGGCTTCGCGGAGAGCGGCATCCCGATCGGCTCGGTGGTCGTGCACAACGGGCAGATTCTCGGCCGTGGCCACAATCGGCGGGTGCAGCGAGGCAGTGTCGTTCTGCACGGTGAGATGGACGCGCTCGAGAATGCCGGTCGTCAGTCGGCCCGCATTTATCGCGGCTGCACGATATACACCACGCTCTCGCCATGCGCGATGTGCAGCGGCGCGATTCTCCTTTATGGCATTCCGCGCGTGGTGGTTGGCGAGAATCGAACGTTCCGGGGCGAGGAAGACCTGCTTCGCAGCCGAGGGGTGGCGGTGGAAGTGCTTCAAGACCCTCGGTGCCACGAGCTGATGGCACAGTTCATTCGAGCCCACCCTTCCCTGTGGGCGGAAGATATCGGCACGTAGTCACGCGGTCTCCTCACCGCTTACCCGCCGTGTCTGCAGCGTGGGTCTGGAGCGGCGGGAAGTGGGCCGGCAGGTCTGCGGCCTCTACCTGGAAGAGAGCCTGCGCCTCGCGCAAGCCGCGGAACCGATGCGAGCCCAGGCCCCGGAAGCGGATGCCGGCTGGCCGCGACCGGCCCACGGCATCCCGGGTCGCGGCCGAGAGCAAGATCTGACCGCCGTGAGCAGCCGAGCAGATCCGGGCGACGGCGTGCACCGCCAGACCGACGTAGCCGGCGTCGGTCAGCGTGGGGCGCCCGCTGTGGATGCCGGTTCGAACCCTGACATCGACACCATCGGGCCAGGCCCGTCCCTGCAAGGTCCGCTCGATCGCAAGGGCCGCCTCGAGCGCCGCTGGAGCGCGATCGAAGACCGCGAAGAACTCATCCGCGCGAGCGTCGACCTCGCGGCCACCCACCCGATGCACGAACCTCCGGATGATGGCGCGGACCTCAGCCAAGAGGGCGGCGTACCGATCGCCGAGTCGCTGGAGAAGGTTGGTTGACCCTTCGATATCGGTCAAGAGGAACGTCACGTACCCGGTCGGCAGCGTTCGCACTTCACTGGCCCGGGCTTCGACCTGGCCGCGAAGTCGCTCGTTCTCGACAGCCAGCCTGACCGCTGCGGTCACGGTCTTCACGAGGTCCGGATTGTCCAGGACGGCGCGGTCGTGCACGAGGGCGGTCATTGGCTGGCCGTGGCGCTCGAGGAGAGTCACGACACGGCTCTCTCCATCAGCCGGCAGGGCGGCTGGCTGACCGGCGCCGTCAAGATAAGCGCCGGCAGAATCGGACCAGTGCAAGACCGAGAGCGAGGGGTCACGGAGGGCCGTGCGCAGCCGCCGTTCGAACTCGCTCGGCGTGTCGACCTGTCCCAGCTCGATTACGAATCGACCTGCCGCCGCCTCGCTCATCTGAGACCGCAACTGGCCGGTCATGAAGCCGATGGGCACGATCCCGTACTTCTTGGCGGCGCTGAGGAGTCTCTTGCGCGCCCGCTCTCTGGCCGCGTCATCCTCGAACGCCACCTGGTTGAAGCGCGCAAGTGCATTTCGGACGTGTGGCTCGTCGTTGATCGGCAGTCGCCGTCGTCCCTTGGAGTCCACGTACGCGAAGGCGCTCTTAGGCAACTGCGACCGTTTCTTCGCGTTGAGCTGGCTCATGGCTGTCCGGTTCGTCCTGGGCCGCCCGCTAGCCCGTCGGGCCGCACCCAGATCACAGACGATACTCCACCTGGAAGCACGGCGCCACGAGCGACGAGAACGAGAGGGGGGCCAGTGGGGAGGCGTCAGGGGGCACCCGAGTCTGCCCTATACTGTGACCCCGTCGTACCACGACTCGGGAGGGGACGCATGAGCCACGGACATCCGCTGGACCGGTACATCGGCGACGCCTACCCGGACCTCGAAGATCCGCGGGCGGTGGCCGCCTTCGAGCGCATCCCCTATGACGAGCGCATCGCCGTCCAGAGCACCTACGAGGCGTTGCGCGTCGGCGCGTCGCTCGCGCCGGACGAGCCAGCCATCCACTTCCTGCTTCGGGGCGAGCCCGAGGAGGAGCCGCTGACGCTCACCTATCGCCAGTACCTCGGCCGCGTCTCGCAGACGGCCAACCTGCTCCACGACATGGGGGTGGGTGCGCGTGACGTGGTCTCGTTCATGCTGCCGCTGCTACCGCAGAGCTACATGGTGCTGTTCGGCGCTGAGGCGGCGGGCATCGTCAACCCTGTCAACCCGATGCTCGAGGTGGGGCAGATCGCCGAGATCCTGAAGGCCGCGGGGACGAAGGTCCTCGTGACGCTCGGACCCATGCCGGGCACCGAGATCTGGGACAAGAGCCAGCACGTGCGAAAGCTGGTGCCCTCGCTGGAGCGTGTGCTGCAGGTGCTCGGGCCCGGGGACGAACGGGACGGTGTGTACTCTTTCGATGCCCTGGTCGACAGGTATCCGGCCGAAGGGTTGACGAGCAAGCGCCAGATCGAGGGCCGCGAGCTGGCGGCTTACTTTCATACCGGTGGCACGACCGGCTTGCCCAAGCTCGTGCGCCACACCCACAAGAACCAAGTGAGCCAAGCCTGGGGCGTGACCCTGATGTTCCAGTCCGAGCCGCAGTCCGCCATTCTCTGCGGGTTGCCACTGTTCCATGTGGGTGGCGCGCTGACGCAGGGGCTGGCGCCCCTCAGTAGCGGCCAGCGGCTGGTCATCCTGACGCCGACGGGCTATCGCAACCCCGCCGTGATCCGAAACTACTGGCGGCTCGTCGAGCGCTACCGGGCCGCCGTCGTGGGAGCGGTCCCCACGGTGCTCGCCGCGGTGCTCAACGCGCCGCACGACGGCGTCGATCTGAGCTCGGTGCGCTACGCCTCGGGCGGCGGTTCGGCCATCCCCGTGGAGGTCGGCAAGGCGATCGAGGCGATCACCGGCACCCGCGTGCTCGAGGTGTACGGCATGACCGAGACCTCGAGCGTGCACACGATGAGCTGCGCGTGGCGGGAGGTCCGGCTTGGCTCGGTGGGCCATCCACTGCCGTATGCGAAGGTGCGCGTGGTGAAGCTGGACGGCGAGGGACGGTACGAGCGGGACTGCGCCGTAGACGAGATCGGCGTGGTCGCCATGAGCGGCCCCGGTGTGTTCGCCGGGTACATGAGCGATCAACACAACCGGGACGCGTGGGTGGAGGAAGGCTGGGTGAACTCGGGCGACCTCGGGCGACTCGACGGCGACGGCTACCTCTGGATCACCGGGCGGGCCAAGGACCTGATCATCCGCGGCGGGCACAACATCGATCCCTTACCGGTCGAGGAGATCCTCTATCAGCATCCGGCCGTCGAGCTGGCCGCGGTCGTGGGCCAGCCGGATCCATACGCCGGCGAGCTGCCGGTGGCCTACGTGCAGCTCAAGCCGGGCCGGCAGGCGGACGCGAGCGAGCTCTTACGCTTCGTGAGGGAGCGCACGCCGGAACGCGCCGCCGTCCCGGTCAACCTCTACCCCATCCATCCCATGCCCCTCACGCTCGTGGGCAAGGTCTTCAAGCCCGAACTGCGGTGGGATGCGGCGCGGCGGGTCTTCGCGAGCCTGCTCGCGCCGCTGCGCGACGCCGGGGTCGAACCGGAGGTGCAGGTGGCAGCCGACCCAGTGCACGGCACCGTCGCCACGGTCGCCCTGAAGGGGCCGCCGGACATCGACCGCGCCGCGCTCGAGCACCAAGTGACGCGGCTGTTCGCTCCATTCGTGATCAGGCACCGGCTCGAGTGGCGCTGACCCGCGGCGATCAGCTGCGGCTCGGCGACTCACCTACCGCTCAGGCGAGGCCGTAGTACCTCGCGCAGTTGTCCCAGAGGATCGCGCGCTTCGCGGCATCGGGCAGCGGGAGCTCGAGGAATCGCGCGACCGCGCCCGGGTACTTGCAGTCCGGGTGGGGGAAGTCGGTCGAGAACACGATGTTCGCGACGCCCATCAGGTCGAAGACCCCTGTGATCGGCTCCTCGTCGCACTCGACGGAGACGAAGCACTGCCGCTTGAAGTACTCGCTCGGCTCCCTCGACAGGTCGCGCGCGAAGACGTCGCCGAGCCACTCGTAATGTTCGTCCATTCGCCACAGAAGGAACGGTACCCAGCTCGCGTTGCCCTCGAGGAACGCGACGCGCAGCCGCGGATGGCGCTCGAGGATCCCGCCGCCGCAGAAGCTCACGGCGGCGAGCATCTGCTCACCGGGGTGACAGACGGTGTGGCGGAGCATCACGTTCCGCCCGAAGCGGTCGCCGACCTGTGGCAGGTGGGCCCCCAGGCCCTCGTGGAAGCCGAGAGGGACGTCGAGCGCCTCCAGCTCGCTCCAGAGCGGCCCGTAGTACGCGTCGTGCCAGTTCCGGCCGTTGACGGGGTTCGGACGGAGAAAGATGCCCTTGAAGCCCAGCTCCCTCACGGAGCGCCGCGTCTCGGCGACGGCGTCGTCGATGTCGAACGGCGAGATCATGCCGGCGCCGATCAAGCGCTGCGGGTTCAGCGCGCAGAAGTCGTAGAGCCAGTTGTTGTAGGCGCGGGCGATCGCGGCCGCGAGCTTCGGCTCCATCCCGTCGATCCCTTGCGCGAAGAGCCCGCGCGTCGGATAGACCACGCCGGCGTCGATGCCCTCCTGATCCATGGCGTCGAGCTGCGCCTCGGGGCTCCAGCCGCGCTCGTGGAAGGGGCGAAACCGCTCACGGTCGCGTTGGGCGGACCGGCCGCGTGCATCCGCCGAGTAATTGACGTTGGCCGGCATGAGCTTGCCGTCGATCTCGATGCGGAGGTCGAGCACCCAGTCGGCGAACCCGCGCGGCGCCTGGTGCTTGAAGGGCGCGTCGATGTAGCGCTCCCAGAGGTCCGGCGGCTCGATGATGTGGATGTCGCTATCGAGCACACGAAAGCCGTTCTTCGCCATGGTCACACCTCGCCTCTCAGGTCTCGAAGTCTACTACGGGCGCCTTGCGCGCCGAATGTGAATTGACAACACTGTCCCCATGGGGCAGGTGCGGCAGACCGTTCTGGGAGTCGCCGGTCGGGAGGTGGTGATCACCAACCCGGACAAGGTAATTTTTCCACAGGCCGGCCACACGAAGCTCGACCTCGTAAAGTACTACGCGGCGGTGGCCGAGGCGGCGTTGCGGGGGATCGCGGCGCGGCCGCTGGTGCTCAAGCGCTACGTGAACGGCGCGGAGCGTGAGCCTTTCTTTCAGAAGCGGGCGCCCGAACAGCGTCCCGAGTGGGTCGAGACGGTGGAGCTGCGCTTTCCGTCCGGCCGGACGGCGCGAGAGATCGTGGTGCGCGACGCGGCGCAGCTTCTGTGGATCGTCAACCTCGGGTGCATCGACCTGAACCCGCACCCGGTGCGCGCCGACGATCTCGAGCACCCCGACGAGCTGCGCGTCGACCTCGACCCCGGCCCGGGCACCAGCTGGGACGACGTGCGGCGCGTGGCCCTGATCGTCCGTGACGTGCTCGACGAGCACCGGCTGCGCGGCTGGCCCAAGACGTCGGGATCGCGGGGCATGCACATCTACGTGCGCATCCACCGGCGCTGGAGCTTCGACCAGGTGCGGCGCGCGACGCTGGCCCTCGCCCGCGAGGTGGAGCGGCGCGAGCCCGGGCAGGCGACGAGCAAATGGTGGAAAGAGGAACGCCACGGCGTCTTCCTCGATTACAACCAGAACGCCAAGGACCGCACCGTGGCGTCGGCCTGGTCGGTGCGGCCGACGCCCGACGCGCGCGTGTCCACGCCCCTCGAATGGGACGAGGTGGCCGGCTGCGATCCCGCGGCCTTCACGTTGGTCACTGCCCCTGCGCGTCTGGCCGAACGCGGCGACGCGTCGGCAGCGATCGACGCCACCCCGGGATCGCTCGACTCGCTGCTCGAGCTGTCCGCCGCGCAGGATGCCGCGGGCCTCGGCGACGCGCCCTGGCCGCCGCACTACACGAAGCAGCGCGGCGAGCCGCCGCGCGTCGCTCCATCACGCAGGGCGAGCGCGAACGCCAAGACGAAAGGGAGCGGCCGCCGGCAGTCGACCCAACCCCTCATCACGGTCGCCAAGGCAGAGCACAAAGAGGACGCGCTCGCCGGCCTCGAACGGTGGAAGGCACGCCATCCGGAGGCTGCGGCGCGGCTCCAGGTCGACGACGTGCTCGTCGACTCGATGCGCGGCCGCTCATCCACGTGGACGCGGATCCGGATCAACTTGCGCCATGTCCCCGAAAGCGAGCGCTCTGCCGAGGAACCGCCCGATCCCGACTACGACCCCTGGCGCGGCTCGGAGCCGGGGCGGCCCGGGGAGCGGGCGCCGAAGACCCGCTCGAGCTCGTAGGGGGGCGTGACCTCCAACTGATCGTAGCGGCAGTCTTGCGGTCGCTTGTCGGGTCGCCAGCGCACGAACTGCGCGGCATGCCGGAAGCGCGTCCCCTGCATGTGGTCGTACGCGACCTCGCAGACGCGCTCGGGCCGAAGCGGCTCCCAGCTCAGGTCCTTGCCGCGGTTCCAGCGGCTGCTCGCCCCGGGCAGGCGCTGCCCCTTCGCGTTCGCTTCCGTCTGCGCCTCCGCCCAGTCACGCCAGGGATGGCCTTCGAGCGCGTGTCTCCGCAGCGGCGCCAGCTCGGCGACGAGCTGCTTGCGCACGACGTTGGTGAACGCCGCGGTGACGCCGACGTGGTGCAGTGTGCCACCGTCGTCGTAGAGGCCCAGCAGGAGCGAGCCGACCATCGCCCCCACGCCGTTCTTGTGCCAGCGGAAGCCGGCGACCACGCAGTCGGCTGTGCGCGTGTGCTTGACCTTGATCATCGTGCGCTCGCCCGCGCGGTACGGCGCATCCAGACGCTTGGCCATGACACCGTCGAGCCCGGCGCCCTCGAAGCGACGGAACCAGTCCGTGGCGAGGGCGCGGTCGCGCGTCGCCGGTGACAGGTGCACCGGCGACGCCACGCCCGCCAACACCCGCTCGAGGCGCTCGCGCCGGTCGGCGAGCGGGGCCTCGCGCAGGTCTTCGTCCCCCAGCGCGAGAAGATCCCAGGCCACGAACGAGCCCGGCGACTGCGCGGCCAGGAGCTTCACCCGCGATACGGCGGGATGGATACGCAAGAGCAGCGCCTCGAAGTCGAGCCCGCCGACGCCGACGATGACGATCTCGCCGTCGACGACGCAGCGCTCGGGGAACGCGTCGGCGAGAGGCGCCAGGAGCTCGGGGAAGTATCGGTTCATCGGCTTCTCGTCTCGGCTCTGCAGCAAGATCTCGTCGCCGTCGCGAAACACCAGCGTGCGAAAGCCGTCCCACTTGGGCTCGAACAGCCAGCCGTCCCCGGCGGGCAGGGCTTCGGCGGCGCTCGACAACATGGGCTGGAGCGGCGGAGCGAAGGGCAGGCGCACGGCCCAATCTTAGCCTCTTGGTCGCCGGTCGCGTGGCAAACAGAGGGACACAACAGCATACATGGAGCGAAAAGGGTTGACGGTGGCCGCCACGCGTCGGAGAGTACGATGTCGTCGTGATCTGTCAGATGCCCAATACCGTCAGCGTGGCAGCGTTCTCTGTGGAGCGACGAAGAGGAAGAGGCCGTGGCGCAGCCCACGCGTGTCGCGAGAGGAGGCCGCGATGATCTCGGAGGCTGACGCGGTCGTCGTCGGTGCCGGCGCGCTCGGGCTGAGCACCGCGTTCCACCTGGCCCGGTTCGGGGTGCGGCGGGTCGCCCTGATCGACCGCTTCGCCCCCGGCTCGCAGACCTCGGCGAGAGCCGCCGGGCTGTTCAAGCTCGTTCAGGCCGACGAAACGCGCACGCGACTGGCCCGGCTCAGCGTCCAGAAGGTCACGCGCTTCATGGAGGAGACCGGCGTTCCGCTCGAGGTCGTTCGGTCGGGGAGCCTCCTGGTCTCCCGGACTGCCGAGCACGCCGCGTTGGTCCGGGAGGAGGCGCGGCAGTCACAGGCCTGGGGAGTGGACGTCCAGCTCGTCGACGGCGACGAAGCTCACCGCCTGATGCCGCTTCTCGAGAGCCAGGGGATCCGGGCGGCGTGCCACACCCCGGGCGACGTCTACATCGACGAGCCGTCGAGCCTGCTCCAGGCGTATCTGGAGGCCTGCCGCCGCCAGGGCGTCACCCTCATTCCAGATACGCCCGTCACCGGTATCCGGGTGACAGGGGGTCAGGTCGAAGGCGTGGCCACGTCCGCCGGCGAGATCAGCGCTCGGATCGTCGTCGACGCGGCGGGCGCGTGGGCCCGCGCGGTGGCGGAACTCGCCGGCGTGCGGGCGCCGATCGTCCCCGTCCGTCACCAGCTCTACATCACAGAGCCGATCGCGGGGAGCAGGCCCGACGACCCGATCGTGCGGGTCGTCGACACCGCGGTCTACCTCCGGCCGGCGCGCGGCGGGCTCATGCTGGGCGGCTTCGAGCCCGATCCGCTGCCGATCGACCCTCGTGTTCCCGGCTTCTCGGTCGACGACGTCCCGCTCGACCTCGCGGTGCTGACCGGGCTCGCCGCAACGGTCGCGCGCCAGGTTCCTGCCATCCAGAAGAGCGCGGTGCGGGAGCACCGCGGCGGCCTCTTCACCATGACCACGGACGGGACGTTCCTCGTCGGCCCGACGCCGGAGGTTCGGGGCTTCTGGAGCGCGACGGGGTGCAACGGCAGCGGGTTCTCTCTCTCGCCGGCGATCGGGCAGGTGCTCGCGGAGTGGATCACGGCCGGGACGCCATCGATCGACCTGAGCGCTCTTGAGCCCGCGCGGTTCACGGGGACAGCCCTGGACGACGAACGCCTGCGCGCGGCGGCGGTCTGGCAGTACGCTCATTACTACGATCCAGCGTTTGTCCGACCACCAGGGCTACCGGAACGCCAAGAGGCTGGGTAGTTGGCCGGACCGAGCTGGCATCACCTCTCTCAGTCCTCTTCTCCGTGTACGCGGGGATCTGGTAACGAATCACTTCATCGGCTCCGGGGACGGCCTTTCGGATGGCGCTGCGCACTCGCTTCAGGACGGCCTCCACGGCCTCGGGCTGCGAAGGCGATGTACTCGTCCACGGTTCCTAGGACAGGGCTAAGGTGAGGCGGCACACGAGTCGGCGACGCGATGCCGCGGCCGCTCATCACCCGCCAGGTGCCTTTCCCGTGACCAGCTTGGCGTCCCAGCCGCCGCCAAGGGCCCGGTAGAGCTGGACCACGGCCACGAGTTGGGAGAGCAGTGTCCGGCTCTCTGCGATCTCCGCGGAGAGCAGCGTCCGCTGGGCGTCGAGGACGTTGAGGTAGCTCGTGAGACCGCTCGTGTAGCGAAATTCGGCGATGCTCAGGGCCTCCCGAGAGGCCCGGACCGCCGCTTCCTGCTCGACCAGCGCTTCCCGAGCTTTCCGGTGAGCGATGAGCGCATCCTCCACCTCGCGGAAGGCCTGCTGGATCGCCTGCTCATAGCGGATCACGGCTTCCCGCTGCCGAGCTTCGACGAGCTCGAGGTTCGCCCTGTTCCGTCCAGCGTTGAAGATCGGCAGCGTCACGGTGGGCCCGAACTGCCAGACCCGCGACGGGCCCGTGAAGAGGTCGGAGAGCGCCACACTCTCGACGCCGAAGAAGCCGGTCAGGCTGACCTGGGGAAAGAACGCCGCCTTGGCCACCCCGATGCGCGCGTTGGCGGCGACGAGCCCATCCTCGGCCTGGCGGATGTCAGGCCGCCGCTCGAGAAGCGTCGATGGCAAGCCGGCCGGCACGGTCGGCGGGAAGGTCTGCCCGGTGAGGGGCCGGCCGCGGCTGATACCGCCAGGGTTGCGACCGAGCAGGACGCTGAGCCGGTGCTCGGTCTGCGCGATCTGCCGCTCTAGATCCGGGATCTGCGCGGCGGTGCTGGCGAGCTCTGCCTCGGCCTGACGGAGGTCGAGCGCGGACGTCAGCCCGGCGTCGAGGCGATCGCGGACGAGCTGGAGCGAGCCCCGACGCGACGCGACGTTCGCCCGAGTAGTCTCGAGTTCCGTATCGAGCTGACGGAGCTGGAGGTACGCGGCGGCGACGTCGCTGACGAGCGTCATCACCACCGCGTGCCTGGCCTCCTCGCTGGCCAGGAGCTCCGCGCGGGCGGCCTCGGTGGCCCGTCGCAGACGACCCCAGACGTCGATCTCGAAGGCAAGATCGACCGTAGTCGAGAACAGGTCGGTCTGACCGCCCTGGCCGCGTGGTGGGACATTATCGGAGAAGCGGTTGGTCGTGACGCTGGCGCCCGCGTTGATCTCGGGGAACTGGGCCGACCGCGTGACGCCAAGCTGGGCCCGCGCCTGGTCCACGCGCGACACCGCGATCCGGAGATCCTTGTTGGCCTCGGTCGCTGTCTGCACCAGCCGGCGAAGCTCGTCGTCCTGGAACAGCTCCCACCACGCGAGGTCCGCGAGGGAGGCCGGATCGGGGGCGGCCTGTGCGGCGCGCCAGACCTCGGGGGCGGACACGGTCGGCCGGTGGTAGTTCGGGCCCAGCGTGCAGCCGGCGAGCGCGAGACCCAGGGCGAGCTGCGCGACCAACCGCCTCATCGTTCGTCCCAGCCGCCGGCGCCTTCAGTGTCCGCCTCGGCGATCCGGCGAGCCACTCCACCGTGATGCCGAGAGCCGGCGCCAGCGGGTGGCCGAGCACGGTCACCGCGAGCGGTACTCCCTTCGCCTCGCGCTGTTCCTTCGATCTGCCGGGCTTCACGCTCGAGCGGCTCGTGGACCGGGCTCACCTGATGCTGGGCCGCGATGAGCGAGTAGAACACCGGCACGACGAACAGGGTGAACAGTGTGCCGACGGTCATGCCCGCGACCAGCACCGTCCCGATGCTGTTGCGGGCCTCCGCGCCTGGCCCGGTCACCAGCACGAGGGGGAGGTGGCCGAAGACGGTTGCCGCCGACGTCATCAGCACCGGCCGCAGCCGGGTCAACGACGCTTCGCGCAGCGCGGCCCCTTTCGCGAGACCGCGGGCCTGCAGGGTGTTCGCGAACTGCACGATCAGGATCCCGTTCTTCGCGATGAGCCCTACGAGCGTGATCAGCCCGACCTGCGAGTAGATGTTGATGGTGGTGAGGTCCAAGAAGCTGAAGATCAGAGCGCCGGAGATCGCCAGCGGCACCGAGCCCAGCAGCACGATCAGCGGGTCGCGGAAGCTGTGAAACTGCGCCGCGAGCACCAGATAGATGAGCACGAGCGCGAATCCAAGCGTGACGGTGAGCGCCGAGCCCTCGCGCCGGATCTGCCGCGACTCCCCTGAGTAGTCCATGACGACGCCCGGTCCGTTGGCGGCGGCCACGGCAGTTTCGAGGACGCGGAGCCCCTCCTCCTTCGTGACACCCGGTTTGACGCCGCCGAAGACCCGCACGGCGTTCCGCTGCTGGAAGCGGTTCAGGGTGCGCGGTGCGGTGCTCGACTCGATGTGCGTGAACGTCGCCACGGGCACCAGCTGACCACCCGGCGTCTTGATCTTGAGGTCGAGCAACGGGCCGACGGTGGCACGGTCCTCGTCACCGATCTGCGGGATGACTTTGTAGCTGCGGTCGAAAAAGTTGAAGCGATTCACGTACGCGCCACCGAGCAGCGTCCCGAGTTCCCGGCCCACGCTGGCCAGGTCGAGCCCGAGGTCGGCGAGACGTTCCCGGTCGAGCACGACGCGGGCCTGTGGAAGGTCGATTTTTAGATCCGTGTCCACGTACAAGAACTTGCCGCTCTGCCAGCCGGCGCCGAGCACGGCCGCGGTTGCCTCGAGCATCTGCTCGGCCGATGCGTCGCTCTGTAGCACCAGCTCGACATCGTACTGGCCCGGGGTCGGCAGCGGTGGGTCCAGGCGCGGGAACACGCGCAGACCGGGCGCTTGCGCCACTGCGCCGAACACCTCGCCGTACATCGCCTCGGTCGAGCGCGCGCGCTCGTGCCAGTCCTTCGTGACCATGCCACCGAACCCACCCCACGCAGCAGTCAGCGACCACATGAACTTGGCCTCGGGGAACGACGTGACCGTGCTCACGACCTTCAGCGATTCGCGGTTGGTCGCCGCCAGCGTCGAGTCCGGCGAAGCCTCGAGGAAGAAACTGATGTGGCTCTGGTCCTCCACCGGCGCGAGCTCTTGCCGCGAAAACATGTACAGCGGCCACGCCGCGACCATGATCAGCAGGGCGGCCGCGACGATCGCCCAGCGCATCTCCAGCGCGACGTCGAGCAGCCACGCGTACGCCCGGCGCACGAGCTCGAAGCCGCGGTGCACCAGGGCGGTCAGCCGGCCCTGCTCGCCGTGCGGGTGCACGAAGCGCGAGCTCATCACGGGCGAGAGCGTGACGGCGACGATGCCCGACACCACGACCGCGGCGGCGAGCGTGAACGCGAACTCCAGGAACAGCGATCCGGTCAAGCCGCCCTGAAAGCCGATGGGCGCGTAGACCACGGCCAGCGTGATCGTCATCGCGATGATCGGGCCGAGCAGCTCGCGCGCTCCGATCAGCGCCGCGTCGATCCGCGACTCGCCTCGGCGCACGTGGCGCTCGACGTTTTCGACGACGACGATGGCGTCATCGACGACCAGGCCGACGGACAGCACGATGGCGAGGATCGTCAAGAGATTGAGGCTGAAGCCGAACGCGAGCATGACGATCCCCGCGCCGATCAGCGAGACGGGCATCGCGACCAGCGGCACCAGCGCGGTGCGTACCGAGCCCATGAACAGGAAGACGACCAGGCCGACGATCATGATCGTCTCGCCGAGCGTCTTCGTGATCTCCGTCAGCGCGTCCTCCATGAACACCGTCGCGTCGTACGCGAGGCGCATGTCGATGTCCTTGGGCAGCGTGGGCCGCAGGCGCTCCATCTCGGCGCGCAGCCGGTGGGCGACCTCGATCTCGTTCGAGCCGACCAGCGGCCACACCCCGAGATAGACGGCCTCGCGGTCGCTGAACTTCGCGACCATGTCGGCCTCTTCAGCACCGAGCTCGATCCGCGCCACGTCGCTCAGGCGCACAATCGCGCCGCCGCGGTCGGCCACGATCAGGTCCTTGAACTCGTCGGCGGAGCGCAGGTCGGTGTTCGCGAGCAGGTTGACCTGCACGAGGTTGCCTTTGGTCTGGCCCACGGCGGCGAGGAAGTTGTTGCGCCGCAGCGCGGCGTGCACGTCGCCAGGCGAGAGGTTGAGCGCGGCGAGGCGGTCCGGGTCGATCCAGACCCGCATGGCAACCTGGCGGCCGCCCTCGATGGTCACGCGTTGGACGCCCGTCAGTGTCGCCAGTTGCGGCTGCAGCGTTCGCAGCAACCAATCGGTCACGGCCGGCACGCTGCGCTCTGTGGACGTGAAGCTGAGGTAGAACGACGCGTACGGCCGATCGGCGCGTTGCACCTCGATCACCGGCGGCTCGGCTTCCGCCGGCAGCTCCGAGCGGACCTGCTGGAGCCGCGCAGTGATCTCGGCCAGCGCCGCCGTGCTGCTGTGGTTCAGCCTCAGGCGCACCGTGACGGTGCTGAGGCCGGCGCGGCTGGTCGACTCGATGTAATCGACGCCGCTGATCGCGGACACGACACGCTCGATCGGCGTGGTCAAGAAGCCGCGAACGGTCTCGGCGCTGACGCCGTAGTAGACCGTGGTGATCACCACGGACGAGCTCTCGATCTTCGGGTACTGTTGCACCGGCAGCGTCGTCAGCGCGCGCCAACCCACGAGCAGGATCACGAGGTTGACGACCACCGCCAGCACTGGATACTTGATGAAGACGTCGGTGAACGAGCGCGTGCGGCCTTCCCTGTCGCCTCGTCGCGGTTCCGCTTCAGCGTCCACTGGTCACCTGGCCCCGCTCGCGCCGGGGTCGCTCGGGATCGCGACGCGCACCGCATCGCGCAGCTTGAAAGACCCCGAAGCGGCCACCCGCTCTCCGGCGGAGAGCCCCGCGAGGATCACGATCTCGTCGCCGAGCATCGCGCCGCTCGCAACCTGCCGCGCGTGCGCACGGGTCTTGCCGTCCTTGTCCGGCGCGATCACGAACACCTGGTCGCCGCCCGGTCCCTTGCGCAGCGCGCTCACGGGGACGGCAACGGCCGTGCGCGGCGCGCCGATGGGAACGCGGACGCGCACCGAGGCGCCCGGTGCCGGCGCGTTGGCGGCGCCCTCGATCCTCGCGCGGACCATGGCGTTGCGGGTCGTGGGGTCGATGCGCGCGTCGATTGCGACGATCCGGGCCGCGGTCGACGACGAGTCGCTGGTGGCGAAGACGTCGACGCTCTGGCCGATGCGAAGGCCCGCGGCGACCCCCTGGGCGACCGTGAAGTCCACGTGCACGGCGTCGTCGACGCCTTGCAGTGTCGTGAGCTGGGTGCCCTCGTTCAGGTACTGGCCAGGGTGCACGTCGGCCAGGCCCACGCGCGCGCGGAACGGCGCGCGGATCGTCTTGCGGGCGATGATCGCCCTGGTGCGCGCGATCTGCGCCAGCGCGACGTCGTGCTCCGCGCGCGCGCGGTCCACTTCGATCTCAGACACGGCACGGTTCTGGCGCGCGCGCTGCATGCGGTCGAGCGTCGTCTCCGCGAGAGCGGCCTGCGCCTCCTGTGCCTTCAGGTCGGCCTCCTCGACGGAGATGTCGAGCGCAACGAGCACCGTGCCCGCGTCGACGACTTGTCCGGGCGTGAGCATGACCTGGCGGACTGTGCCGGGGAGCTCGTTGCGCAGAGTGATCGAGCGCAGCGCGATGACCGTCCCGATCGACGTCGTCGTCTGGCGGTGCTCGAGGGCCTTCGCGACGGCGACCGTCACCGATTCGATCGGCTCGGGCTGGTTCGCAGACGCCGCGCGGGCTTCCTGCTTGGACGAATACTTCCACGCGGCGAGGGCACCCCCGGTTCCGACGACCGTCGTGAGCAGCAGCACGGATCCGATCCGGCCACGACGACTCATGAGCGATGCCCTCCTACGCGTTTGGCGGTGAGGACCTTAGTCTTGGGCAACGTGCGAGCCGGCTGCGAGCGCCTGAGCATATCCTCGAGCGCGATCCGAACTCGAACCACCACCTCCTGATTGACCGGGGCCAGCCCCAGCACCCAGTCGAGCCACAGCCCGTCAATCGCCGCGGCGATGGCCTCGCCGACGCCCGGAGGCAGCCCATCCTCAGCGATGCGCCGATGGAGGTCGCTGTAGACCGCACGCATGGGCTCGATCAGGGAAGGGTTCTGCGCGAGAGCCGCAAACACAGCGGACGAGCTGTGCCGAAGCTGGTCCGTCCAGCCTTGGGCGTCCGAAAGGCAGTAGCTCAGGAGCGCCCGCGCCATGCGCCCCGGTCCTTCCGGGGTGCGCCCGTAGGCTTCCAAGTAGCACGCTCGCCAGTTCTCCGCGGAGCGCACGACGAGCGCTTCGACCAGCCGGTCCTTGGTCCGGAAGTGATGCAGCAGACCCCCCTTGCTCATGCCCGCCTCGGCGGCGACGGCGTCGAGCGTCAGGTTGGAGATGCCCTGGCGCACGACCACCGCCTCCGCAGCGTCCAGCAGCTTGCCCGGCAACATGGTGTTCGCCCCCCTCATCTAGTCGATGATCCGACCGTCCGGACGGATTCGACCGTCCGGACGGTCTTTCAGCGGCCCTTCCCCGAGATCCTGCGCGCCAGACGGCTAAGAGGCCGAGCGCTAAGGGGAAACCGTCCCAGCGACCAAGAACGAGTTGAAGCCAACGACGAAGAAGATTTACGGGACGACGCGGTACTCGTCGACTAATCGTTCATCGAGCGCTATTTCTTCTATGGAAGGGCAAAGACCTTGATTTCGTCCCCGAGCGGGTATCCAAAGATGGAGTTGCCCCCGGCTGCAACGGCAAGATATTGAACGCCGTCCACCTCGTAGGATATCGGAGGCGCGTTCACCCCAGCGTCGCACCGAAATCTCCACAGGACGTCTCCGGTCTTGGCATCGAATGCATCGAAATAGCCGTTGCCCTCGCCGACAAATACGAGGCCGCCTGCCGTCGCCAGAGCACCTCCGACCATCGGCTGGTCCGTCTTCTTCTGCCACACGATCTTTCCGGTCGAAGCGTGAATGGCGGTGAACGTCCCCCAGTGCTCGTCTCGGAGCGGCACGAAGAACGTGTAGCTCTTCCACGGGCTGCTCGATTCAGGCCCCAGCGTCCTCGAGATATAGCGGGCCGGCATATGGAGCCCAGAGATGTACACGGCTTCCGTCTGGGGACTGAAGGCGACGGGCGACCACGAGGAGCCTCCCGGGGCGGAAGGAGCGATACGAACCCCTCCGGCAGTAGGTCTGGCAAACATATTCTCCTGAGGGACGAACGGCTCCGACCTCAGGAGCAGCTTTCCCGTTCTTCGATCATGGACGTAAAACCAGCCGGTCTTGCCCGCCTGCCCAACCGCTTTGATGGTGCGTCCGTCCTTCGTCACGTCGAACAACACGGCCGGACTGGCGACGTCATAGCCCCAGCGATCGTGCGGCACCTGCTGGTAATGCCATTTGAGCCGGCCTGTCTCCGCGTCCAGTGCGACCAGACTCACCGTATAAAGATTGTCCCCGGGGCGAGTCGAATCATCCATCTGGGGAGAAGGATTTCCAGTTCCCACATAGATCAAACCTAACTCCGGGTCGACCGCGGAGGCGGACCAGAGGGAGCCCCCGCCTGCCTTCCAAGTATTCGGGAACTTCTTGAAGGCCTCCTTTTCCGCTGCCGTGTCACGATGAAGGTCTGCGCCATCCGGCGTCGCGGTTCGCCACTCTCCCTCCCAGCGCTTCTCGGGAATCGTGTGCCATCGCCAGATCTCCCTCCCATTCTGGGCATCGTAGGCGACCAGGAACCCGCGCAGTCCATGTTCCCCTCCGGAGATTCCGACGGCGGTGTGGACCTCCTGGTCCCCTTCTTTGATGTTCAGATGAAGTCCATACCCGACACCCATCGTTCCAACGATGACTTTCCCCTTGTACACGAGGGGGGCCATGTTGCTGCTGTATCCGGTACTCCCTGTCACGATCCCCCCCTGCAACTCTCGGACGCCCAACACTTCCCCGACCGTTTCCCGTTTCCCGGCTTCCGGATCCGCGATCGTGACATCCCACACCACCCGACCGGTCTTCTGATCGAGGGCGAGCAGCCGCGCGTCGATCGTCGTCGTGTACACCTTCCCATAACCTATGGCGGCTCCCCGGTTCGCCGGTCCACAGCAGAACTTCTCCGTGCGAAGCTTGTGCTCGTACCGCCATATCGGCGTGCCGTTCCGCGCGTCCAGCGCTACGACGTGGTTGAATGGCGTGGTCGCATACATGACCCCGTCGACCACCAGTGGGCTCGTTTGAAACGAGCCCACTTTCCCCGTCCGATAGGCCCATTTGGGAATCAGCGTCTTGACGTTGCCGACCTTGATCTGGTCGAGCGGACTGTATCGCTGATTGGAGTAGTCACGCCCGTACAAGAGCCAATTCGTCGCGTCCTGGTACGCGTTGAGCAGGCGAGCATCGCTCACCTCTTCGGCCCCGATGCTTCCGAGCAGTCGAAGGGTGGCCAGCCCGATCAGGACAACCATCAGCCATCGAGGCCCGTTCATCATTCGTCTCCCTCATCCTCGCGCCGTGGTCCGAGGCTGGAACCACAACCGCCGATGTCAGCCCAGAGCCCGGTGCGACCCCACCCGCGCGCCCGGCGATCCCAGCGGCTCTGCCTCCGGACGCAACGCTCCGGCACGCGTTCCTCAGGCAACCCGAGGATCAAGACGTAGCGCGTCGACGCCCGCAGCGTCAAGGGCCGACTTCGGCGGACTTCGACCAGGGAACCGTCAGGTCAGGACGTCAGCGCTGCGACGACCCGCAGGGGATAGAAATCCTGGCTGTGACGGACCCGGGGGGTCGGTGCCGTCGTCGAGAGTTATCATCGACGACATGGGGCGTCGCGACACCCGACGAGCGGAGGCGACTCGCACAAGTTCAGGGGCAGGGCGATTGTCAGTCCGCCCGATGAGGAGGAGGACCATCGATGAAGCGCCGGGCATTCCCGTACGGGGCTGGCGCGGCCGCGGTCGCCGCGTGGCTGACCTGGCCGACACGAAGCGGAACAGCCGCGCCGGTGACCACTGACGAGATCGGCGACCAGGTCCAGATGCTGCCCAGGGGGCAGCTTCCCGAGTTCGCGAGGACCGGAAAGATCCAACGGCTGTACCGGTACGCCGTCGAGCACGGCGACGAGCTGCAGTACATCCCGTGCTTCTGCGGCTGCTACCGCTTCGGCCACAAGAGCAACCGCGACTGCTACGTCAAGGGGTTCAACGCGGACGGCACGCTGCCCTTCACGAGCCACGCCGCAACGTGATCGGTCTGTCTCGACGTCACGCGGGACGTGACACGCATGCGGGGCGAGGGCAAGTCGCTGCTCGAGGTGCGGCGGGCGATCGACGCGAAGTACCGTGGGACGCCGACGGCGACCCCGTACCCTACCACCTCGCCACCGGCGAGGAGTCCATGAGAACGCCATGAAGATTGCCCGCATCGTCCTCCCGTCCTTCTGGCGAGCTCATCGCTCGGCCCAGTCTCGCCCGTCGCGGGACAACCGCTGGAGGGCAACCCAAGCCGAGGGGCTGCGGTGTTCGGGCAGTGTGCAGCCTGCCACTCGGTGGAGCCAGGCGTCCACCTCACGGGCCCCAGCCTCGCCGCGATCTGGGGTCGCCGAGCCGGCACCGTCGGGGGCTTCGGGCGCTACTCATCGGCAATTAAGCACGCCGGCATCACCTGGGACGCGCCGACGCTGGACCGGTGGCTCGCGCGTCCTGAGGCGCTCGTCCCCGAGACCACGATGACCTTTCCCAGCGTGGCGGACGCACGGCAGCGCGCGGACCTGATTGCCTACCTCAAGGCGGTCACCGCGGGACACGCGCCGCTCGCGCCAAGCGGGGAGATGATGGGCGCCGGCTCCAGGAGCGACCTGAAGCAAGCCGGCAAGGACCGCCGAGTGACGGCCGTCCGCCACTGCGGTGATGCATACCACGTCACCACCGAGGCCGGTCGCACCACGCCGTTCTGGGAGTTCAACCTCCGCTTCAAGACCGACTCGAGCCCTCTCGGCCCCTCGCGCGGCAAGCCTGTCCTGGCGCCGGCCGGCATGCGGGGCGACCGAGCTCAGGTCGTCTTCAGCGGGCTCGACGACCTCAAGCGCTTCCTCGTCGCCTCCTGAAGTGACCGCGATCCGGCGAGGCGCGTTCATCACGGCGGCGGTCGGGCTGCTCTTCCTCGTCGGCTGTGCCCGGTCGCCAGCGCCGGAGGACGTCGCGGTCGAGTACGGTCGCGCGATCTACCGGTACGACGCCACGGCGATCTATCGCCTCGCCTCCGCTGCCGATCGGCGCGCGAAGGACGAGGAGACCGTCCGGGCCCAGGTCGGTGGGCCCACTGGCTTCGCGCTGGACATCATCCGACACCTGGCGCTGTTCATGGAGGCGAAGCCCGTCGACACGCGCCTCTCGGGGAACCGCGCGACCGTAAGCCTCAAGCTCACGCTGCCCGACGCCAACGCGCCAGAGATCCGGACCCTGGCGCACGACTGGGACGAGACGGCCCTCGACGCGCTGGCGGACGGCGAGCGCGCCCAGGTCCTCCGCAAGCTCGACGAACTGCATCAACGCCGCACGCTGCCGGTCGTCGAGGGACAAGAGACCTTCGAGCTGGTGAAGGAAGGCGGAGGCTGGCGACTCGTTCTGGACTGGGGCGGGGCGATTCCCGTGCGATTCAGTGCGTCCACGGCCAAGACCCCGGCGCTCGACGTCACGACCACGCCGGCCGAGATCCGCGCGAAGCCGGGCGAGTCGTTCCGCGTCACGCTGCGCGCCAAGAACGTGTCGGGCCACGAGATCACCACCCGGGTGGGTCACCAGATCGCGCCGGAGGCCGACGCGAACTTCCTGGCGCTGCTGCAGTGCCCGTTGTTCCTCCCGGCCACGTTCAAGCCGGGCGAGGCGAAAGAGTTCGTCTCCGAGTACCTCCTGTTGAAGGATACGCCAGGTCGCGTGACGGCGTTCCGCGTCACGTACGAGTTCGCAAACGATCGCCGCTGAGGCGATTGGGGGAATGCTCCAGTCGTTCCGCGATCCTGTCGGTGCTGGCGCGCTCGCCAGCATTCCCGGACTGCAGAAGATCGTGAACCTGGTCGATGGAACAACAATTCCGAACCGGCTCTTCGCCGCCCCGTGTCGATCGCGGCACAACTTCTCGGCGCTGGATCGGCGACGGCACTGTTCCGCTGGCTAGTGCCGACGCTGCCGCCTTGAAGAGGCGATGTGGCATCACCTCATCGAGGCGCAACCCGTCTAGTTATCAACCAGACGTGAGCCGCTTGCTTGGCGAGGATGTGATGCGATACAACAGTCACCGCTTGGGGCGCAGGCCCACTGGCCGGTTTGGACCCGGCCGCGACAGGCCGGTCTTGAGGTGTCCATCGAGGCCGCGGGACACCGCGCAGCGCTCACCGGATTGTTCCGGATTCAGGAATGAGCAGATGACCCTCGACGTGCCGTTGCTCAGATCGGACACGCCCGGTGTGGCCAACGTTGTCCACTTCAACAACGCGGGCTCTGCCTTGCCGCCGCGTCCGGTCCTCGACGCGGTGACGAGCCACCTGGCGCGCGAGGCCGCCATCGGCGGCTACGAGGCTGCGGCCGAAGCGGCCGATCGCATCGCGGATGTCTACGACGCCGTCGCCACGCTGATCGGTGCGCGCCCGGACGAGATCGCGGTCGTGGAAAACGCCACGCGCGCCTGGGACATGGCGTTCTACGCGATTCCGTTCCGGGCGGGCGACCGCGTCATCACCGCGCGGGCTGAGTACCTGTCGAACTACCTCGCGTTCCTGCAGATGAAGGCGCGCGTGGGGATCGAGATCGACGTGGTCGACAGCGACGCGTCCGGGCAGCTCGACCTCGCCGCGCTCGAGCGCGCGATCGGTCCGCGCACGAAGCTGATCGCGATCACGCACGTGCCCGGGAGAGGCGGGCTCGTCAATCCGGCGGCCGACGTCGGCCGCATCGCCGCGCGCCACGGCATCCTCTATCTGCTCGATGCCTGCCAGTCGGTCGGCCAGCTCGCGGTCGATGTGCGGCAGATCGGCTGCCACATGCTCTCGGCCACGGGCCGCAAGTATCTGCGCGGGCCCCGCGGCACGGGCTTCCTCTACGTGCGGCGTGACACCATCGAGAGGCTCGAGCCGCCGTTCATCGATCTCCACGCGGCCACCTGGATCGACGCCGACATCTACGTCGTCCGTGACGACGCGCGCCGGTTCGAAAACTGGGAGCGATTCGTGGCCGGCCAGATCGGCCTGGGCGTCGCCGCCCGTTACGCGATGCGGGTGGGCATCGACGCGATCGAAGCACGGGTCAAAGCGCTCGCGACATTGCTGCGGCGGGAGCTCGCGAAGCGACCCGGCGTGAGCGTGCACGATCGCGGAGTGGAGCAGTGCGGGATCGTCGCCTTTCTCAAGGACGGCGAAGCGCCGGCCAAGACGCGCGACCGGCTGCGCGCCATGAATATCAACGCCCACGAGGCCCGCTTGTCGCGGGTCGATCTGCCCGTGCGCGGAGTCGACGCGCTCGTCCGCGCCAGCGTGCACTACTACAACGACGAGTCCGAGGTGGAGCGCTTCGTTCGGGCAGTGGCGGGCGAGACGCTCTCGATACGATCCTGAGGCCGAGCCGTCATGAGGGAGACTGAGCCCATGGAGAAGAACCGGACGACGCCGAAGGGGCTCGCTCTGGTCGCGCTGACTCTTGGCGCGCTCGTCCTCGCCGCCTGTGCCACGACCTCCACCGTTTTCACCGATCCGCCGGGCTTGACCGTCGTTGTCGACGGCAAGGATTTCGGGAAGAGCCCGGCTAAGATCGAGTCGACAGGGACCACGTTCGGGGATTACCACCTGGAGGTCAAGGATGAGAACGGAAAGGTCGTGCACGAACAGGACCTCCCCAAGGCTGTGCGGATTTGGGGGATCTTCTGGCCTCCCTACGGTATCTTCTACAACATGTACCGACTCCACGACCGGTACATCGTCCAGAGCATAAAGTCCGCATCTGGCGAGACCACCTGGTTGGTAATCACACCGCCCTGAGGACTCCTGCAAGTTCGAAGACGCTGCATTGGCTCTGGTCATGAGTGATGGAGCCCACCCACGCGTGGCACCTCCACGACCCTGCCCTGCGCACTCCGTGGCTCGGGTGCGTATTTAGCCAACGAAAAATGTGTCCGGGTCCCGTTGTCGTAGTCTACGCCAGTCCAATCCGCGGACTCGAAAGGTCGCCGTGGGCACCGTGAAGACATCCAACGCGACCAGATCCTTGGCTTGATTCTTTTATCTGGGGCAGATCCAGCCGGTTCCGCTGGGGTTGGGGAAACAGCCGACCGATTGTGGCAGGAGCTGCTTCGGCAGCCACAGCACAACGTCGGGGAACAGCACCGTGAAGGCGATGGTGACGAAGAACACGATGTAGAGAGGGAACGATCGGAACATCGCGCGGTAGAACGGCACGCCGACGAACTTCGAGGCTATCAGGAGCGACAGCCCGTAAGGCGGCGTGATCAATCCGAACACCAGCGTGGTGATGATGACCACGCCCATGTGCACCGGATTGATGTGGCCCACCTGCGTCAGCTTGTTGATGATGGGCATGAAGATGATGATGGCCGGGATCGCGTCGATGAAGTCGCCGAGGATCACGAACAGCACGACCAGGAGGAGCATGATCATCTTCGGGTCGGTGCCCGCGTAGTAGCTGATGTACTCGGCCACCGTGTCGGGGCCACGCAGATAGGCGAGCATCCAGCCGAAGGCCGAGGCGCCGGCCACCGCCGCCAGCGGCAGCGAGTACAGCAGACCGGTGTACATGAAATCGCCCGGCAGGCGGCGGATGTGGCGCGGATTCAGCACCGGGATGAGCACCAGCAGGATGTAGGCCGCCGCGGCCATGCCGGCCTCGGTCGGCGTGAACCAGCCGGTCAGGATGCCCCCCATGATGATGACCGGGATCACCATCGGCAGGGCCGAGCCGCGGGCCGCGACGAAGATGTCCACGAGACGCGCACGCTTCTTCATGGTGCCGACGGGACCGAAGAAGTAGCTGTAGATCATCAGCCCGACGCCGATCAGCACGCCCGGCACCACGCCGCCGAGGAACAGCCCGCCGATCGACACGTTGCCGGTGGCGCCGTAGACCACGGCCATGATCGACGGCGGGATCAGGTTGGCCATAGTCGAGGCCGAGGCGATGAGCGCTGCCGTGAAGGCGCGATCGTAGCGCTCCTTGTCCATCTCGGGCGCCACGGTGCGACTCAGCACCGCGACGTCGGCGGCCGAGGAGCCCGAGATGCCGGCAAAGAACATGCTGAACAAGGTGACGACCTGGGCTAGGCCCCCGCGCAGGTGCCCCACCAGCGTCTGGGCGAGTCGGATCATGCGATGAGTCACGTCGGCCGACGACATCAGCTCGCCGACGAGGAGGAAGAAGGGGACGGCCAGGAGCGTCTCGGAGTCGATGCCGTGGAACAACTGGCCGACCATCGACTGGAAGCTGATCGGAGTGAACGCCGTCGCCGCCAGCACGCCCGCGATGATCGCGAACGCCACGGGCACGCCCATGTAACCCAACAGCAGGAACAAGCCTCCCATCAAAACCAGAAGTAAGCCGGAGCTCATTCCACAGGTTCCGGCAGGAATTCATCGTCCTCGGGACCCTCGAAGCCGTTCTGCCATCCTTTGACGATCTGCTCGACGCAAAACAGCATCACCAGGACGCCCGAGATCGGCACGACACCGGTATAGACGGTCAAGGGAATGAGCCAGGGCATGCGGAAGCTGCCAAGGTCCAGCATCGCGTTCTTGTAGCCGAACCAGGCCATGAATCCGGCCACGATCAGCACGACCAGCCGGTTGAAGGTCTCGATCGCCCAGCGCTTGGTGCCGGTCATACGCCTGGTGATCTCGGCCAGGTAGATATGGTCGTTGCGCCGCGTGGCGGCGGCGATGCCGATGAACACGCCCCAGGCGAAGAATGCCGTGGTCGCCTGTTGCAGCCACAGCCAGGGGTGGCCGATGGTGCGCGTCACGACGTCGAGGAAGACGCACAGGGTAAAGCCGCCGATGCACACCCCGCACAGGACCATCAACCCGGCCTCCAGCGGGTCCAGCCGTTTCCATTTCAGGTGGCGGTGGCGCTGGAGGATCAGCGCCCGGCTTGCGGCAAAGTCGGTCACAGCTGTCACGTGCTTGTCTCTGTGGCGCGAAGCGTGGCGGCGTTGCCCGCGCCGCCGCGCCGCATCATATCGGTGGGACTACTGCACCGCGCGGACGAGACCGAGGATCTTGACCGCATGCGGCCCGAGCTCCTTGGCCAGCTCGTCCTGGATGGGCAGGGCGGCCTTCATGAATCCGGACTTGTCGACCTTGGAGTTGATCTTGACGCCGATCTTCTGAAGCTTCGCAGCCGACTCGGCCTCGAGCTTGAAGGCCATGGCGGGCTCGCGCCGGCTGACTTCGTCGGCCGCCTCCTGGACCCACTTCTTCTCTTCGGCGCTGAAGCTGTTCCAGGCCTTGTCGCTGACCCAGATGCAGTTGTTGTTGGCTTCGTGCTGGGTCATGTTCAGCACCGGCGCCACTTCGTAGTGCTTGTTCTGCTCGTACACGTTGACGCCGTTCTCGGCCACGTTCACCACGCCGGTCTGGAGCGACGTGTAAACCTCGCCGAAGGGCATGTGCACGGTCTGCGCGCCATAGGCCGGGAAGTGCGTGTCCTCGGTCTTGGTCGCTTGCACGCGCACCTTCAGGCCCTTGATGTCGTCGACCTTGCTGATCTCCCTTTTGCTGTACATGTTGCGGAAGCCCATGGTGATCAGGCCGATGACCTGGGCGCCCTGCACCGAGTCCTTGATCATGGCGCGGAAGGCATCGGACACGGCCTTGTCGGCCAGCGCCTTGGCCAGATGGTTCTCGTCGTGGAAGATGAAGTGCAGCGAGAACACGCCGGCTTGCGGCGCCACGCTGGCTGCGTTCGCGGTTGCCGTGATGACGAAGTCGATGTCACCGGCACGCAGCTTCTGCAGCGTTTGCGGCTCGGTCCCCAATTGCGCGCCGGGGAACTGATTGATGCTGAGCTTGCCGCCGCTCAACGCCTTCAGCTTTTCGTCGAACACATTCGCGGCGATGCCGTAGGCGGTCGTCACCGGCTGGTCGTAGGCGAAGCTGAGTTTGCGCTGCGCTGAGGCACCGCTCGACAGCCCCAGCGTCAGGACGCCCGCGGCAAGAGCCGCGACTCCGACCTGTCTCATCGCGAAGTTCATCGCTCTCCCTCCCGGGATCGATCTAGAAGCGAGTATCCCGAGATTATGCTCCAAAGGCCACGCCAACTTCCCTTGACATTCGCAGCAGGCGAGCCTCGATGCCAATGCGTCGATCATCACCGACCGCTTCATGAATCCGGAGCGTAATCAGACTGTGCGCTGGATCCCGCACCGCCACGGCCAGCCTGTAGTCCAGCACCTCGAAGAGCGCAAATTGCCAGGCGTCTGCTTGCGCAGTGTCCGCCGGGTTGAAGCGTAGCGAGCTTGCTGCCCCGAACGTGAACGCGCACTCGTCCAGGCCGCGCAGGATGCCTGCACCCGTCGCCTTGACGTACGACTCCTTCAACGTCCACAACTCTGTAAACCGCGTCGCACGCGCGCCGCCCCCGCACCGTTCGAGCTCGGCCACCTCCGCGGACGAAAAGTGACGACGCGCGAGATCGATGATGTCAGTCCCGCTGCCGACGCGCTCGACATCGATGCCCACGTCCACGTCGCGCGCGACGACGCATGCCACCAGCCCACGGGTGTGGGACAGATTGAACGCGAGCTGAGGCCGCTCTCCTGGCGCACTGGCCAGCTCGGGCTTCCCGTTCGCGTCAGGGATGAACAGCCACTCGCGGGCGTCGCGATGGCCGTGTGCGGACAGCGCGTGGCGAAGCAGCGCGTGCGCCGCGATGAAGTCCCGCCGGTCGCTCGCAAAAGCCAGTCGTGCGCAGCGTGCCCGCTCCTCGGCGGACAGCCACTCCAGTGCGACCGCCATCGCGTCCTCATCGAGGTGGCGAGTGACTCGATAGCTGATGTCTACGTGCGCGCTCACGGCCAGACGCGTTTCTCCCCACTCCCATTTACCACCAACTCGCGGCGGCGGGCCTCGTCTGGCGATTTCACCGTATGCGCCTTGCGAGCGGCGAGGACCTTCATCACATTCCGCATGGCACTCTCCTCGGGGAGCCTGGAATGTCGAGGCAGCGAGATCACACACCACCGACTTGGGCTTGTCAAATGACAACTACGATCGCCGCGACAGAGTGGCGGCCGTCGGCTACGGCTTCCTGTGAGGCGCATGTCCTCGTAAGGCGCAACAGTCGCCTTCTGAACCGTAGCACGGCACACCGGTTGCTCAGCCCTGCCCTCGTCGCTGGCGCACGAGAGCGTCACCGAATCATGACGGTGGAGGCCGGCCTTCCCCAGGCGTAGGAGAGACACCGCTGGCGGCTTTCAGGATTTTCCGCCCCGTGAATCAGGTTATTACCGGGCTACGGCCGCGCAAACGGAGGAGGGAGAATACGCCCGTGAACCAGGTCATTACCGACTACGGCCTCGCAAGGGGACGAGGGAAACATCTCGATCGGATCCCGGCGTCGCGTCTCGCCACGCGTTTGGAACTGCTCCGAAATACCCTACGACCCACGCCACATGTGCAGTTGGCAATGAAGGGAATGGATCTGTTTGCCAAACTCGAGTATGTCAACCCGGTGGGGAGCATCAAGGACCGCGCCGCCTACTGGATCCTCACGCGAGCGGCCCAGCGAGGTGAGATCTGCGAAGAGACAACGGTGATCGAGTCATCCTCTGGGAACTTCGCCGCAGCTCTCGCAGCCTTCACTCACCTGGTCGGCCTGCGGTTCATCCCGGTGATCGACCCCAATATCTCTGGCGCCTACGAGTCGTTCCTCCGGCGCATCTGTCCCACGGTGGTGAAGGTCGAGGACCGTGACGACACCGGCGGATTCCTGAAGACCCGCCTGCAGAAGGTGAAGGAACTCTGTGCCACCATTCCGAACGCCTACTGGACGAACCAGTACGGAAATCCGGACGCCATGGAGGCGCACTACGAGCTCACGGCGACTGAGATCTGCGCCGATTTTGACTCGCTTGAGTATGTCTTCATCGGCGTCAGCACGGCGGGAACGATCGCCGGAGTGTCGCGTCGGCTCAAAGAGCACTATCCCAACATTCGGGTCATCGCCGTCGATACCGAAGGCTCGGCCATCTTCGGTGGGGCACCGCGCAAACGCCATATTCCCGGCATTGGGTCGAGCATCGTCCCGCAGTTGCTGTCGCATGCCAAGATTGACGACGTTGTCGTGATCTCCGAGCGGGAGACCGTTCAAGCGTGCCGGGAACTCCTCACGACCCACGGACTGTTCGTGGGCGGGTCCAGCGGCACCGCGTTCGCGGCGATCAAGCGGTATGCGGCGAGGATGCCGGCGTACAAGCACCCCACCGTGCTGTTCCTGTGCGCGGACCGCGGCACGCCCTACCTCGACACGGTCTTCGATCCCACGTGGGCGACCAGGCTCGAGTAGCGGAGCGGGAAGCCATGCACTTCGAGCTATCGATCATCAACGGCAAGACCGTGTTCGACATCGTCCGCGCCCATCGGAGTGAATGCATCCAGATCGTTCGGGAGGCGTATCTCGCGCACGCGGACGGACAGAGCGTCAACCCCGATAGCTACTTTTTGCAGTTCCCCGAGAAGCCCGATTGCCGGATCATCGCGCTCCCGGCCTACCTCGGAAAGAACTTCGACGTGGCCGGCCTGAAGTGGATCGCCAGTTATCCTGCCAACACCCAGCGAGGCTTTCCGCGTGCTTCGGCTGTACTCGTGCTCAATAGCTACGAAACCGGGTATCCCTTTGCGATACTCGAGAGCTCGATCATCTCGGCAGCGCGAACAGCCGCCTCAGCCGCTCTTGCCGCGCACTGGTTGAGCGGGCAATCGCGCCGGGCGCATTCGCTGGGAATCGTGGGCACCGGGTTCATCGCCCGGTACGTCTACGAGTTCCTGGTCGACACGGGATGGACGATCGAGGAAGTACGGTTACACGACCGGTCGCCTCTCGAGAGTGAGAAATTCAGAAACACAGCGTGCCGCCTCGAGCAGCACCGCACAGTCACGGTTGTTCCCGACGTCGCCCAACTTGTGAGGACCTGTGATCTGATCCTTTTCACGACCGTTGCTTCGACGCCCCACATCGCCGATGCCACGCTCTTCGAGCACAACCCGCTGGTGCTGCATCTTTCCCTTCGCGATCTCGCACCCGAGATACTCCTGAGATCGCAGAACGTGGTTGACGACGTCGAGCACGTCATGAAGGCCAACACCTCCCCCCATCTCGCGGAGCAGAAGACGGGAAGTCGAAGCTTTGTGACGGGCACTCTTGCCGACATCATGATCGGACGACGATCAGTGAATCGTCGCCGTCCGATCATTTTCTCGCCTTTCGGCCTTGGGATACTCGACCTCGCGGTCGGCAAGTGGGTGTACGACCAGGCGGTCGCCAGCGGCCAGGAGCTGCGCTTGTCCGACTTCTTCTACGAGACCGTGCGATGAGCACTTGGCGCAGGTCATCGTGCTCGGGCATTGGCTGAATCTATGTTGATTGCAGATCGGGGCAGCGCCGCGACGACCGGCGCCGAAAGCATCTTCGCCGAGATGCTCGCTGACGTGCTGCGCGTCGACCGCGTGTCCGTCGATAGCCATTTCTTTGATGAGCTCGGCGCTGACTCGTTGGTGATGGCCCATTTCTGCGCGCGAGTGAGGAAGCGAGGGGACCTGCCGTCGGTCTCGATGAAGGACATCTACCGGTATCCGACGATCAGAAGCCTGGCCGCGGCGCTCGCGGACGTCGCGCCCAGCTCTCCCAGGCCGGCGGTTCCAGCGGCGATCGAGCCGCCGACACCGACCAGCACGCGGGAGTACATCCTCTGTGGGGTGCTGCAGGGCCTGTTCTTCCTGGCGTACTCCTACCTAGCCGTGCTCGCCATCGACACGGGCTACGCGTGGGTCTCGGCGGGCTCGAGTGCCGTCGAGATGTACCTGCGATTGGTCCTGGCCGGCAGCGGGGCGTTCCTCGTCGTCTGCGCCGTTCCGATCGCCGCAAAATGGGTGCTCATCGGCCGTTGGAAGGCCCAGCAGATCCGCCTGTGGAGCCTCGCGTACGTCCGTTTCTGGATCGTCAAAACGCTCGTCCGGTCGAGCCCGGCCGCCCGTTTGTTCATCGGTACGCCCCTGTACCTACTCTATCTGAGGGCACTGGGCGCGAAAATCGGACCCGGCGTCGTGATCTTCTCCCGGCGCGTGCCGGTCTGTACCGATCTCCTGACGATCGGTGCAGGGGCGGTGATCCGCAGAGAGGCGATCTTCAACTGCTACCGGGCACAGGGCGGGCGGATCGAGATCGGCGCCGTGACCCTCGGCCGGGACGTGTTCGTCGGCGAGCGGAGTGTGCTCGACATCAACACGTGCATGGGCGATGGGGCGCAGCTCGGTCACGCCTCCGCGCTGCACAGCGGCCAGGCGGTGCCGGCCGGCGAGTGGTGGCACGGCTGTCCCGCGCAGCGCACGGACGTCAACTACGTGAAAGTCCCGCCGGCTCGGTGCGGCACGCTCCGTCGGGCCGCCTATTCCGCTGCCGCCTTGCTCGCTGTCCTCCTCCTGTACCTGCCGCTGGTACAGGCGGGCTTTAGCCTGGCAATCGTCGCGGCGTCGTCGCTGGCTGAGGTGCTAGTTCCGAGCGCGCGTGCGGGCACGTTGTGGGGGCTCGTCATCGAAGCGCTGATCTTCTCACTCGTGCTCTTCTTCGGCCTCGCGCTCGTCGGCCTCCTGCTTACGGGCGCTGTTTCTCGCGTGTTGAACGCGTTTATCAAGCCGGACACCGTCTATCCGCTCTACGGCTTCCACGACGCGGCCCACCGGGCGATTGCGCGCATTGGCAGGATGAGGTTCTTCACGTATCTGTTCGGTGACAGCTCTTACATCGTCCACTTCTTGCAGTGGCTTGGATATCGCCTTTCGCCAGTCATGCAGACCGGGGTGAATTTCGGCACCGAGGTGATGCACGCGAACCCATCGCTGAGCGCTGTCGGCACCGGAACGATGGTCGCGGACGGGCTGCATCTGGTGAATGACGAGGTTTCGAGCACCTCGTTCCGCGTGTCGCGGGTAGCGATCGGGCCTCAGAACTTCCTGGGGAACGACGTCACTTATCCTGCGGGTGGCAGGACCGGCGACAACGTCCTCCTCGGGACGAAGGTATTGGTTCCGCTCGACGGCAAGATTCGCGAAGGGGTCGGTCTGCTGGGCGCTCCTTGTTTCGAGATTCCGCGATCCGTTGAGCGCGACATGCGATTCGACCATCTCCGGACGGGGGAGGCGCTGCGCCGCGGCCTCGCGGCAAAGAATCGATGCGATCTTCAGACCATCGGTGTTTTCCTCTTCACACGATGGGTAGGCGTCTTCCTGTTCGCCTTACTCTACCTGGCGGCTCTCGAGCTTTACGATGTGCTTCCACACGGGGTGAACGCTGGGTTCTTCGGGTTCAGCGTCGTGGTCACCGCTGTCTACCTCACCGGGGTGCAGCGTTGCATCATAGCGTTGCGCCCAGTGCGGCCGACCATTTGCTCCATCTACCATCCCGATTTCTGGTGTGCTGAGCGCATTTGGAAGGTGCATCCGATTCACTACCTGCACACCTTCGATGGCACGCCCTTCAAGAACCTGCTCTGGCGGCTGATGGGTGTTCGGGTCGGCAGGAGGGTCTTCGACGACGGCGCGCACATCTCCGAGCCGACGCTCACCGCCATCGGGGATGAGTCTGTCCTCAATTACAGGAGCAAGATCCAGTGCCACTCGCAGGAGGACGGCACCTTCAAATGCGACCGAACGACGGTTGGCGCCGGCTGCACGATCGGGGTTGGCGCATTTATCCTTTACGGCGTGACGATGGGTGACGGCTCAGTGCTCGCCGCCGACTCCTTTCTGATGAAGGGAGAGTATGTTCCGGCACGCGCGCGTTGGGGAGGAAACCCGGCGAGGGAGATGTGAGATGGGCAATATCAGCCTGCGTGACCCGGACACCGTGACCGCTGCGGACCGCGGCCGGGAGTTCTGGCGCGGGGTCCTTCTCGCCGGTGGATTCACCGCGGTCCCGCGGTGGACCCTTGACCCAGTGCCCGGGATCGCCGAACACGAGGCGAAGATCTGCAATGAAGTTGTGACGGCGTTGCGTCGGCTGGCGGATGAGCTGGCGGTGCCGCTCAGCTCGGTGCTGCTGACCGCTCACGCCAAGGTGCTTGGCGCGCTCTCGGGCGAGCGCGAGGTCTCGACCGGCTACTCTTTCGAGGGCCGTTCCCCGTTGCTCTGCCGTTTCACGACCGAACCGCACTCCTGGCGGGCGATGCTGTTGAAAGCCGATCGAGCCCAGTCAGAACTGCTGGCGCACAAGGACTTCCCGGTTGACGATCTCAGACGCGAGATGGGCCTCATCAAGCCGTTGTTTGAAACCGTGTTCTCACTCACTCCAGGCGACGGTGCGGAGCTGGCTGAGGAAACCGTAGTGTGGGTTGGCTTCGTGGAACAGGACGGGCTCGTGTTGCGGCTGCGTTACAGGACGGACGTGCTCGACGCGGACTGCGCCGCCAGGATCGCTGGCTATCACGTGACCGCGCTCGCGTTAATCGCGGCCGATCCGGATGCCGAACACGCGCGACAGACCCTGCTCTCCGCCGAGGAGCTGCATTTCCAGCTTCATGGCCTCGCCGGACCCCGCAGAAAGCTGTCGGACTGCCGGGCGCACGAGCTGTTCGAAGAGCGAGCTCGCGTACACCCGGCCGCCATTGCGGCCGAGCATGGCAACAGACGGTGGACGTATCGGGAGCTCAATGCACATGCCAATCAGCTGGCGCGAGCCCTGCTGGCGCGGGGGCTGTCCCGGGAAGGTGTCGTGGCAGTGGTGACCGAGCGCAATCTGGACTGGATCGCCGCTGTGCTCGCGATCTTCAAGGCCGGCGGCGCGTATTTGCCCATCGAGCCGCATTTCCCGGCCGACCGCATCGCGAGGACGCTCTCCCGCGCGGGCTGCCGGCTCGTGCTGACAGAACGCGGCAGCACCACGATGCTCGACCAGGCAATCGATTCGTTGTCCGGGGTCCAGACGCTCTTCATCGATGCGTTGTACGAAGAGGCCCACTCCGGCGGTGATCCCGGCGTCGCCGTCGCGCTTGACCAGCTCGCGTACATCTACTTCACCTCTGGTTCCACCGGTGAGCCCAAGGGCGCGATGTGCGAGCACGCAGGCATGCTCAACCATCTCTTCGCCAAGATCGACGATCTCAGGATCGGCGAGGGGGACGTGGTGGCCCAGACGGCGCCGCAGTGCTTCGACATCTCGCTGTGGCAACTGGTTTCCGCGCTTCTGGTCGGTGGGCGGACGCTGCTCGTCGAGCAGGAGGCCGTCCTGGACGCGCGGCGTTTCATCGGCAAAATCGTCGACGGCAGGGTCAACGTCGTTCAGGTCGTGCCGTCCTACCTGGAAGTCCTCCTCTCCTATCTGGCGCAGTATCCCTGCGAGCTGCCGCACCTGCGGTGCGTGTCGGTCACAGGCGAGGCGCTGAAGAAGGAGCTTACGCAGCGCTGGTTCGCGGCCCAGCCTGGGATCAAGCTGGTGAATGCGTACGGGCTGACCGAGACCTCTGACGACACCAACCACGAGATCATGGAGAGCGTGCCCGACAGAGAACGGGTGCCGCTTGGCCCCCCAATCAACAATGTGCACGTCTACGTCGTCGACGAGCACCTGTCGCCGGCGCCGCTCGGCGCGCCCGGTGAGCTCGTTTTCGCCGGAGTGTGTGTCGGGCGCGGCTACATCAACGATCCCGAGCGCACCCGCCGAGCCTTCCTGGCCGATCCGCACCGCGAGAGCCAACGGCTCTACCGGAGTGGGGACTATGGGCGCTGGCTGCCCGAGGGCAAGTTGGAGTTTCTCGGCCGCCGGGATACTCAGGTCAAGATCAGTGGCTTCCGGATAGAGATCGGCGAAATTGAGAACACACTTTTGCGGTTGCCCGGCGTCCGCGAAGGTGCAGTGGTGGTCACCGGCGGAACCGACCAGAGCAAGCACCTGGTGGCCTTCTACGCCGCCCAGCGGCCGCTCGATGCCAACGCGCTGCGGGACCAGTTTCGCGAGTCGCTGCCCGAGTACATGGTTCCGTCGGCCTTCCATTGGCAGAGAAACCTGCCGTTGACGGGCAACGGCAAGATCGACCGGAAGGCTTTAATGGCGCTCGCCGGAGAACTCGATTCTGCCGAACAGGGCCACGACGGGCCGAGTACGGCGACAGAGCACCGGTTGGCCGCCGCATGGGCAGAGGTACTCGGCATTCCGAAGGACCAGATCGGCCGGCGGGATCGGTTCTTTGACCTGGGCGGCACGTCGCTGTCGGCACTGAAGCTGGCGATCACCCTGGAGCGCGCGGTGTCCTTCAAAGACCTCATCGACCACCCGATTCTCGCCGATTTGGCCATGCTGGTCGACGACAAGGTCCGTGCAGCGGCTCCGAGCCGTTCCAGAACGGTTGCTTGATCTTGAGCAGCAGCGGCTGAAAGGAAATCGAGATGTCGTCTTCATCCCCGACCTCAACGCTTAACGTGGACGTGCGACCCGGAAAGCCGCCGATGCTGCGGGTCGACGCAACCGACGACGCGCCGCGCTGGGCGGCCGAGCACCGCGACGCGCTGCGTGCCGCCGTCGTCCAGCACGGTTCGTTTCTCGTTCGCGGTCTCGGGTTGCGCGACGTGGCCGGGACCGAAGCCGTCTTTCGGCGGCTAGGCAGTCTGATGACCGAGAGGGAGGCCTTCGCGCCCCGGCGGAGGTACTCCCACGGCGTGTACTCCTCGTCGAAGTGGCCGCCCAACCAGCACATGTGCATGCACCACGAGCTCAGCTACACGCTCGAGTTTCCTTCCCTAATGCTGTTCGCATGCCTGATTGCGCCGACTGACGGCGGCGAGACCCCCGTGGCCGACTCGCCGGCCGTACTTCACGCGCTGCCCAGCGAGTTGGTCGAGCGCTTTGAGCGGGTGGGCTGGCTGCTAATCCGCAACTACAACGACGACATTGGGGCGTCGATCGCTGAAACTTTCGGCACCGACGACCGTCGCACCGTCGAGAGTTACTGCCGTAACAATGCGATCCAGTTCGAGTGGCAACCCGCCGGTGCGCTGCGCACCTGGCAGCGCCGCAGCGCCGTCGTGCATCACCCGCTTACCGGGCAGCAGTGCTGGTTCAACCAAATCGCATTCCTCAACGAGTGGACGATGGCCCCGGAGGTGCGCGAGTACCTCGTGGACATCTACGGCGAGGACGGGCTGCCCTTCAATACCCGCTTTGGCAACGGCGACCCGATCGGCGCGGATGTCGTGCAGTTGATCGACGAGGTCTACGAGGCAAACACCACACGCGAGCGATGGCAGGCTGGGGACCTGATGCTTGTGGACAACGTCCGCACCGCGCACGGCAGGGAGCCCTTCGAGGGATCGCGCGAAGTGCTCGTCGCGATGGCCGACGCGGTGCACCTGGCCGACTGCTCGCCGACGATCAAGGTGACCGCCAGCTGACGACGATCCCCGAAGCAACGGCGTCCGCAATGTCCGAGCCGAGCACGGCGCCCCAGTTCGCGGTGATCCCCGGTGTCCAAGTCCGGCAGGCGCTGCAGGGCTCCTCTGTCTGACGCGGACTGGTCTGCGACTTGTCGTGCTCGTCGACCTCCGGGACGGTCGGCGGTCTGCGCGATCCCGCAGCAAGCCTGTTGCGTTGCGCATCGGTCATGGGCCGCACGGAGCAGAAAGCCGCCGAATCAGCACACCGGGGCGGGCCTGACTTTCTACAGAGTTCCACCGTTCCGCTGCCAGAGTTTCGCGCACGCCATCGTGAACGAATACCTGGCGAAGGAGCGACCGGCGGCGGCGAGTGAGCCGCTGTTCCAGGTCCAGTACAAGTGGTACGGCGGTAGAAGAAGACCCGGCGCATGTCGGGTCAGTGCGTCTGGAAGATCATCAAGGATCTCGGCAAGCGCGTCGGCGTGGACACCATCCACCCGCATGCGTTTCGCCATGCGTGCGGCGTCGAGCTGCTCAAGCGCTCCGGCGGCAACCTCCGCGCGGTGCAGGAGCACCTGCGTCACGCCGACATTCAGACGACGATCTACACGCGGCTCGCGCCGCAGGATCTCCAGAAGGTCGTGAACCTGTTCGACGAAAAAACGGAGGTGCTGCGCGCTAGGGGTTTCGAACTGGCCCCCCAAACGGGATTCGAACCCGTGTCTCAGCCTTGAGAGGGCGAGCCCGTGGGTAGTGATTTCACCAACTTCCACGCCGGGTGCCACGGCCCGGTGCCACTCGAGACGCGGAATTGTTCCGAGGATACATCTCTTGTTCGTTGATCTCAGTCGGTCGACCAAATCGCGTGCGATCCCGAAATCTCGCTTCGTGCGCTCAGCGGCCGCTTATCCGCAGCGTCACGCAGAGGGACCAGTGGGCCAGTCTTGGTCGCGGGCTGGACTAACGACCCTCGGGTGTTGCGACGGTGACCCCTCGCGGAACCCCTCGGCAGATCGCCGGTTTGCCGAGGCGTTTTGTTTCGTCCCGTTGGCTGGCGTTGGCTGGCTTTGGGTCGAGCCCGGCGCACAACATCCAAGAACTTAAGCCAAGAAACTTCGTCCAGAAACTGGCTCTACCGGCGCGTTCATGGTCGCGCAGTCAGTCGCAGTTATTGCTGGTTCGCGCTGATGGAATGCAGGTCGGCCCCGTCGAAGGCAAGTTCATTCGCAGTTAGCTCTCGTTTGAGGTGGACGCTGGTCGCAGTTAATGATAGATGTAGCGGCGCGCGCGCGGCGCACGTGTTGGCGGATCTCGTCGGCGGAGTCGGGAGCAGGGTTCGCGAGACGGCCGTACAGACGTCGTCAATCGACTGACTGGAGGAACCCATGACACGCATCGTCTCAGGTGTTTTGCTGGCCGTCGTGACGCTCGTCGGCACTCCCGCCGTGGCTCCAGTCCTGTCGAGCTCGGTTGTATACGCCGAGGTGTCCGATGAGCAGCTCATGGAGCAGCTGCTCAAGATCAAGAGAACACTCGCCGACGTGGAGGAGAGCCTCAAGGCCAAGAAAATGCCGACAGACGCCAGGCGCAGCGAAAAAATAGTGCCCATGATGAACGAGATCGAGAGGCTCCTGGAGGCAGTGCATGCCTATGGCTCGAATTAACTGGTGGCTACAGGTGGCTACGTAAACAAGATCCCGTTAGATCTCTACCGTTGACCTCTTAATCGCTCAGGGGGCGCACCCGAACTACATCCAGGCGCACCTCGGCCACGCCTCGATTCAGAGGACGCTCGACCGTTACGGCCTGTCCTTCGCCAAAACCGTGTCCGCCTCGCTCGGCGGACGTCTGTGCTCTTCTGATGGGTCCGAGGAAGCTGGAGATTGTAGGAGACAAGGGTTGTGGGCATCCTCTGGTGATCGGCCTGGGGCACTGGTTTGGGTCATGGTGTCCTCTTTTGGAGTAGTTCTGGATTGCGAATCTGCGAATGCCTCGCCGATCGTTCCTGGGCTGAACGCGACTGCCAGACCGAACATCGAGCTCGCCTTGAGAAAGCGACGGCGCGATGCTTCATCTGGTCGTTTCATCGTGTCCTCGCTTTGAGTAGTCTTGGATTTTTCGGTTTGTGCGGTCATCGTCTCAATCCTTTCTGCTGTGGTTGCTGGGCACGATTGGCGGAGCGATCGAAACGCAGCACGGATCTCTTCGGAGAAGAGCTGCGGCTGTTCCCACGCCGCAGTGCCCGCCTTTCTCGACCTTGTTGTAATGGATGAGTTTGGGATACGCCCGCTCTGTCCAACTCCGCGGGGCTTGATATTGCTCGCCAGGAAAGACGCTCACGGCTACCGGAATGGAGACGCCCTTGGCGTTGAAAAGGCCGCCTTTATATTCCCAGTAGAGACGAGACGCAGAGACTCCCGTGTTCGTCAGCCAATAACGCGTGATGTTGTCGAGGAGCTCGTCACGCGTGAGTTCGCCCGTGGCGCTCGTGGTCCGGTTCAGAGCCGAGGCGACCGCCGCGGCCGGCTGGCCTTCAGCATCATTGTGGTCGAGAAGCCAGGCGGCTAGGCTGACGGGTGAATCCGCAATGCCGTACAACGTTTGCGGGCGCGACGCCATGTACCTGGCGTAGTCAACTTGCTTGAAAGTTCTGACCAACTGCTCGTAGGGCATTAACACGGTGGGAGCCTTCTTGCCAGGTGGTAGCCCGATTTTGTTTGGGCAGAAAGCGATCTTTATTATCACACATATTGTGATAATATTCATGCGCGATGAACTTCACGGATCTAAAGACTGGGCGGCTGGCCAAAGGCTGGAGTCAGGTCGAGGCTGCGGGGCGTCTCAAGGTGTCGCAGTCGTACCTAGCGATGCTTGAGGGCGGCGTCCGCCGCATGACGCCTGACCTCGCTCGGCGTGCGATGAGGGTCTACGATCTCGCTCCGACCGCGCTGCCGCCTTCGGAATTGAACGTCGCGAGCAACCAGACGGCTTCTGAAACTCTGGCCAGCGATCTTGCTGCATTGGGGTACCCAGGACTGGCATATCTGCGGCCCCGGAATTGGAAGCCTAAGAACCCTGGCGAGGTTCTCCTCAGTGCTCTCGCGCGGGAAGATCTGGAGTCTCGTCTCGTCGAGGCCCTCCCCTGGCTCGTACTGAAATTTTGGCCTCTGGACCGCGATTGGCTGGTACGCGAAGCGAAGCTTCGAGACCTTCAGAATCGTCTTGGCTTTGTCGTCACCTTGGCGCGCCGACTTGCGGAGCGTGCTGGAGATCAGCCTCGGGCCCGAACGCTGGAGGAGTTCGAGACGGTGCTCGAACGAAGCCGTCTTGCTCGTGAGGACACGTTGTGTAGGGCATCGCTGCCCGAGGCAGAGCAGCGATGGCTGGTGGAACATAGGTCTCCGGAAGCTAAGCGGTGGAATGTCCTGAGCGACTGGACGGCTGATGCCCTCCGCTTCGCCTGAGCTGCCTCAGCCCTGGGATACGTTTCTCGCCGCGGTGGACGCGCTACTTCCAGACCCCGTCGAACTCCATTGTCTTGGCGGATTCGTCGTTGCGGTCCGTTACCATCTTCCTCGGCCGACAGGCGACCTCGACTACATCGAGATCATTCCTCACCATGCAATGGAAGTTCTTCAGCGTATTGCGGGGCCGGAGTCACCGTTGGCGAAGAAGTATCACTTGTACTTCCAGCACGTTGGAGTGGCCAGCCTTCCGGAATCGTATGTTGAGCGGATCGAGCTCTTGCCGAGTCGCTTCGAGAAGCTCCGGCTACTCGCACTTGAAGGTCACGACCTGGCGTTATCCAAGCTCGCTCGAAACAGCCCGGTGGATCGGGAGGACGTTGCTCACCTAATCAAGGTGGTACCGCTGGATCGCAAGATCCTCAGAACTCGGTATCAGCAGGAACTTCGGCCAAATATTACTGGCGATCCTGAGATACACGATCGGACGCTTCAAATGTGGATCGACGCCTACTTTGGCTCATGACCTAACCTAACGGTTACCGGCCATCGAAGAGCGGACTCATATGGCAGCTCGAGTCCCGCTCTTAGTGCGGTTCCTGAGCGAGCCGCCGCCTCTCCGGTGGATCAAGCCGTTGATATATGGTTTCAGAAGCCTACCCCTTCCGAGGGTGGACAAGCTTCTCGTCGACT
>Ga0209159_1000194_pt1 | contig 58344 bp, 56 predicted proteins | sample GraSoiAngelo_144_FD_185901 | JGI IMG/M metagenome (GOLD analysis project Ga0209159, IMG submission 185901) | Grasslands soil microbial communities from the Angelo Coastal Reserve, California, USA - 14_1009_02_40cm (SPAdes) (version 2) | ecosystem: Environmental > Terrestrial > Soil > Grasslands ...
CGAACGCCCGCACTTTCTCGTTGCGCCGAAGCCCTTCGAGCAAGTTGTCGACGTCCCCCGGCTTGACCCGCACCTGGGCCGTCACGGTCACCAGGTGGGCCTCCTTGTCGATCCGCACCTTTTCGAACTCGGCCCGGCCGGCTGGCAGAAGGGCGTCGAGCTCGTCCACGCGGATCGGGTTCGCGACCGTCAGGTGGACAACCTTCGCATGGGAACCGAACCCTTTGCTCTCCAGATACCGGTCCGTGAGCACGACGGCCCACACGATTCCGTAGTTCACGAAGGCGAGGTAGTACAGGCCCGCCCCGGCGGCCACGCCGAGGGCCGCCATCGCCCAGACAAGGGCCGCGGTCGTGAAGCCGAAGACCCGGTCGTTCGAACGGATCAACGCGCCCGCGCCGAGGAATCCGATTCCGGTGATCACGCCCCCGAGGAGCGGGAGCGGATTCTGGTCCTCCAGATCGACGGAAAGGATCGCCAGGGCGCAGGCGCCGGTCGAGACGAACACGAACGTACCGAACCCGACAGGCTTCCGCCGGAGCTGCCTTTCGAGTCCGATCCCGAACGCTAGCAGGAACACGATGACCAAACGAACTACGGCTTCGGCAGGCTCCACCATTCGAGTACGATCCCATCCCGTCGGCGCGTTCCGGTGAAGTCCAACACGTCCCGGGGTCTATTTTTCAGTTTTGTCAGAGGCCCCTCGCCCGATGCGACGCGACCGTTGCTAGTCTGAGCCGACCGGCCTAATGCTCGGACTTCAAGGATGACGGGAGGCATCGATCGTTGGAAGTTCGACGAGTGAGCCGGAAGCAGGGAGCCCTCGGATCGCGCTCTCCTGGACGATTTGGGCGTGGATCAAGTCCCGCGGGTCTCTCGGCGCGATCGGCGAAGCGGCGAACACCGGCTGCTTCCCTTTGTTCAAGAGATCGCGGTAATAGGGCATCCACGCGGACAGGAGTTCGCGCGGGTTGACGAAACTCTGCGTCGCATAGTACTGGTACCAGGCGCACTGAATGTCGCACGCGGCCATCCGCTGACGGCGCTCGCGGGCATCCGGGGACTCGAGGTACGTCATCAGGTCCGAGTCGATCAAGTTGATCGTCTTCTCTTCGAGGACGCGACAGGGATACCAGAGGAATCCGTCCGCATCGACGATGATGGAGGAGGTGTCGCAGCCGTGGTCCCACGTGATCCGATTGAAGTATCCGTCGGGCGAGATGATGACCCCGGGATACTTCTTCTTCATCTCCAGTCCGACGCGGGACATGGACCAGAGGTCCGGCAGGTGGTCCTTCGTGTTCTTCAGGTGGACGGCGCACATGACGACGGCCTTGACGCCGGCGTCGTGGCACCGCCGGATCTTCTCCTCCAGCGCGCCGACGTCGTTCTTCGTCACGACGATCTGGACCGTGACGATGGAGCCCCATTTCGTGTACTCCTCGAGCTCGTCGTACATGTCCAGGTTCTTGTGGCCTTCGTCGATCGAAATATGCAGGAAGTCGATGTACTTCCCGTACTCGGCCATGGGATAGCGCTGCTGCATGTCCCTTTCCGACGTCGTGAACAGGAGGTACCATGGCTTCTCGTACTGGTACTTCAGGAGTTCGAGGATGTCGTCCCGGACGAGCGGGTCGCCGCCTTCGAAGGAACAGACGATCACGGAGGAGCGGGCGAGGTTGTCGAGGACCGCCTTCACGTCCTCGGTCGGCATGTCGACCCACTTGTTCTTCACATGCCAGCAGTTGCAGAACGAACAGGTGAAGTTGCAGCGCCGGGTCAGCTTGAAGGAACAGTAGAACGGGTAGATGGCTTCCTTCGCCATCTTGTTCCGGAGGATCATCCCGGCGACGTCGAGGAACCGCTTCTTCGGGATCTTCCTCATGGGTGGACCGCCCCACCATCCGCCTCGTTGGGATAATCCTTTCTCACCGCCGTTCGAACATGTCCGCGCAGGCCCACGAACGCCGCGAGGAGGAGGCAGGCTCCCCCCAACAGGACGGTCGGCGCGTACAGGGCGTACTCGAGCGGTTCCGGGAGAGCCACGACCGTGAGCGAATAGACGATCGGAGGCATTCGGAAGAACATCACGAGGAGGGGGAGAAACAGGAGCGCCACCCCGAGCGCCCGACGGGGATCCCCTCCCTGGTCCGCGTACTCGTCCAAGGACGCCATCGCGGCGAACGAGACCGCGGAGAACAAGGCCAGGAGAGCGAGAAGCGTCACGAGAGTCCCCTGAAGCATCAGGACGACTCCGCTCAGGGCTGCGGCAGCAGCGAGCCCTCCCACCTGTGCGGTCCGAGCAGGGACCTTCGGCAGGGTCCTGCGAACCAGGATCCCGAGCGTCGGGCCAAGGACCAGGAGGGCCCCAGCCACCGCGGTGAGGGCATCCCCTTGGAGTCCGAGACGCCGCGAGAAGGAATAGTAGAATGCGACGGAGAGGCCGGAGAGAGAGAGGGCGACGAGAAAGCCCGGCACGATCACTTTCCTCCGCCCCTTTGGCTCATCGACGACGGGCGGACCTCGTGCCATGAACGCGGAGGCGACCTGAAGGATCGCAAGGATAGCGAAGGTCGGAAGGTCGAAACCTCCGAGGAATCCGATGGCGGTGCCCATTCCGACGCCCGCCATCACATCGGCGGAGCTCGCCGAGCGACGAGAAAGGAACGTGTCGAGGGCGAGGAGCGCCCCGATCATCGCGAGAGGAAACGCAGCCGTCGTTCGAATCGCGAGGGCCGAGAGGACCAAGAAGACGAGGGCCGCGGCAACCGGAGCCCGGTGCGGATAGGCCGCGTCGATCAGGTGACGGAGGGGACGATGGGCCCCCGAAACCAGAATCCCTAGGAGTATCGTAGGGTAGGTCCAGAAGTTCTCACTGAGCGCTTCACGGAGCGTGAAGACGAGGATCGCCACCCCGGTGGCGACGAAGACCAACGCCTCCGGCCGTACTTTCCTTGGAGGTCCCGACGCCGGTCTGCGCGAACGTGACGCCAGGAAGGCAACAAGTCCCGCGAGCAGGAGGACCCCGATGGACAGGAGGAGGGCTTCCGTCTCTGCGATTCCGCGGAGTTCTTCGAGGCCTCGAAACGCGCCGTCGGCCGCGCGACCCGAATCGCCCGCCGCGAGGAACGCGTCCGCATCGCGGAGTCGGATCCGGGCCGATGCCAAGGTCGTCGCAAAGAGGAAGGACTCGAGGGGATTCGCCTCGACCTGCCGCAACCGGTCCTTTGTCGTCCGAAGAAAGTCCTGGCGCATGAGACCGAAGAATTGGTCGGGGAGGACGACCTGGAGACGACCACCGAGTCGGGCGGAGAGGGCGTCGACCAGGTTTCGTCCGTCTTGCAGATCGAATCGGAACGTGTAGATCGTCAGCCAAAGGAACTGCGGACCTGAATCCGACGGCACCGTCGCGGCCTCGAGTTTCCCGAGGACGTTCTCCTGGGTCGTCCAGAAGTGGGTGGAGCGGACGATCGGGGCGACCGCTTCGTCGTCGGCCTGGACCCAACTGTCCCGGGTCCGCGGCTGATCGTCATAGTCCAGGACGATTCCGTTCGGATGCAACCCGTCGACATACGTCGCCAGGCTCCCGGATGAGTATGGGATCTCGGAAGCAGCGAACGCGTTCAGGAGCCACACCACGTCCATGTCCGACGCGTCGAGGTACCGTTTCGAGAATGTGACGAAGGAGGAGAGATCCTGAGCGGCCGCATAGTCGGGATACAGGTAGCCCGCCCCGCTCGGCGCGGCAATGAACTGGTCGAGGGGCGTGGCGCTGCGGTAATACGAATCGAGAAGCGGCGGCGCGAGTTCGACCAAGAGGGGATTCAGGCTCCACGCAAACGGGATTGTCCCCCGGACCGGCTCGGACCAAAGTTCCTGCATCCGCCCGGCCGCGAAGTCGACATTGTCTCCGTCCGGCACCGCGAGGACCACGTACGTCTTATCTTCCAGCGGCAAGGGTGCAGCCCCCGAGGAGGCCTGACGCCGAGTCTCGTTCCGTCCCAACGCCGTCAGGACAGAGAGATTCGGAACGTCCTGCACCCCGACAACGAACTTGCCCTCTCCCGAGGCGAGTTGGACGAAGGAATTCTCCTCCGTCAACGTGGGGCTGCGGAACCAACCGAGGATCGGAATGCCGCGGGGCGTCGCGTGCAAGATCCGTCGCGTCGCCGCGGCCTCGAACGGCGTGGCGAGGGCCCCTTGCGGGAAGTAGAAGACGAACGTGCGCGTGGCAACCAGATAGTCCCGGATGGCCCAGCGGTCCGGCGGCAAGATCGCCAAAAGCGTGGTCGCGCTCGACGGATATAAATCCCGGAGGGCGCGGTCGAACGCGGCGATCGCATCGAGGGAGGCCCAGTCGCTCGATGCGTAGTCGAACAGGACCGGCAGGCGCGTTCGCGCATGGAGCCAGGCCACCAAATCGGAGCCCACGAGGATTTCGTTCTGCTGGGCCGCGATCATCGTCGTGATATCGATCGATTCGGGCCGCGTCGAATCAAAGACCGCGATTCCATTGGATCGATTCGCATAGGCGTCAATCGCACCGACCAGGGTCATCGGCGCACTCGACACGTTGTATCGAGACGAGAGGAAGGACAGCGTTCGGGATGTGTTCCCGGCGACCTTTGGGCCACCGAGGTAGAGTTCGACTTGTTCGCGATTCACGATGCCTTGGAGGGACGTCATGAGAAGTCGCGTCGAGAGGTTCGCATCCGGGTCCAGGGTGACGACGTGCAAAATCGGCCCCATCCGGAATTGGGGAAAAGGGCTCACGGTCGGAGGCATCCGTGGCTGATTGATCGAGGTCGGCGACGGAAGGACCCAGAGGACATTGGCCACGAGGACGAGGAAGAAGAGTCCCGCCAAGACGACGGATGCGAGGCGGACCGCGCGTCGGGTCCCGTCGCGTCTCAGGGCCATGGACGCTCCCTACCAGCGGGCGGTGGCGTGCCCGTCGACGGGGGACCGGGAGGCCCGGCTATAGCCTTTCCCGCGGTCATGCCACAACGCGAACCGCATCCACCGATGCCGCAAGGTTTTTCCCGATCCGCTCGGTCCCGCCGGAGGCAAGGGAGGCCGAATCCTGAAAGCCATTCGAAGTCATACGCGAGGAGGACCCGAGACGCTGGTCTACGAAGACGGTCCCGAGCCACGGATCGCGGCGGGGGAGGCCCTCGTTCGGGTTCATGCGGCCGCCATCACGCCGACCGAGCTCACCTGGAACTCCACGTGGACCGATGCGAACGGCAAGGACCGCCGACCGATTGTGCCGAGCTTTGAGGTCTCCGGAATCGTGGAGCGAGTCGGGGCCGGTGTTACCGATATGAAGCGGGGCGAACTCGTCTACGGCCTGTTGAACTTCTGGCGTGACGGTGCCGCGGCCGAACTCGTGGCGGCTCGGGCCGCCGACTTGGCCCCCAAGCCGCGATCCCTCGACCACGTTCACGCGGCCGCGGTGCCGCTATCCGGCCTCACGGCGTGGCAGGCGTTGTTCGACCACGCGGGCGTGGCCGCAGGCGATCGCGTCCTCATCCACGGCGCCGCGGGCGGGGTCGGCACCTTCGCGGTCCAATTCGCGCACACGCGCGGAGCCCACGTCATCGGGACCGCCTCGAAACGGAATGTCGCGTTCCTGGAGGAACTCGGTGCCGACGAGGTGGTGGATTATTCCTCGGCTCGTTTTGGGGATCGGCTCCGACGCGTGGACGCGGTCATCGACACGGTCGGAGGCGACACCCTCGATCGATCCTGGGGCGTGTTGCGTCCGGGCGGCGTCCTCGTCACGATCGCCGGCGACGCTCCGGAAGCGATCGCTGCGAAATACGGCGTTCGCGGTGTTTCCATGTTGGTGCAGCCGGACCGCGCCCAGCTCGTTGAGATCGCGGGACTCATCGACGCCGGCCGCGTTCGCCCGGTCGTTGACGCGGTGTTTCCGCTCCCTCGGGCCCGCGAGGCGTTTGAACGCGGTCTTCCGGGTCACACTCGCGGCAAACTGGTACTGCAAGTCGTTCCTCCATCCGATGCGGTCGGTCGATCGTCATGAAGGACCAGACACGAAAGGCCGAGGAATTCCGGGAACTCCACCGAGGCAAGAAACTCCTCATCCTTCCCAACGCCTGGGACGTGCCAAGTGCCCGCGTCTTCGAGGACGGAGGTTTTCCCGCGATTGCCACCTCGAGCGCGGGAATCATGGTCTCCCTCGGTTACCCGGACGGTGAGGTCATCGAACGCAAGGAATTCGTGTCGGCCACCCAGAGGATCGCCCGCGCGTTGTCGGTGCCGTTGAGCGCGGACATCGTCAGCGGGTTCGGGGCGACGCCGCGCGAGGTCGTGACCATGGTGAAGAGCGTCCTCCAAGCTGGCGCGGTCGGGATCAACATCGAAGACGTTGATCATTCAGCGGGGGCGCTCGCGCCGCTCAAGGAGCAACTGGAGAAACTGAAGGCCCTCCGAGCGCTCCGGGATTCCCAGTCGGTCCCCTTCGTGATCAACGCGCGCACGGACGCGCTCCGTCACGCGAAGGGAGATGATCAGGCCCGGCTCGAAGAAGCCATCCGGAGGGGGATCGCCTACCGAGACGCCGGGGCCGATTGCGTCTACCCGATGGGCCTGACCGACGCGACGTCGATCGCGACTTTCGTCAGTGCATTGGATTTCCCGGTGAACGTCATGGTCCGTCCGGGTCTCCCTGCGGTAGCAGAACTCGAGCGGTTGGGCGTGAAGCGACTCAGCCTCGGACCGAGCGCTTCCTATGCCGCCCTCGGGCTCCTTCGACGCGCTTCCCGCGAGCTGCTCGAGCGCGGGACGTACTCGACATTGCTTGACGGGGCCATCACCTTCGACGAGTTGAATCGCCTTGCCCTGCCCAAACGATGACGTCATGGGCGGATGAATGGACCCGGAGGAGAGGAGCGTAGGATAGTGTTATGACGTACGACCAACTTCGGCAAATTCGGACCGAACGAAGGATGCCGGTCCATGACTTCGATGAGGGGAGGAGGATGGCCGCCACGGCACCGACTCGCGGGACCAAGATGAAAGCGATCGTCCGTCACAAGTACGGAACATCGGACGTTCTGGGACTGGAGGACGTCGACGTCCCGGGGCTCGAGGACGACCGCGCGCTCGTGCGGGTTCACGCGGCTTCCGTCAATGCGCTGGACTGGCACCTGTTGAGGGGCCTGCCGTACCTCGTCCGCTTGTCCGAAGGGCTGCGCAGACCCAAGAGGAGCTCCATGGGCGTCGACGTGGCCGGACGCGTGGAGGCCGTTGGCAAGAACGTGACTCAATTCCGGCCTGGTGATGCGGTGTTCGGCGCGCGCGACGGCGCCTTCGCCGAGTACGTGGCCGCGAAGGAGGAGAAGTTGGTCCTGAAGCCCGCGAACGTCTCGTTCGAGCAAGCCGCGGCCGTGCCCGTCGCCGGATGCACCGCCCTCCAGGCGCTCCGCGATAAGGGACAGGTTCAACCGGGGCAGAAGGTCCTGATCAACGGGGCCGCGGGAGGCGTGGGCACGTTCGCCGTCCAGCTGGCCAAGGCGTTCGGGGCCGACGTGACGGCCACGACCAGCCCGAGGAACGTGGACCTGATCCGATCGATCGGCGCAGACCGCGTTATCGATTACACCCGAGAGGACTTCACGAAGGGCGGGCAGCGTTTCGATCTCATCCTCGACATCGGCGGGAAGCGTTCCTTGTTCGCGTGCAGGCGCGCCCTTACCCGGACGGGGACGTACGTCATTGTCGGAGGACCCAGCGGTCGTTGGATCCGACCCATGGATCGCGCCCTCGGAGCGGCAATCCTATCGCGGTTCGTGCGTCAGAGGCTCCTGTTCTTCATCGCGAAGCTCCCTAAAGAGGACCTGATTCTCCTGAAGGATCTCCTGGAAGCCGGGAAGGTCACACCGGTCATCGACCGAACGTACCCACTGAGCGAAACGCCCGCGGCCATCCGCTATCTCGAAGAGGGACACGCGCGAGGAAAGGTTGTCATCACGATGTGAGCCGCGGTCCGCGGTCGGCCTTGTCTATGGGACTCCCCGATGGTGAGACTCAGTCAATTTTGTTGGACCCGATCTAGGGCGTTCGAAGAAGGCGGGTGGCACGAGTTGGATTGGTTCAATCTCTAGAACGCGAGCGCTCGGGTCTCGGGCAGTGCAAGCCCAAGCGCGGCAGCGCCAAAGAACCCGAATGATACGAGGTCGGTAAGCATCGCGGAGTCCCAAAGGGTCGACAACGCACCAATGACGACCGCCCCGGTGGCACTGGCCACTCCCGTGAAGAGGAAGACGTTCATGGTAACCCGGGCGAGCACCGTCGGCTCGAACCGGCCTTGGACGTAGGTCCACGTCGCCTGAACCCTCGCGGTGTTGGTCGCCCCAACGGCAAACCAAACCACCAAGCTCAACGAGAGGGAAGCAACCGCGACCTCGGCTCCCAAGAGGGCGACTCCCATCACGAAGATCGCGCCCATGACAACGGGTCCAATGTAGCCCCTCGGATTGAGTCGACCGAGGAGAAGGCCCATGATGAGTCCGCCGAGAAGGTAGGCGACGTACAACCCTGCGTACGTTGCCTGGGACGCCGCGAAGAACCTCCCCACGTACAAGGTCATCAAGAGCGTTGGTGCCGTGACGAAGAATCCTACGACGAACTGCTGCAGGGAGAGGTGACGCAGCGGTCTTCCTTGTTCGCCCCGGAAGTGCGCCCAACCCTCTCGGAATCCACTCCACCAAGTCTGCCTGACGATGTTGGGCGTCGGAATGGAGAGGGGAATCGCCACGACGGTAGCCACCGTGAGAAGGGCCGCTAGGAGGTAGGATCCTCCGACGACGCCGAATAGTGCGATGGCCACTCCCCCGGCGAAGTACATCGCGATGTTGACCCCTCCGCCGATGGCACTCCCCAGGCCCGAGATCACGAAGAGGTTGTCCTTTCCGAACAACAGGCGCGTTGTGGTTTCGTCTGCCGCTTCCGTGAAATCCCAGAGGACGGAGAGGAGGACAACGATTGCTACGAGGATTGGTATGGTCAGCACGCCGCCTGCATAGGTCAACGCGAGGACCAAGGCCAGGGCCGTCTGCACGGGGTAGCAGAGAACGAACACCCACCTTTTGTCATAGAGACGGTCGACTAGCGGACTGATGAGAAAGGTCAACGTGAACACGAGCGTTTGAACTCCGATCACGACGCCGGACAGGAAGATGCCGCCGGAGAGCCGGTAGGTCAGCCAGAGGATCGTCCCAACGTAGAGGGTGTAGCTGACGTTGGATAACGTCCCCCTAGCTTGGAACAGCAAGAAGGTGCGGTTCCGAAACAGTTCCCGAGGACCCAGCTTTGGCGCAGCGGATCCCGTTGACACTGGCTCCCCGACCGGCCTCTCAAGAGGAACGGGCATGCAATTGACTGCGAACCGGGGATGGACTCTCCGGTGAGCATGAATGGCTGGTTTGACCTGATTAACCAGCCGGTTGACAAAGTAGGGAAAGTCTCCGGCCGCATCGGGTCAATCGGCTCCCGGCTGAATTTGTTATCTCTATTCGAGTCGCACCTATCATGCCAGTCTGAGCCGTTGCCTCAGCCGCCCTCATTTATCCTCCTCAGGAGGGCCGGATAAGCTGGTCCCCCTACTTTGTTTGACAAGCTTAATAGCTGTGACATCGGGTAGCGCAACTCGTTGAGTGAAACGGTCATCACGACGTCCTTGGAATGTGCAAGGCGTCTGGCGGTGACGAAGCAGCATCTTGCGGGCAAGGTGCCGACAGGTCCCGCAACCGAAATGATCGTTTCCGTGATTCGCGACCTCGGCTTCGTCCAATGGGACCCAGTCGACGTGGTCGCGCCGTCACACCTTATCACCCTCTGGAGCCGGGTCGGCAAGTTTCGGATGTCGGACTTGGATCGACTGCTGTGGGACGACAAGAAACTCTTCGAACATTGGTCCCATGCGGCTTCGATCGTCCTCACGGAAGACTATCCGCTCTTCTATTCGTTGATGAAAAGGTATCCGGAATCCCTCTCCAAGTCATGGGGAGGATGGAAGGCGAGAGCCAGAAAGTGGCTGGCGGAGAACAAGGGATTGCGGAAGAAAATACTGAATGAGCTGGGGAAGGGACCGCTCCGTCTGAGCGAATTTGAAGATCATGCCCGAGGCAAGAGAAGTGCCGACGGATGGACCTCGGGAAGCGATGTCTCCACGGCGCTCTTCCACATGCAGATGAGCGGAGACGTGATGGTCGTGGGCCATGAGGGAAGGCAGAACATCTGGGGACTTTCCGAGACGTTTCTCCCGAGTTGGGTGGCGAGAAATGAGCTACCGGAACAGGAAGTCGAGCGGGAGGGTGCGGAAAGGACGATTCGAGCGCTTGGAACGGCTTCCCCTTCCGAGATAAACCGCTATTTTCTGCGGGGCCGTTATCTGGACCTGAAGAAGGCTCTGGAACGCCTGCAGGAGGAATCGACGGTCCATCGGGTTCAGGTCACCGGGCTTGGTGGCGAACGATATATCCATGATCGGGACGTCCAGCTCTTGGAATCCATGAATTCGCGCGTGTGGCAGCCTCGGATGTCGTTGCTGGCTCCCTTCGACAATCTGCTTGCCGTCAGAGAGGGAACGAGTCGACTGTTCGGATTCGACTATGTCCACGAGAACTTCCTGCCGAAAAACAAACGAAAATTCGGGACCTACGTGCTCCCCATCCTATGGGGGGACCGGTTCATCGGCCGGGTTGACCCGAAGATGGACAGGGAGAACGAAAGGCTCGTAGTCAATTCGATCCATGCAGAGCCGGGCGCGCCCAAGGACAAGGAGGTGGCGTTGAAGATTCGGGGGACGATCGAGAATCTCGCAGAATTTCTTGGGGCCAAGGAAGTCGAATACACTGCCCGCGTCCCAAAGGCCTGGAGGAATTCTCTCCGCTGATTCGCACCCGAAATTTGACAAGGGGTGGTCGTCCGAAGCAGCCATTTCTATGGAGGACCTGCCGTGGCCAGTAAATGGTCTTATAGCATGCGTCCATTCGCGCATCCAACAGGTTATGTTGAGAGCATGAGCGACCGGATCACAGCGCGGCGGTTCCACGAGTCTGAAGGCGTCGAGGATTGGCGTGTGGTGGGCGAAGGAGCGTGCGCGTACTTCCGTACCGAGTCGTTCGCGGCCGGCGCCCGGTTCGTGAACGCAATCAGCGAGCTCGCCGCTTCCGAGGGCCACCACCCGGACATCGACCTGCGGCACGACGGCATGATCGTGCGGCTGATCACGGTCGCTCCCGACTACTACGGGCTGAGCGAACGCGACCTCGAACTGGCCCGAAAAATCTCGGCGATCGCGCGCAAGCTGGGCCTCCCCGCCGACCCCGCGACAGTGCAGACGGTCCTCGTCACGATCGATGCGTTTGACATCCCCAAGGTGAAGCCGTTTTGGCGGGCCGTGCTTGGATACCAGGACCGCGAAGACAGCCCCGAAGACCTAGTCGACCCACGCGGTCGCGGGGCGGCCATCTGGTTCCAGAAGATCGAATCGCCAGACCCGCAGGTCAACCGGATCCACCTCGACATCTGGGTGCCCCCCGACGAGGCCCAGGCACGGATCGCCGCCGCGATCGCGGCAGGCGGCCGTCTCGTCACCGACAAGTACGCGCCCGCCTGGTGGACGCTGTCCGACCCCGAGGGCAACCTGGCCGACGTGGCCACGACGATGAGCCGCGATTGAGCGGTCTCTCCCATGAGGAAAGGTCCCTCCCGCTCGGCGTGAGCGTGAATCGCATCCGGAGGGCTGCGCAAGCGTCTTACCCGAGAACGGTTTTCATCGGACGATGACCAAGAAGACCCCTGCGTACGGCGTGCGGGCGGCCAAGGGTCCGGTAGCCCGCATGTCCATCGAACGACGAGATCCAGGGCCACACGACGTCGCAATCGAGATTCTCTACTGCGGCATTTGCCACAGCGACGTGCACAAGGTGAACGACGACTGGGGGACCACCCACTTTCCGGTCGTGCCGGGCCACGAGATCGTCGGCCGAGTCGTGTCCCAAGGTACCAGCGCATCCCGCTTCCGCGAGGGCGACCTCGCGGGCGTAGGCTGCATCGTCGATTCGTGCCGGGTGTGCCCGGAATGCCGCGCCGGCCACGAGATGTTCTGCGAGAAGGGCGTCACGTTCACGTTCGACAGCCTCGAGCCGGACGGGAAGACGTGGACGTACGGCGGTTACTCGACAAACATGGTCGTCGACGAGCGCTACGTGCTGCGCATCCCCAAGGGACTGGACCCGGCGCGAGCCGCACCGCTCCTGTGCGCGGGCATCACCACGTATTCGCCTCTGCGGCAATTCGGGTGCAAGCGAGGCGACCGTGTAGCCGTCGTGGGCCTGGGTGGTCTGGGCCACATGGCGGTCAAATTCGCGGCTTCCATGGGTGCCGAGGTCACTATGCTCAGCGGATCGCGCGACAAGGAGAAGGACGCCGCTCGGCTGGGCGCCATGGGATTCGTCGCCACGAAGGAACCGGGCGCACTCGAAGCCTTGGAAGGCACGTTCGATCTCATCGTGGATACGGTGAGCGCGGCGCATGATCTGAACAAGCAGTTGACGCTCCTGCGGAATTTCGGAACCATGGTTCTCGTGGGATTACCTCCCGCCACCCCTCTCGACCCGTTTGCCGTCGTCCACGGCAACAAGCGCCTCGCGGGCTCCAACATCGGCGGGATTCCCGAGACACAGGAGATGCTCGACTACTGCGGGAAGCATGGAGTCGCCGCGGACGTCGAACTCATCAAAGCGAACCAGATCAACGACGCGTATGCCCGCATGGGGCGCGGCGACGTGCGATATCGGTTCGTAATCGACGGCGCCAGCTTCGGAGCCTGAGTCGAGCCAGAGGGGTGTGAAGACGTGGACATCAAGAGAAGTGCTTCCCGATCGTCGATCGAAGGACCGGCGGAATGGTTCACCGGCAGGGTGCGTGTCGAGCCGCTGTTCCAAGCAACCGCTCCGGGTCGCGCGCAAGGTGCGAACGTCACGTTCGAGCCGGGAGCCCGCTCGGCCTGGCACACCCATCCGCTGGGTCAGACGCTCATCGTGACGTCGGGTCGTGGCTTTGTGCAGAGCTGGGGGGGTCCCGTCGAAGAGATTCATGCCGGGGATGTGGTCTCCTGCCCGCCCGGAGAGAAACATTGGCACGGCGCCACGCCAGACAGCGCGCTGACGCACCTCGCCATCCAGGAGGAACTCGACGGCAAGGTCGTGAGCTGGATGGAGAAGGTCAGCGGCGAACAATACCAACAAAAACGCCCGATTACAAGGCCGAGGCCATCCCGTACCTGAAACAGGCCTTCGTGACCCTAACGAAGAAGCTATGCGAGTGTCAAAAGAGATTGACGGAACGCAGGGAGAGCGGTCAACGCCGACCCCGTGGAACCTTGCCGGACAATGCGGATGCCGGCTCGGTTTCGGGGTTGTAATCTACTTCAGCGAATTCGTCGTCGATCTTCTGCAGTAGCCAATTCTCACGCTTTCCGTTTCCCATTCTGGTTTTCACGATCGTCCATTGTCCCCGAAGTTTCGTGCCATACAGGGCGAATCGCATGATGCCGTCGTGGAGCGCTGCCGCTGCGTCGGATCCCTCGGGTCCGACCATCTCAAATTCGCCGAAGTCCCATACGATGACTTCGCCCGCGCCGTATTCACCTTCAGGGAGGGTTTCCTCGGACAGAAGGTAGTCAAGAGGGTGGTCTTCCACGTGGACCGCGAGGCGCCTCACACGAGGATCTTTGCTCGGCCCCTTCGGCACGGCCCATGAGACGAGGACCGTGCCAATTTCCAGCCGGAAGTCATAGTGGAGATTCCTGGCCCAGTGCTTCTGGACCGCGAATCGCAGGCGCGGAGCTCCGGTCCGGGGAGGCGCTTCGGGGACAACGGGCGGGGTCATGCCGACGGACCTGAGGGGCCTTCAGGTTTCTGCGTTACTAGACTCTTTGTATTGGAACGCGAAGGGCCTCAATCTCTTCGGCGTTCTGACCGCTCGGCGGGTGTCCCTTTCCTTTCTGTTTCCTGTTCGGACCGACAGCACCGAGAACGCCCCCTCGTCCCAGGCACTTCCATCGGTTAGAACCGAACGGGGTTCATTCGCAAGGGACTTAAGGCCCTCCTCCCTCGTGACTGCGATGCCCATCTCCATCATCGAGGCCGTCGCTGCCGTCGGCGGAGCCTCGATCGCTAGCTTTCTGCTGTACCGTTTCGTGAAGTCGAGGTGGACTCCCGCCGCGATCTTGGTCACGTTCTGGACGACGGGCGTGATCGTCGGCCCTATCACGAATCGGACGTTCATCCAACTCGCAGATCTCCTCGATACGTCCGAGCTGCATCACGACCAGATCGTCGCCCTCCTGGGGGTCCTCGGCATCGTCGGCCCGGTGTGGGCTGAACTCCGCAGACGGCGAGCAACGCGTCTGAAGGGAACGGTTACGCAGGCCTGAGTCGGACGAGGGCAGGTGGCCGCGAACGCCCGCCCCGTCGGGAGCGAGGACCTTACTCTCTGAGCCGACCATGCCCTTAGACACGCCACAGAACCGGATCTCAGCTCACCGCTTTCTTCACAAGCGCGCCGATCCTTGCCTCTTCGGTGGCAGTCAACTCCTTCAGCGCGAAGGCGACCGGCCACATGGCGCCTTCGTCGAGGTTCGCCGCGTCGCTGAAACCGAGCGTCGCGTACCTCGTCTTGAACTTCTGCGCGGGTTGGAAGAAGCAGACGACCTCGCCGTCCTTGGCATACGCGGGCATCCCGTACCAGGTCCTCGGCGAGAGGACTGGCCCGCTCGCTTTGATGATCGCATGGAGCCGCTTGCCCATGGCGCGATCCGGTTCCCGCATCTCGGCGATCTTCGCGAGCACAGCGCTTTCCCCGTCCGCCTTGTCCGCGCGCGGGCCGCGGTCCGCGGACGCCTTCATCTCTTGAACATGGTCCTTCATCGCGGCTCGTTCCTCGTCCGTGAATCCCTTGAACTTCTTGCTGGTCGCGGTGGTGCTCTTGGCGGACTTCTGGGTCTCCTTGTTTGGGCTCATAGAAAACCTCCTTGAATATGATCGAGTGTCATTGCGGCAAAGTTTTCACTCGGTATTAAGGGTACCCATTACTGGGAGAGCGAGGCCAGGGGCCTGCGGTCCGCGAAATGGTTATATCATGCAAGTTGTTGCAAATCCTCGAGGAGGACACATGTGATGTCTCACAGGAAGGTCGTTCTGGTCACGGGCGCATCGTCCGGTTTTGGTGAGGCCATCGTAGGACTTCTCGCCAAGAGGGACTTGGAGGTGTTCGGAACTTCCCGGCATCCGTCGGCAAACGGATCCATGCCCGGTGTCTCAATGGGTCCGTTGGATGTACGCATGGACGAGTCCGTACGTGCTTGCGTGGACACAATCCTAGACCGGACGGGCCACTTGGACATTCTCGTGAACAACGCGGGATATGTTCAGGGAGGGGCTATCGAAGAGGTGACACTAGAGCAAGCGAAGGCGCAGTTCGAGACGAACTTCTTCGGCGCGGTTCGGATGGTCAAGGCAGTCCTTCCGACTATGCGGAAGCAGGGCAGCGGGCGGATCATCAACATCAGCTCGGTCGCCGGATTGATCGCCGCGCCGTTCCTCGGATTCTATAACGCGAGCAAGTTCGCTCTCGAAGGATACACGGAGTCGCTGCGGCATGAGCTGAGGCCCTTTCACATTGGCGTCTCACTCGTCGAACCGGGATTCTTCAAGACGAATATCGGCCGCAATCGGCAATATGGAGCGGAACCGATCAACGACTACGACCCTTGGCGACGTCGCGGCTTGAGTTCGATCGAACGGTTGGAGAGCCAAGGTCCGGGACCTGCGGCCGTGGCCGAGTGCGTCCTGCGGATTATCGAAAGCAGATCACCCGCGTTGCGGTACCGAGTAGGCACGGACGCCCGCCGTTACGTCCGCCTTCGCCGGATTTTACCTGCCTCCACATTCGAGAGGGGCGTGAGACGGGCGTTCAAACTGGACGGGAAGAGTTAGTCAGCGCGGGACGAGCACGCTCTCCCGCCGCGAAACCATCTCGTACGGGAAAACCAACCGCCTGAAGACCTTCGGGCCAGCCTTTCGCCCAGGTGGCGAAGGACCGCTCCGTCTCCACCGAGGCGGTGAGTCGGGCGCTAGGGCATCGGACGACTCGGACGACGGAGCTCTACTACGGTCGCATCCGACCGCAGTCATCCCTTGCCGAGTTCGACCAGGCGTTCGCGGCACTCGTCATGTGTGTCTCGAAGTAGGCCTAATTTGCACCAGTTTTACGGAGAAGTGCTCCCGACGGGATTTGAACCCGTGTCAGAAGCTCGAGAGGCTTCTATCCTTGGCCACTAGACTACGGGAGCGCGGGGCGCGCTAAGGGTGGAACGCGCATAAAGGTTCCGAGGGGCGAAGCTTTTTCGTGCGCGCGGACCGTTGCGGACCCGTGAAGGCGGCGCTGGCTCAGCTCGACGCGACTGTTGGGGACAAGACGAAGAACCTGAAGAAGCTCGAGAGGGCCGTCGCTGCCGCGAAGGCGGACCTCCTCCTCGCGGGAGAACTGTTCCTGAGCGGTTACATGGCGCGCGATGCCTTCGCCCAACTCGCGGAACCGATCGACGGACCAGCTGTGAAGACCGTGCAGTTCATCGCCCGGGAGTACTCGACCCACGTCGTGTTCGGGATGCCGGAGCGGGAAGAGTCCACGAAGCGCCTCTTCAACTCGTCCGTCCTAGTCGCCCCCGATGGGAAGGTCGCTTCCTACCGTAAGGTGTATCTCGCGAACTTCGGGCCGTTCGAAGAGGGCTTGTACTTCGGCCGCGGGGACGGCCTGACCCTCGCCGAGACGAAACTGGGGAAGATCGGCTTGCTCATCTGCTACGACGCGTTCTTCCCGGAGTTGGCTAAGGCATATGCTCTGCAGGGCGCGGATCTTCTCGCGATCATCAGCGCCTCCCCGGCCACCTCGAAGTCGTTCTTCGACCGAATCCTGCCCGCTCGTGCGATCGAGAACGCTCTGCCCCTCCTCTATGCGAACCTCGTTGGGACCGAGCTGAACATCGTGTTCCAAGGAGGGACGCAGGCGATCGGACCGCGGGGCGAGGACCTCGGCAAGGCCGCGGACTTTGTCGAGTCGACAGTCCTCTCGGAGGTCGACCTGCGGGATGTCAAGACCGCGCGAACGTTCCGGCCGACGTTGCGCGACACGCGAAAGGACATGTGGGAACCGGTCGCCCCTGACGTCCCGGTGCGCACCGTGTGATGGGCGACAGGGTGAAAGGATGGAGCCGGTTTCGCCTACGGCCTTCGCGGCGCACGTGCCCCCTTCGCCCAGTCGTCCATGATCTCCGGCAGGGATGAGCGGACCTGGATAGCCTCCGTCGAGCACCACGCCTCAAGGCTAGGCAGGATGCGCGGCTCGACCCATAGGCGGTACACGCACACCGCCCCGAGGACCGGCGGGAACAGACGGACGGCCCAAATCGTCAGGAGGAATATCCCGGCCTCGTACGAATATCCGGACGTGTGGAGCAGGGTCACGAAGCTCGCGAGCAGCGCAGCCGCTCCAATCGGTCCGAGGATGCGCTCGAACAATTCCGCCACGCGCACGACTTCGCCACGCGAGGGATTCACGATGCGAACCTCGAGCGCGTCAAGCAACCACGCGCCGGGAACGAGCGATGTGAGTAGGCCGGCGAGAAACAAGAGGATCGGGAATGCGAGCAAGCCGAACCGAAGATCCTGGACTTCCGCCGGTCCGAAGAGGTATAGGATTTCCGACATGACGAAAAGGTCGATCGCGAAGGGACCGATCGCGAGGACGACCGTGTCGCGGAAACGAACCTCCCGCGGCTTCGGCACGCGAACGTAGAAGCCACCCTTGCCGGCCACCGCCCTATGTGCGCGATACGTCGATCGGGCGACGGCCCGGACGAACGGAGGGAACGCCCAGAGGACGATCGGGACGACCGCGACCGTGATGAAGTATATCGGAAGGTCTCGCGTGGCAATCCGACGACCAACGACCGGGAACAACAGTAGAAGCAGGATGACTGCGACACCGAGGACCCAAGCAAAGCCGACGAGATGGACGCGCGTCGCATCCCGGAACATGCCGCTGCAGACCCCGCCTACCATATGCCCCTTTCGCCGCCCTCGACCCTCGAGTCCCCGCCAACCTCGGCCATCCAAGGAGTACGAGACCCCCGCGGCTGGGGGTTCATTGCGAAGCGAGCCGCGCGAGATGGACCTCGATCGTCCGCGCGAGCACATCCCCCATCCGCCGGTATCCGTCGACATCGGGATGCAAACCGTCGGGAGAACCGCAGAGACGGTGCGGAGCGTTCGCCGCAGCGACGGCGGCGTGCGTGTCTGCGAACGGGATGTCCAGAACCTTCGCGAACGATTCGATCCACATGTTCAAGGTGAAGATTGCCGCGGTGGCCTGCGGCGTCGCCTGGTCGTAGGGCAGGACGCTGGCCGCCACCGGAACAATCGCCGAATCGAGGGCGTCGGCGTACATCATGGCGAGTTCCCGTTCCACCGCCTCTGCGCCGCCTCCGCCAAAGATGTCATTGACGCCCGCGAGGATGATCACGTAGGCTGGCTTCGCTCGGACGACATCTCGCTCGAAGCGCGCGCGGATTTCCCCCGCGGTCTGTCCGTTGATCCCCCGATTCAGGACAATCCATTCGGCGTGGGCACGCTCCATCCAATGCGCGTATTGGCTCTCCGGATTCCCCTCCCCGTTCGGCGGGGCCTCGAGCGGCGAAAGGAACGCGGGAGTTCCCGCGGTTGTGGAATCCCCGAGTCCCACAATCGTGACCCGTCGCGGGGGCATCGAACCCTCGATGGAATCCCCGGTTATCATCTTACGCGATGGGCCGGCACCGGGAGAAGAGCGAGAACCCTTTATGGCCGAGTCGGCGGTGCCCATTGGATGCCCCGCGCCGTGAAACCGAGCCGAAAAAGGGACGGACGCCTCGGTCCCCCGCAGGGGTATCCGAAGGATCCGGACAAGTACGCCGACCCGGCGAACTGGAAGTATCCGGTGCACACGCCGTTCCATGCCCGGGCTGCCCGGCGCTACTTCAACGAACCGCGAAACCGGGTCAAGTACACGCCCGAGGAGCAGGCGTACATCGACAAGAAGATCAACGAGGCCCTCGAGCGGTTCGGAGTCGCGGTGAAAATCCGCGATGGGAAAATCGAGGATGAGGCGGGGACGATCCAAGCCGACGTCCCGTTGAACAAGGACATCGACAGGATGACCTTCGAGGAACTTCTCCTCGTCTTCCTCGGGACGAATCGCCTCGCGTCCGCGAAAGGGATCGACCCCCCTTCGGTTTCCGTCGACAAGGAAACGGACACCTTACTCTCTGGGCGGGTGAAGGACTACACGGTCCGAATCGATCGCCAGGAGAAGCGACTGGAACACGACTGCGTCGACTTCCGGACGAACCGCGCCGTCGGACGGCTCATGTGCAAGCACCTGGGAGCGTTCCTCATGCGACTGGATCGGCCGAAGGCGACGCGCCTCCTCCGGGAATTGTTGCGGGAACGAGACCATTGGACGTTCGAGTGAACCCAACCGATCGATAGTCGACATGCTAGGCCGGCGAGAGCCTGTTCACAGGCGGCCGAAATCGGCCTCGCGATCCTTCCTTCTTGCCTCACGATCGACCGGAGTCACGAGCGGCGCTTTGCACGAGGGACAGGCTCCGCCCGCCTCGATGCACGCCTTGCATAGCCACACCCCGCACGTGTGCCTTTCGACACCCGGTGCATGGTGGGTCTCGCACTTTGCGGCGGTCGATTCCGCGGGTTTCGCAGGGGCCTTGGGAGGCGTCGGTTTCCGGGCGTTGGCCTCGGCGTCCTCCTCACGACCGGTCTCCTCATCGTCCTCCGTTCTCTCTTTCCTCGAGGGAACGACGTGGGCTTCGGCCTTCGGTTTCTTCGCCCTCGGCTCGGGCCGGGCCTTCGTCGTGATTTTGTAGCCGCCACCCTCGAAGATCTTCAACGAGACCTCGAGCTTCTTCGCCTCGAACGGTCCCAGGTGGAGCTCCCGCGCGAGGTCGACGAGGTTCCATTCCTCCTTCGGCAGGTCCATCGCCTGCCGGATCAGATCGTCGTTGTGCCACTCCGGCGTCGGCTCCAGCGGCGCGTCGCGCACCCAATCGATGTATCCCCAGATCGTCCGCGCCTCCTCCAAGTCGACGTGGGGCAAGACCGAGCTGACGTCCGTGAGGCGCAAGGACTCCAAGGTCCTCTCGTTCTCGACGTGTTGGAGGACGGCGGCGCCGACCGCCTCGTACTTCCGGAGTTCGTCCGCCTCGACCCGGTCCGGGGCGAGGGGCACGGGTTCGTTCACGTACTTGATCACCTCGTCGAGGGACTCGAGCGGGACGGAGCAGTACCGGAACACCTCGTCCCGCGTCGCGGGCCGGGAGAGATGCTTTTCGAACCGGACCACGGCCTCGGCGAAGTTCTCGATCTTCGAGACGTGGAAGCGCTCCTCCGCGGTCGCCCGTCCGTTCTGGGCCGCCTCGAAGGCGGGATCCAAAGCGAGGGCCGCGTCGAAGCACTTGAGCGCCTCCTCGAACCGTTTCAGCCGGAGGAGGGAGAGACCTTTGCTCGTCCACGTGGACTTGTCCCGCGCGTCGATCCGCAGGGCGCCGTCGTACGCCTCCACGGCGGCGTCAAAACGTCCCGCGCGATCCTCCGCGATTCCTCGTGTGTACCAGAGACCTTTGTCGATCGGCCGAATCTCCGTCGCATGGCCGAGCGCGTCCGCCGCAGCGGGGAACTGCTCGAGTTTCAGGTGCAGGAGGCCCTTGCCTCTCCATGCATCGACGGACTCCGGAGACGCCTCCACGGCCGCATCGAAGGCTTTCAGCGCCTCGTCCGTCTTCCCTAGAGCGGCGTACGCCTCGCCGGTCCAGGTGAGGGCCACTCCGTCGTTCGGATTCGCCTTGAGAGCGAACTCGAAACAGGGAATCGCTTCCGCCGCGTGATCCGTCCGTAGGAGACACAGGCCCTTTGTCCGGTGGGCTCCGTAGTAGTTCGGGTCCTTCTGGAAGACGACCGCGAGGAGGGAGAGGGCATCGTCGAAATGGGATTCGTAGGCGAGGCAGGTCGCCTTCCCGCCGAGGAAATCCAGGTTGTCGTGTTCCAGGATGAGGCCGTCCTCGAAGACCTTCAGGGCCTCCGGAATCCGGCCGACATCCAGGAGGATGTGTCCTTTCGCCGCGAGCGCGACCCGGTCTCCGGGGTTGAGGCTCAACGTGCGGTCGAAGGCCTCCAGCGCCTCCTTGAGGCGAGACAATCGGGAGAAGAGGGCCCCTCTCGCGTTCCATGTCGCGCGGTCCATCGGGTCCACGCGGGCCGCCCGGTCGAGCGCCTCGATCGCCGCGTCGGTTTTGCCGAGCCGTTCGAGGGCGACCGCCATCTCGCGCAGCGCATCGGTATCCCGGCCGTCGAGTTCGAGGAGCCGCTCGCCCGCCTCCGCCGCGGCTTTGTAGGATCCTTGGAGAGCCAGGAGGTCCCGCCGAATCCGGATGAGGTCGGACCGGTCCGGCGCAAGGGAGGTCGCCCTCGTGATCGCCGCCAGCGCCTCCTTGCCTTCTCCGACCGCGTTCGCCAGTCGGGCCCGGCGCGCCCATGCCTCCGGATCCTTGCCGTCCGCCGTCGTGAGCCGGACGCAGACCTCGAGGGATTCCTTCGTCCGGCCGAGGGCCTCGAACGCGATGCTCAGACTGCGGAGTGCGGTTCGTTCCTTCGGATCCGCGATGAGCGCGGTCTCGAAGACGGGGACCGCCTCCTGATACCGGTGGAGCTCCAGGAGGCATGCGCCCTGGTTCAGGAGGGCTTCTGACGCGGTCGGGTCCAGGACGGCGGCTTGACCATAGGCGTTCGCGGCCTCCTCGTAGCGTTTGAGGGATTGGAGGGAGTTCCCTTTCCCGACGTAGACCTTTGCCTTCTTCGCTTCCAAGGCGAGCGTCCGGTCGAACGCGCCGACGGCTTGTTCGTGACGGCCCAGGCTCTGGAGGGAAAGCCCCAGGAGGTACCAGCCCTTCGGATCCTCGGGCGCATACCGGGTCGTCCGCTCCAGGGAGTCGACGGCCTCGACAAAGGCACCCATCCGGTACTGGCCGCGGGCCTTGTCGAGCCAGAGGTTCGCCGAGGCCGGATCCGCCTCGAGGGCGACGTCGAAGGCCTTGACGGCGTCCTCATGACGGCCGAGGGCGAGCAGCAGGCCGGCCTTCCGAGCGGACGCTCCGGCGTCGTGGGGATCGAGCTTGAGGACCGTATCGTACGCGGCGAGGGCCTCGTCCCGCTGTCCGAGCGCTTCGTGGGCGGCCCCTTTCGCGGTCCATGTCGATCGGTCCGTTGGGTCCTTTTGCAGGATCGCGTCGCACGCCCGGAGGAGGACCTTCGGGCTCTTCGAATGGGCGAGGGCGTCCCGCTGGCCTCGGAGCGCGTCCAGGTCGTCCGGCGCGGCGACCCGGAGGCGGTCGAAGGTCGCATAGGACTCCTCCGCCTTCCCGAGGGCAAGCAACGCGCGGCCCTTGTCCTTCAACGCCCGCGCGTGATGCGGCTGGATCGCGAGGATCGCGTCGCACGTCGCGACGAGCTCGGGCCAACGTTCGGCACCGAGCAGAAGTTGCCGTTTCGTTTCGAGGCCGTCGTAGGACGTCGGTTCCACGGTCAAGAAGGCGTCGAGGGCGGCCACAGCCTCGTCCTTCCGGTTCGTCTGGAGGAACGCATGCGCTTTCGCATAGAGAGCGCCGGAGTGGTTCGGCTCAAGGGCGATCACCTTCGACGTCTCCTGGACGACCTCATCCCATCGGGCGAGGCCCCGCAACGCCTCGAGTCGGCCCGTGTGGGGTTTCAGGGACTTTGGTGAGAGCTCCACCGCGCGGTCGTACGCGTAGACGGCGTCCACATTCCGCCCGATCTTGCGGAGGAGTTCCGCGCGACCGTACCAGGCGTTCGCATCCGCGTCCCGCTGTCGCAACGCCTCGTCGTAGGACCTCAATGCTTCTTCGTTCTGGTTCGATGCGGCGAGGACGTCGCCTCGCAGGCGCCATGCGTTCGGATCGTACGGGTCGACCTGGATCACGCGGTCGAGGCAACGGAGGGCGCGCTGCGGTTCTCCAGCGCCGACGTACGTGAGGGCCTTGCCCTCCAGCGCGTCCTTTCGATCCGAATCGATGCGGAGGGCGCGATCGTACGAGGACTGGGCCTCGTCGGGCTCGTTCCTTCGGCGATGGGCATCTCCCTTCCGGACCCAGAGTTCCGCGTCCTGCGGACTCAACGCGAGGACCCGCGCATATCCATCCGTGTCATCCGGCTCCAAGGTCACGGCCTGCATGTACGCGCGGACGGCCTCGGGCGCTTGCCCGAGGGTCGCGTGGGCGTCCCCTTTCCGCTCCCACAGATCCTTGGCCTTCGGATCCACCTGGAGGGCGATCTCGTAATAGCCGAGGGCGTCCGTCGCCCGGTCCTGCGCGACGAGGATGTCCGCTTGGAGGGCGAGGGCGCTCACATTGCCGCGGTCCAGGGCCATCGCGTGGTTGGCGGCCGCTTGCCCGGATTCCAGTCGGCCGACGCGCAGGAGACCCTCCCCGACGTCGGCGAAGGCCTTCGCATAGTCTTCGAATCGGGCGGTCGGTTCCCGGACTTCGAGGAGGCTGAGGGCCTTGACGAAAGCCACAGCGGCGCGGGCCTCGGAGCCGGCATCGAGGGCCGAGACGCCGGCCTGTACGAGGTGGTTCACCCGTTCGAGCACGCGCGCTTCTCGATCGAAGAGGCCTTGGAAGAGGGCCATCCCTATCATCCCATCCCGCAGGACGCGGCCCCAAGGCGGGGCGCGTCGGACAAGTGGCCGACATGATGGGTGGACGTCTTATAGATATCGCCAAGGGCCATCGCCCCTTGGACAAAGAGTCCCCTCGCCCCGCGGGACGATTCTGAGCGTTGCGACTAAATATCCCGGACGCGATGTCGGGCAGACATTCGTCAGACGAGATGGGATCATGACGCAGAAGGGGCCCGCAAGGGCCGCGCCGACGAACCTGAGGAAGGAAACGCGAGACTGGCTGACCGAGAAGACGATCCCAACGGTCCGAGAAATCGCGCGGGATCTGGAGAATGCCGGAGAGGACGTCCGGGACCTAATCGAGGCGATCGATGAACTCGAGATGCTTCTCCGAGATGGCCCGCGGCGAAACGGGTTCGTTCGGCGTTGAGACCCGAGGGCTGAAGTGCGGGGACCGGGATTGAACCTGGTCAACAGATTGGAAGGCTGTGGCCCAGGGCTGGCGACCAATGGAGTGGCGGGCGCCGGATTTTTCGAAGGTTGGCATTCAATGGCAGCCCCGACTCGTTCCGGAGCTTACCGCTAAGTGGCGGATTGGCTGTGAAGTCCTGGCTTCGCTAGGTGATTCCGGGTCGTGCCCGCGCGCGGGTCCGTTGCTTGTCGGGAGGAGACAACCACGGCTCGCATCCTAAGAAACAGGCTAACAAACTCGGAACCTTCACGGCCCCGAATGCCATGGAACAACTGGCAGTCGAGATGCCAGCTATTGCGTACTATCCACCTTTGCCTCTCTACGCGGGCATCAGTGCCATTCTCTGCGCGGGCTTCCTATTCCTTGCGTTCAGAAAACTGCTTAGAGACAAAAAGCGGGGAAAGGCAACGCTGAGCATCACGTTGGCCGCGGTATTCGCCGTTGCGACAGCAGGGCTCGTCGTGGGTTCGTACCAACAATATGTGGTGATGAATACTTGGAGCTACGATTTTCGTTTGGAAGTTCAGCCCAACGAAACTGTACGGGAGAGCCTGATCGTCCCCATTCCGGGGGAATCCTCTCTCCTCGCAGCGCTACATCTGATTGCCGGCACGGCTAATTGGAGTTTTATCGAAACGATACATGGGCGCGGGCTTTATTTCCAATTCAACGGCTCCGCAGGCCTCGATGCTCTCTTTAGCGAGTTCGCTCCCGGGGGCGCGTATCACAATACGACCCTGACCATGATGAATTCCACTGCCCAGCCTGGCCCGCTGACGGTTTGGATTTTTTACTCCGGAGGCGGTGGGGTCACTGTCCATTTCGCATCGGGTGGTATGGTGATGCCGCAATCCGAATCGATTGCTCCCGGTTGGCGACTCCATCAGCTGCTCTTCCCACCGGTGGCATAAGGGGAATCGACGATCCTACGAGACTGCGATACCGGCGGAAGCGAGTCGCTGCCGAATGGATTCCGTCATGAAGGTACGGGCGGCTTCACCTAGTATTGAGCCGTATGGAGGAGGGCTCACAACATCCCGTCGACGCAGGCTTGATACACGACATTAGCTTCACGGCTGTCGCGCGCCGGTAGTCTAACGGTAAGACTCAGGCCTTCCAAGCCTGCGACGCGGGTTCGACTCCCGCCCGGCGCACCTTCAATCGCCTCTATGGAGGGTGGTTCGGCAGCGGCTCTAGTCCTGACTCGCTAGTGTATCCCTGGACGGCGCGACAAGCAGGGAGATTCGCTTCAATCTTTCAGCGAACACTTGCTCAAACCGCTCCGCTTCCCGGATGCCCTTTGATTTCCTCGGCGCGATGATCTCGCTCTGCCAACAACCAGCAAAAAAGAAGGGGGACCGGCGGAGTTCCGGAGACAACCGTCTCCGCCGATCTTGTGGGATGGATCGGTTAATCGTTAGCCATCGTCATCGGACACGTCGAACTCGAGCGAGCATCCGTACGATGCGTACACGTCCTGCCAGCTGTGGTCTTCTCCCGCGGACATGTCGTTCCCCGCAGCCATCATTACCGCGCTTTGCACACTCGTCCGAAGGGGACGGGGGTATAAGGCGTGAAAGGGGGGAGAGGTGCGCGAAAGTATTCACCTGGAGCGAAACGCCATATCACCGAGTCGTCAGCCACTCGAACGCGTAGTTCGCGATGAGGGCCGCGCCAATCCCGAGCGCGAGGAAGGCGACCCCCGTCTCCCCCATCCCCGCCAGGACGACCGCGACGAGGAAGGACCCGAGGAGGAGGGCGATCAGCCGCCGTGGCGGGACCGTCTCCACGAAGATGACGAGAAACCCGAGCGCAAGGAGGAAGACGACGACTCCATACAGGCCGGCTGCCGCCAGGTCCGGGAGGGCCGCCATCTCGCGGCCGATGGCAGCGTTGGCCATAATCCTATGGCGGGCGCTCCAACACATGCCGAACGTGGACGGCTTTGCCCCTTCGGAGATCCTTCATTTCCCGCCATCCGAGCCGAGCCGTCCCGACGGCACGGACTTCGCCCTCGTGCCGCACCGCAACTTCGTCGCCGGGCCGGATCTCGCGAGCCGCGTCTCGGACTCCGACCGCGAAGATGTTGCCCACCGGGAGGAAGTCGTCGATCTCGACCCAGTAGGCGTCCTTCTTGGAAAGGACTTCGCCCCCCGTCAAGGTCAGCGAAAGCATGCCGCGCGCGGTGTGCATCGCGAGCTGCTGCCCTCCTCGGAGCACCCGGACATCGGGAAAACGGCCTCGGAACGTCGCTCCTTCGACGAGGCCCAATCCGGCGTCGCCGAACTGGAAGCAGGCGAGGTTCGACATCTCCTCCGCGAATCGGGCACCTTTCGCCACCGGCCGGACGGAACTCGCCACTTGATCCAACGTCCGGGTCAACGCGACGAGCGAATCCTCCGAGGTCGGATGGTCCTTCGTGCTGAAGAGGGCGTCGGACAGTGCCTCGTGTACGATCGGTGCTTCCGCCCCGAGGTGCGCGACCACGGCGTCGTACCGGTTCGCCGCCAGGAAGGCCGAGAGGTCTTCGATCACGATCGCGGCCTCGTCGCGGCTCCAGTCCCCCGTCACGGGGATGTCATAATCCCTCGCGGGGTGAAAGCGCTCCAACTCCCGCGGGATGAGTCCCAAGGGAGAGGTGACGATGACCTCGTGGACGACGGACGGGTTCGCAGTCGCGAGGATCGCGTCGCGGAACCGACGGTGGCTGCGGCTCGCCGAGTAGGGCTTGCGCGCGGAACAGGGGAGGAGGAGTAGGACGCGTGCGGACGGCGGCTTCCGATACCGCTCCCGTATTCGACGGCGGAAGCGGACGATCTCCGGCCGATGGAGGGATTCGTGGGAGTAGGCGAGCATCGCTCCACCCGCCACGGCCGTGTATGGTTCCACCCAGTCGTACTCGCGAAGGTCCAGATGACGGACCACCGCCGTGTTCCAGGGAGCGTTCGCGAGCCGACGTTCGACGAGCTCCCGGAGCCGGCCGTGGGCGAGGTGGTTCCGGACGAGTAGGACCTCGCGGTGGAGGGCGTGATCGTTGTGGGCCTCCAGGTCCCCTCCGGTCGTGCACGCGGGACATCCGCAGGCCGCCCGGTCCGCTTCCGACATGGGGACCACTCCATCGGAGGTGTGGAACAGGCCTCGGGCGCTGTCGAGCATCATCCGGCTCGAGTCGACCACGTCAACCCCGGCGTACACCAGAATGGAGACGTTCGAAGGGCTCGCGAGTCCCGTCACCGCGGCGACCTTCGCGGGGCCGAGAGACTCTCGCAGTCGTCGCATCGCGGCAACGAACTCGCGGGGCGACCGCTCGAACTCTGGGCCGTTCGCAAGGAACACGGCATCGGCACGGCTCGCCCTGGTGAGATTCGATTCCCCCACGAGGATCGACAACTCTCCCGCGAATCCGTCCTCGGGGACCTCGAGGTCGGCCATGGAGAGTGGCATCCCTTTCACCGGCGGAAGATCATCCGCGTGGTTCCCGATCCGCGGGGCAAAGAAACTTCCGCTCACGCGGACCTGGAACCGCGGATCCTCGCTGCGCTCCGAGACGAACAAGGCCTCCGCATAGTTCGGCGCGGGGCGCCCTGACCGATGCAGGAACAGGACGAGCGGGGTCGAAAGAGTCCGACCGGACCGAGTCCACGTTCCTCGACGGCCCAAGCCCCCTCGGGCTTCGATCTCGAACATCGGGAGCGAAGCGGATGTCCCGGGCGACTAAAAAGCTCCCTACTCGACACCCACCGTGTTCCGCTCGATGTAGGCGAGCTCCTTCGATTCGAAGGCGCGTTCGTCCACGCTGAGGATCAGGGCGGCCCGTCGGAGAGCGATCTGCTCGTTCACGTACTCCAAGAAGTGGAGAATCCGCGCGAAGTCGTTGTTGATCATGAGGTACTCGATCCCGTCCAGCAGGATGACCGCCCGGGGCGCCTCGTTTAGGAAGTTTCCGATCAGGTTGCTCAGGCTGTTCAAATTGTGCGGATCGATGTAGTCCTTGCCCAACGTCGTCGAGAGCCACACGATGCGGATGTCTTTGTCCCCTCGCCGGCGGATCACGTGGTTCGGGTGCTGCCGGGTGATGTACAGCGGGCGCCACTCCGCGTCGATTGCCTGTTGAAAGACTGCGAGGGCCCGCTCCGGCTTCTTTTCCTTCACGAGGTAGGCCCTTCCCTCCTCGAGGTCCTTCTTCTTTCCGAAGAGCAGGTCCTTGAGAAGCTCGTCCTCCTCGAAAGCGATCAGGAGCGGCCATGGAAGCGGCCGCATGGAACCGGCTTACTATCCGGAGGTCCCATCTTATACGTATCCTATCGACTATCGACCCTGAGACTCATTTCGGTCGCGGAGCCCTCGACCACCTTGCCTCCGAGTAGTAGCGCCGCAGGATGGAATCTTTATCGGGGGAGCGCCGTTCGCCCGACACCATGGCGCCGGCCCTCGTCGGAATCATCGGAGGATCCGCCCTTGGCGACGCCTTCGATTTGGAACAGGAGCAAGCGCGGTTTCTCGTCACCCCGCACGGAGCCCCGAGCGATCCGCCGCGGGTCGGGATGCACGCGGGCGTCCAGGTGGCCTTTCTGCCGCGCCATGGGAAGGATCACCGGATTCCGCCCCACAAACTGAACCATCGCGCGAACCTCTGGGCTCTGAAGGAAATCGGAGCAACGTATGTGATCGGTACCTCGTCGACCGGATCCCTGAAGAAGGCGATCCGCCCAGGGAGCTTCGTTGTGCCCGATGACTTCGTCGGTTTCTGGGACATCCCAACGTACTATGATGATCGCGTCGTCCATTCGACGCCTTCCCTCGATGCCTCGTTGCGGGCCGCCCTCTCCGAGGCGGCGAAGGACGCAAAGGCCGTCGTCCGGGATCGAGGCGTGTACGTGCAGACAACGGGCCCGCGGCTCGAGACGCGCGCCGAGATCGCGTTTTTCAAGTCGATCGGTGACGTCGTCGGGATGACGATGGCATCCGAGGCGACCTTGGCATCGGAACTCGGGATCCCGTATGCGTCCCTCTGCACGGTCGACAACTTCGCCCACGGCATCGTCGACGAGCCGCTGACTTTCGAAACGATCCGCGAGACGCAACGGGCGAATGCCGCCCTCACTCGCACCGTGGTCGCAGGTGCGCTGGGGCGACTGCGATGAGCATCCTGATCAAGGACGTCCAGGTCGAGGGAGACGTCACCCACATCTACATCGAGGGAAATCGGATCACGGAGATCGGGAAGAAGCGCGAAGCGGACACCGTGATCGACGGCCGGGGGAAGCTCGCCCTGCCGGGCTTCGTGAACCTGCACACGCATGCCGCGATGACCTTGTTCCGTGGCTGGGCGGACGACCTCGATCTGTCGACCTGGCTCGAGACGAAGATCTGGCCCGCGGAGGCGAAGCTCCGGCCCGAAGACGTGTTCTGGGGCACGAAGCTCGCGTGCCTCGAGATGATCAAGACCGGGACGACGACCTTCAACGACATGTACTTCCACATGGACCAGGCCGCGAAGGCCGTGAAGGAGATGGGGCTGCGGGCCTTCCTCTCGGAAGGGATCGTGGACCTCAACGATCCGGAGAGGGCCGCGAAGCAACTTCGGGCCGCCGAAGACGCGAACCGTCGGATCGAGGCGTTGAAGACGGAGCGAATCACGCCCGGGTTCGGACCGCACGCCATCTACACGGTCTCGAAGGACTCCCTCCTCCGGATCCGGGAACTCGCGGACAAGAAGGGATCCTTGATCCATCTGCACCTGTCCGAGACGAAACGGGAGGTTGACGACTGCGTCGTGGAGACCGGCCTGCGGCCCGCGAAGTACCTTGACAGCATCGGCTTCCTCGGGAAGGACGTGATCGCCGCCCACGGATGTTGGCTCGATCCGGCCGAGATCGAGGTCCTCGCCCACACGGGCGCGAAGGTCGCCCATTGCCCGATCTCGAACATGAAGCTCGCGACCGGGGCGGCGATGCCCTATCCCGCGATGAAGGAGGCCGCCGTCTCGATGGGCCTCGGGACCGACGGGGCGGCGAGCAACAACAGCCTGGACATGTTCGAGACGATGAAGGCCGCGGCCCTCCTCCAGAAGTTCGCGAGCGGCGATCCGAAGGCCCTCCCCGCAATCGAAGCGTTCGAGCTCGCGAACCTGGGGGGCGCCCGGGCCCTCGGGATCGACGCCGGGATCATCGGAGTCGACCGCCTCGCGGACCTCATCCTCGTCGACCCCCGACGTCCGGAACTCACGCCCCGCCATTCCGACCTGAGCAATTGGGTGTACGCCGCCCACGGGAACGTCGTCGACACGACGATCTGCGATGGTGTCGTGCTGATGCGGGGCCGTCGGATCAAGGGAGAGGCGGAGATCATCGAGCAGGCCGGGGCCGTCGCGCGCGACCTGGTGACGAGGGAGTGAGATGGCCCTCGAACGACTCCGGGCGAGCCTGAAGGACTGCCCGATCGTCCGGTTCGGGGACTACGAGTACTTCGTCCATCCGATCACGGACGGCATCCCGCTCGGCCGACCGGACCTCCTCGACGAGGTCCTCGCGGAGCTCGCGCGGATCGGAGATTGGAGCCGATGCGACAAGATCGTGACCGCGGAATCGATGGGCTTCCCGCTCGCGGCTGGCCTCTCACTCCGGGTCCAGAAGCCCTACGTGTTCATTCGGAAGCGGCAGTACGGGCTCCCCGGTGAGGTGTCGCTCAAACAGACGACCGGATACGCGAAGACGGACATGTTCATCAACAACATCCACCGCGGGGACCGGGTCGTCTTCGTCGACGACGTCATCTCGACCGGCGGGACCCTCCTCTCGATCGCCCAGGCGTTGAGGAAAATCGGGGCCGAGATCACGGACATCCTGATCGTCTTCGAGAAGACGCGCGAGAAGGCCCGGATGGAAAAGGAGCTGGGCACCAAGATCAAGACGCTCCTCCGGGTCGACGTGGTCCAAGGGAAACTGCTCGAGCGGACCTAAGGGCTCTCCGGGGCGAATCGCCTCGACTCCGGCCCTCGCGTCCGGAACGAACCGATGGCTCTTGAATTCGTAAGCGCGAGCCCACGCCGAAACTCGTGGCCGACCCACGCCTCTGGGAGAACCATGCGACCGTACGCGAGGATTCCGACTTCGACCGCGGGGAAATCAGGCCGATCGCTTCGCCCGGTTTCGACGTGCCTCGTCCTCGGTGACGATCACGCTGAGGTGGATGACAGCCCCCTCCGGGTCGGCGTCATAGCGGACGCTGCGCCCCTCCGAGAGAATCTTGTGGAACTGGATTCGCACGGTCGTAACCGTCGCAATGCGCGCGACGCTATGAAACGCGCCGACGTGGTTCTCCGATGCGATAGGTGATAACGTGCCCCTGGCGGCGGCGCCCCTCACCCGATACATGGAAAAGGGAACGGAATGGAATCAATCGTGATCCGCGGGCACGGTTCACTGCTTCATCAAGTCGAGTCCGTTCCAATCTCCGCCGAAATCCTTCACTTGGCCCGTGGCCAACTGGAATCGGGCGCGGAGCTTGCCGTTCTCGAAGAAGATGTACGCATTCCGGAGGCAGGACGTGTAGAGGTTCTTCCTCTTCCCCTTCTGGGTGAGAATGCGCTCGACGCATTGGATCAAGCCGACCTCTTCCAGGATTCGGATCTTACGGTAGCATGCCGCGATCGGGATGCCGTACCGCTGGCTAATCTCCTGGGCGCTGATCTTCCGCTTGTACGTGGCGAGGAGGATCTTCGCGCTGTATTCGTCCGTGAGCAGCTGGGACGCTTCGAGGGGGCTGAGCAACCTCGAGGAATCCGCAAATCCGTCGTCATGTGCGTTCATGTCGTCCTCCACGTGGAACACCCCGAAACGCTCTACCGGTCGATGAAGTTGCAGGATATTTAAGCTATCGCGCATGATTATCAGACAAAAGACTCGTTTGGCGCAATGATTATCACGCGCGCGGAAAACGCGCGCGCACGCGCGAGACTAGTGGTTAATCGCAGAATTGAGCTCGATCCACTGACCGTTAATGTCCTTCTCGATATCGAACTCGAATTTCACCTTGAAGATGCCTTCCTGGTACACGAGCTGGGCCGATTTCAGGAGGGACCGGTACAGTTTCATGGTCTTCCCCTTCGGGGTCGTGACGATCTCGGCGACGTTCAGGAACCCGGCCTCCTCGAGCTCGTGGATCTTCCGATAGCACGCGGCGATCGGGATGTCATACTTGTCGCTGATCTCTTGCACGGACCTTGATGTGCTCTGCGTTGCGACCAAAATGCGTTCCGCGTACTCGTCCGTGAGCAAGCGCGAGACGTCCTTTTCTCGCATTGGGTCTCGATTCAGTGGGGATAGTAATCCGATTATCTATCCGGTTCTCGGATTTGATACTCGCAGATCGGGAGGGATGCGCGAGATTCACAGAGAATTTTCCGCCTCACACGATCGGCCGCAGTTCCGCCTTCGGAAAGCCACCGGACCAGTCCCACGAGAGGTTGAACAACTCCGTGTACGGCTTTTGTCCGTAGAGGACCACGGAGCCGTTCACACTGTCGATCCGGAAGACCGCGTAGGCCAGGTTCTCGAGCTTCGCCGCGGACGCGCTGTCGGGCGTGACAAACCCGACGAACACATCCTTCGCCCGTCGGAGGGCCGAGAAGACACCCGACATGGCCTCGATCACCCTCTCCCCATACACGGACTCGAGCGTGTCGAAGGCCATCAAGCCGAGAAACGGCCGCTCCGCCTTCGGCAACTGGAACTCGACGTTGGACCATTTCAGGTCCGAATCCACGTTCGTCCCTTCCATGTGAAGGACGATCCGGGAGACCTCGGCGGAGCCTAACGTGGCCGCCTCGAACACGCGGACGTTCGCGTCGAACGCCCCCGCGGGCAGATGCGGGCTGACGAGTTCCCGGAGGAAGTCGGCGCTCCCTTTTCGGGGGGGCACATGCGCCACCCCGCGGCCCTGGCTCACGAAGTTGCAGATCATGGCCGTGCGCAGCCAGTCGACGTAGTCCGCCGGGACCGCGTTGGAGATCTCGAACGCGATGACGCGACCGCGGCTGAGCCCGCCCGCGATCCGATCCAGGGGGTCGAGGCCCATGCTCACCGCGTCCTTAGAGAGGTCCTTCACGGGTTTCCACACCTGTGGCTTCGCGGGGCGGAATTCCTCGCGGATGTTGAAGGCCGTCAGGCGTCCGCCGTCGAGCGTGTACAGGTACCGGGGCTGTTGGACCTGTTGTCCGCGGAGCTTCTCGATCGTCAGCACGCGCAGGCGACGCCCCTGGTATTCCGACGACGCGAGGCTCACGACGCCGTCGCCGAGGTAGTCGAGCCGGGTCTCTCCGCTGCTCTCCAGGACGTACAGGACGTTCTGCCTACTTGCCTCGACGAGGTCCTTCTGCAAGATGGTGATCAGGCGCGCCGCGGGAATCCCATAGTGCTCCCCCAGCGCATCGATGGAATCGATCAGGACGAGGGACCGTTCCGGAAGCCGCTTATCGACGAACTCGTACGCGGCCTCGAGCTCCGGGAGATCGAATCCGAGGGTGACTTCGAGGAAGCTACCTTTCACCTCGCTGCCTCCGATCGATTCCGGCTCTGCATCGTCGCCCTCCTTGCCCTCCATGATCTTCCCTTCTAGCTGGTCGAGGGCCGTCCGCGCGACCTTGGACTCTGCGCGCACTTTGCCCCCGCTTTGGAGGCCCGCCGGCTTGAGGCGTTCCTTCAACCAGACGAACTGGCGGAACAGGGACTCGTCCGATACCCGGGAACTGAGGTAATGGGACGCCGTGACCTCGCCGAGCTCCTCCGTCAGCTGAAGGGCGAACGTCGTCTTGCCGGTGCCCGCCGGCCCTTTCGCGATGAGGGAGTGTCCGCCCGGCGCATTGAAGAACTCGACGATCTCGCGGGGGATTCGACCGGCTGGGGGCATCCTGGAACCGGCTCGACACTGAGGCGCCCGCTATACATACGTTTCCGTCCGGCCATCATTCGTGAGCCGGACCTGTCCTCTCCCTCGACTCCAAGAGGTTGCGTTGGAACCGCAACGCGTCGGATTGCATGGAGAAGTTGTTGAACATCACATAGGAATCGTCGTACTCGTCGCAGATCGCCTTGAGCCGCACCAGATTCGCGTCCGTGTACGTGTACCGATACATCGAGGGACCCGGCGCGCTGCCGTGCAGGCGAAAGTACGCCAGGCCGTATGTCGCGGGCTCGTTCGCAAACGGATCGACCACGTGAACAAGACCGATCTCTTCGCAAATCCGTGCGACGAGGTGGGTCGCCCATCCGCCGCGGAGTTCGATCCCCTTCGTGGCGTCCGTCCGGATGGATTCGAAGAAACGGAACAGAGCCGTCCGGTTCGCGTCGGTCGGCCGGAATGTCGACGGGGTTTGGAACACGATCATGTGCGCTCCCAGAGCCTCCGCGACCGCGCGGGTCGCCTCCCAGCCTTCACGCACGGGAAGGGAGTCCTGAAAGTTTCCATACGCCGCGCGGTCTTCGGGCGGAATCACGCGGCCGGAACGCCGGTAGGTAGGCGATGACACTTCGTGGGTAATGAATTGGGATGCCTTCACCGCAAACCGGAACTCCGGAGGAGCGAGGCCCCGCCACTTCGCGGCACGGGCCACCGGCACCGGATGGTAGAACGTCTCCTGGATCTCGACGGCCGCGAGGTTGCGCATGACCTCCACCTGACCGCGGCCGAAGCCGCACGTGCCGGTCCAGATCACGCCACCGCCGAAGGACGAAAGAAACTATAAAGCCGGCCGCGGGGCATCGCGACGTCGCGTGAAGAACCAGGAGATCTCGGATCGATTCAACGAAATCGCGGACATGCTCGACATCCTCGGGGAGGACGCGTTCCGGATCATCTCATACCGGCGAGCCGCGCGGCAGCTCGAGGCGCTCACGGAGGACGTGGAGGATCTCGTGCGGGAGGGTCGGGTGGCCTCGGTCCCGGGGATCGGTGCGGCCCTCGGAGAGAAGATCGAGGAGTACGTGACGACGGGCAAGATCGGATACCACGAGGAGCTCCGCGCGCGGTTCCCGCCCGGAGTGCTTGACATGCTGCGGGTGCGCGGGATCGGGCCGAAGAAGGTGAAGCTCCTATGGCAGGAACTCGGCATCACGGACGTCGAGACGTTGCGCAAGGCCGCGGAGACGCACCGGCTCCGCCGCGTCAAGGGGTTCGGCGAGAAGACGGAAGAAAAAATCCTTCGCAGCATCGAGCTGCTCAAGGAAGGGGAGAGCGTGTTCCTCCTCGCGCACGCGCACGCGGTCGCGACCATGGTGACCGACCATCTGCGGAAGCGAGCGCCGGTCAAAGAGCTCGTGGCGGCCGGGAGCCTGCGACGGATGAAGGAGACCGTCCACGACATCGACATCCTCGCGACGACGGAGGACCCGCGGGCGGTCGCGGAGGCGTTCACGACGATGCCGGGGGTCCGGGAGGTCCTCGCCGCAGGCGAGTCCAAGTCGGTCGTCCTCCTCGACGCTGAGGGCCGGTTGATCCAAGTCGACCTCCGAATCGTCGAGCCTGGGAGTTGGGGGGCGGCCCTCCAATACGACACCGGGTCGAAGGACCACAACATCCACCTGCGGACGATGGCACAGAAACGCGGCCTCATGTTGAACGAGTACGGAATCTTTCGTGACGACTCGAAGGTCGCGGGCGAGACGGAAGAAAGCGTGTACTCGGCCTTGGGGCTCTCCTGGATACCACCTGAGATGCGGGAGGACCAGGGTGAAATTGAACTCGCCATGAAAGGCGAAACGCCCCGGCTCGTCGAAGACGGGGACGTCCACGGCGAGTTTCACGTCCACACGAACGCCACGGACGGCGTCGATTCCGTCGAGACGATGGTCGACCAGGCGAAGGCCCTCGGATACGCCTTCGTGGGAATTTCGGACCATTCCGTCTCCTCGGCCGTGGCCTTCGGCCTGAGCGCGGAGAAGGCGCTCGCCCGCCGCGATCGGTTCCGCGAACTGAACCGCGAGCGGAAGGGCTTCACGATCCTGTTCGGGACGGAATGCGACATCCTCGACGGCGGGCAGATGGACTATTCGGACGACGTGCTCAAGGAATTCGACTTCGTGATCGGGGCGGTCCATTCGCGGTTCACGCTCCCGATCAAGGAGATGACGGAGAGGATCAACGCGGCCGTCCGCCATCCGTACGTGAACATCCTCGCACACCCGACGACCCGGAAGATCGGTCAGCGGGATCCCATTCAGGTCGACCTCGATGAAGTGTACGCGGCGTGCGCCAAGGCAGGAACGGCGATCGAGATTGACGCCTACCCGGACCGGATGGACCTGAACGGCCCGCAGGCCCGGGCGGCGAAGAACGCGGGTTGCACGATTGCCGTGGACACGGACAGTCACGCCAAGGACCACCTCGCCTGGATGCACTTCGGCGTCGGGACCGCGCGTCGGGCGTGGCTCACCGCGACCGACGTGTTGAACGCTTGGCCGCTCGAGAAGATCCGCGCGTTCTTCCGATGACCCCGATCGTGCGCCTGGCGTCGAACGCCCGAGCGACGACCTCGCGGTCGTTGGGCCAATGGAGGAGCCGCATCGCCTCCGACCGCGAGACCCAGCGACCCTCGTCGAAACCAGGTTCCGGGCGAACGCGACCGCCGATCGGAGCGGCGAGAAAGTACGCCACGGTCTTGTCCACGTTCACCCCGTCCGGGGGCCAATAGAAGGCGTATCGCACCTCCGTGAGCGGACGAAGGAGCTTCACCCGCAGGCCCGTTTCCTCGTGCACTTCACGGACCGCGGCTTCCTCGTCGGTCTCTCCCAGCTCCAGGGTGCCCTTCGGCAGGACCCACATCGCCTCTCCCGCCTTCCGAAGGAGGAGGGCGCGGCCTTCGCGGTTCATCACAACGGCTCCGGCCGAGCGCCCCGGACGCACGGGCTTCCCGGCGCGAGGAGGAGTGCTATGGACCCTCGCGGGTTTCTTCGGGACTCGACGGCCGATACTTCGGAGATCGGCGCGGAGGGCTGCCTCTAGCCGCCGGTTGTAGAGGACCGCGGCCGGATGGTAGGCGGCCCGCACGGGAATCCCGTCGAAGGCGAGGTCCCGCCCCCGCGCCTCCGACAGCCCCGCTCCGGGGCCCTGGAGGCTGCGAAGCGCCGTGGAGCCGAGCGTCACGAGGACCCTCGGTCGGACGGCCTCGATCTGGCTCCGGAGGTACGGCCGACACGCTTCCAGTTCGTCCGCCTTCGGCGCCCGGTTCGCGGGGGGTCGACACTTGACCACATTCGTGATGAAGACGTCCTTCCGCGAGATTCGGGCTGAGGTGAGGGCCCTATTGAGCACCTTGCCGGCGGACCCCACAAACGGTCGGCCGGCAGCATCCTCCTGCCGTCCCGGCGCTTCGCCGATCAGGAACAGGTCGGCGTCGACCGGGCCTTCCCCTGCGACCGCCCGGGTCCGGTTCCGGTGCAGCCGACACAGGGTGCATTCCCGGACCTTGGCGGCGACCTCCTCGAGGACGATGGCACGTTCGCGCGACGCGCCCACGAGGCCGGATGGCCGGGCGCGTTCATAGCCTTCGCGGGATCACTCTTTGTATTCCGACACCCGGTTCGTGAGGGCCTTGATCTTCGGCTGGACCCGTTCGATCTTTCCCTCGAGTTTCGCTCGGACCCGTTCGAATTTCCGTTCCGCTTTCAGCCGGTCCACGGTGTTTTCCTTCATCGCGTGCTGGGCTCGCCGGATCTCCGCGCGGTACCCTGCCTCGATCCTCCGTAGTCGTTTCAGTTTTCGTTCGAGCTTGTCCGCGGCCGGAATCTCCGAACCCCCGCGCCGGCTCACCCGAACTGGCGGGCCTCAGTTGAAGGACCGCTTCCGGGCGATCACCACGTCGAGGACGCCATTGGTATACGTGTACTTCAGCGTGTCGCGGTCCGCGTCCATAGGCAAGTCGACGACGCTGAAATAGGAGCGGTCCCCGTCGCCTTGGAGGACGAGCTTGCCCTCGTCCAGGCGTACCCGGATGCCCTCCCGCGCGACGCCCGCCATCTCCGCGGTGAGGAAAATCGCAGATTCCGTGAGGATCACGTCGACCAAGGGATCCCGCGTCCGGATCTCCTCGCCCTCCAACGCGGGCCGTGGCGTCTCGAGCCTCGCCTCGCGAGATCGGGTCGTGAAGCCGTAGATGAACGGTTCCCGGAAAACCCCCAGCTTGCCCTCGAAGGCATCCTTGAGCATTCGGTGAAGCGCCCGCCGGGTTTCCTCGAACTCGTCCTCAACACTCATGGAGGAATCTTCGCCTTCCTTCCGGACCGCACGGCCTTCCGAGCGATTCGGCCTCAACCCATTGAGGAACAAATGCGGTCGAGATTTCATATAGTTTTCGAGCGAGGACGTATTTTCTCGGGGAACTCGAACACAGCTCATGTCACGATGAGCACGGTCGGGTGCAGCGACGGCCCACGGTCAACCGGGCGGCGGGGTCGGGCGGGGTGGCGCCGCGGGCTTCGCGGCGGCCGTTGGCGCAGCGGCCGGAGGGGGCTGCGCGGTCCGCGGCGAGATCCGGCCGGCAGCGACCTGGGACACCCGTTCGACCAACATCCGGTAACGAGGGATCCCGACGAACTCAATCCGGTCGTTCACGAGGATGGCGGGACCGAATTGCAACTTGTATTTCGTGAGGAGGGGTTTGCTGCCTTCGGGCGGGACCACCTCCACCTTCCAATCCGCATGGTCCTTCCTGAGTCGTTCCGCGACCTCCTGGATCCGGCCTTCCTGGAAGTCTTGGACCGACGAGAGGAAGGTGACCGCGACCATGTCGTCTCCCGCGCGTACCGGAGCGCCACTCATAAAGTTTGTGCGCAACGTCGCGGGAGAAAGACCATGGGGCCTGCATGCCTCCCGGACCGCATGCGGTTCCTCGTGGCCTCGGAGGGAGACGAGGCCGGCGTCCACCAGCAGGAGGAGCTCCTCGGCCTCGGCTCGTGGACGCGGGATGAACCGTTCGGCGGTCGGGCGGCGTGGCGCCTGCGGGACATGATTCTCGTCACGATCCCCGAACTCCACCTGGACCGCGACCACCTCGACCGCGATCTCGAATCCTCCTTCAACGAGCGGGTCGACCTCGTCGTGTACCTGTCCAAACACCGGTCCGAGAGCGGTCGTCCGAGCCTCACGGTGCACCCGATCGGAAATCCGGGCCCCGCGGAGTTTGGCGGCCAGCCGGAGACCCTCGTCCCTTCGGCACCGCGATGGATGACGGCCGCCCTCCGCGGACTTCGCCATGCGGGGCGGGCTCTCGGCTACGAGGTGACGTTCGAGGCGACCCATCATGGTCCTTACCTCACGTCGCCCACGTTCTTCATCGAACAGGGGAGCACGGCGCGGGAGTGGGTGGACCGCGAGGCCTCCCGCGCGATCGCCCGCGTCTTGCTCGACCTGCGTCCCCTCGACGCCCCGATCGCGATCGGTCTCGGAGGCGGGCACTATGTGCCCCGGCACACGGACGTCGCTCTTCGGAGGAGGATCGCTTTCGGACACCTGCTCGCGACATATGCCCTCGCGAAGGCGTCCCCAGGCCTGCTTGAACAGGCGGTCGAGCGGACGGAGGGAGCAACCCTCGCGTACCTTCATCGCAAGGCTCTCTCGAAACCGGAGGTCCGGGACATCGAACAACGACTCGAGCGCCTCGGATTGCGCATCGTCCGGGAGGCGGACCTCCCCTCGGATCGGGAGGACGAAACTTCATAAACCGTTGGCGAATACCAAGCAACCCAGGAGGGGACGATGCTGAAGGAATGTCGTTCTCACGGTTACTTCCGCGAGGAGTTCTGCCCCCATTGCGGGGACGAGGGTAAATTCCTCCTGAACGACGAGGAGGTCGAGATCCTCGGCCGGACGATGGCCGGCGTCTTGCGGCATTTCCCGGAGCGATACGGCCTCGAGATGGACACCCATGGATGGGTGGACCTCCGGGACTTCCTTACGGCGGTGCAGATCCGGAATCGCCGCTTCCGATTCCTCCGACAGCACCACGTCGTCGGCCTGATCGAGACAGACCCGAAGGGCCGCTACCAGTTCGACGACGGCAAGATCCGCGCGACGTACGGGCACTCGAAGGACCTCGATTTGGACTTGCCGACGGACGGCATCCCGGACATCCTGTTCTATCCGACGACGGAGGAGGAGAGCCATCTCCTCATGGAGGCGGGATTGCGCCCGTCGGACCGGAAGATGGTCCACCTGAGCGCGACGTTCGAAGCCGCGCTCGAAGCCGGTCGGGTCCGGATCGCGCAGCCCCTCATCCTCGAAATCGATGCGAAGACGGCGCGGGAATCCGGCGTCGTGATCCACCGGGCCGGCAAGACGGTGTACACGTCGAAGGAAATCCCGAACGAGTTCCTCCGCCGCTCGACGCGCGTCGAGGAAGAGCTGTCGCCGGATCCTCCGAAAGAGTCCCAGGAATGAGTTGTCGGATTCCCTCCCGGAGATCGGCCTCCCATACGTTTATCAAGACCTTTTCGATATGGCGCCTTCGGATGGGTCAGACATGCCGTCGGCATTCGATTTGATCGGTCACAATCCGGCCCTGCAAGAGCATTGGATCCGTCGGTTCATCGCGTTCTTGTTCGACGCCGTCGTCGTCATCGTCGTCGGATTGTTCTTCGCCATCCCGCTTTCGTTCCTCACATGGGCCTGGTGGTTCATTCTACTCTTCTGGGGGACAATCTGGTTCGTCTACTCTGTCCTGCTCGAGACGATTTTCGCCGGCACGATCGGCAAGAAAATCCTCGCGCTCCGGGTCGTCGCAATCGACCGGAACCTCGACATCGTGCACGCCGTGGTGCGGAATCTGCCGAAAATTTTCCCACTCCTTGTCCTGATCGACGGCCCCGTTGGCGCCGCCACGAAGGGCGACCCGCGACAGCGCCTCTTCGACCGGATCGCGCGGACGACGGTCACGCGGGTCGACCAGGGCGCCTACATGGAAGAACAATTCCGGATGATGCAACACGCCGGACCGCATCCGATGACGATGCCTCCGGCCCCGGTGCCCCACGCTCCACCCCCGGCGCCGCCGGGCATGCAGGCGGCTGCCGCCCCCGGAGGTTGGCCCGGACAGGCCCCCACGCCGAGCGGCGGGTGGCCCCAGCACAGTTGGGACGAACAAGGGCGACTCGTCAAGGAAATGAAATTCTGCACGGCCTGTGGCGGGCAGCTCGTCGCCCGGGGCGACGGGAAGCTCACCTGCGTTCGTTGCGGCGCCGTCTACTGATCAAGGAAACCCGCCTCGGATCCAGAACACGTTCAAGGCGACCATCGCGAAATAACTTGAGGTCAATACGGCTCCGGCGCGGGACGTGATCCGCCATCCTCCCAGCATGAGGGCGAGGAGAAGGAACGATGTGAGGACCATCGCGGCGACCACGGGGAGCAACAACGCGACGGAGTGGGTCGAGGGCCGCAGGATTCCGATCATGCCCAGGGTCAGAAGGGTCGTCACGACCGCCGCGCCGATCCCTTCGCCCAGGACCAGGTCCGTGTACCCGCGGCGTGTCGCATGATACGCGGCCGCGATGTCCGGCAACGAGGTGCCCAGGGCCACCAACGTGATCCCGACAAACCAGGGACTCATCCCGACCACGGTCGAGAGGTTGATTGCACCCTGGACGAGGAACTGGGCTCCCATCACGGACCAGAGGACGCCGAAGATCAGCCAACTGAGTCCCGCTCGGACCTCGACCTTCCGGCCGAAGATCCAACCCGTGAACTCGAGTCCGATCGTCATGTCCTCGACCCGCTCCTCGATCTCGTCCGCGGGCCCGGTCCGTTGGGAGATCGCGAGGTTTAGGATGTACGGGACGAACAGGGCGATCAACGCGACGCCCTCGTATTGAGTCAGGTTGCCGTCCAAGAGCAGGGTTGCGGCAACCAGGCTGACGATCGCGAGGAAGACGGCGTCGCGCAGGACGATCTCCCGAGACGTCTTGATGGGCCGTACGAGTGCGCTCACGCCGATCACGAACGCGATCGTCACGACCGTCGAGGCAAGGGCGTTCCCCAACGCGATGTCGGGACTGCCCTCCTCCGCGGCGATCCCGCTCACCAAGAGCTCCGGCAACGCGGAGAGGGTGGACACGAACAGGGCCCCGAACACGAACCGGCTGCGCCCGATCCGACCGGAGATCCGGGTCGCGTTGTCCGTGATGAACTTCGCGCCCTGATTCAGGAGCACGAATCCGACGGCGATCGATCCGGCCGAAAAGAGAAGGTTCTCGAGCATCCGATGTAGTCCCTTCCGACGCCGGGGTCGATGCAGTGTCCGTCGCTTCAAAGTTCGCCGGTCCCCGCCTGGGTTGACAAACATCCCGCCGCCGGTTGGTTTAAGTGGCCCTAGTCCTCTCGATGGCGCATGTCCTTCACGAGAACCGCGGTCATCCGCGCGCCTCCCGAACGCATCTTCTCCGTCCTCGCGGACCTCGGACAGACGAAACAATGGATGCCCGCCGTCCAGAGCATCGACAATGTGACGCCCGGCCCCGTGCGAGTCGGAACCGCATGGAAAGAAACGCGCAAGGCGGGGAAGAGGACCATGGAATCCACGATCCAGGTGGCCTTGTACCGGCCGCCATCGCAGCTTGGCCTCCAGGTCGATGGAAAGGCGATGCGCGGACAGATGACGTTCACCCTTGCCCCGAAAGAGGGCGGCACGGAAGTCCGCTACGACGCGCAAATGTCGGGAAAGGGCCTGTTCCGGCTCATGAGCGGCATGATGAACCGCATGATGGCCGAAGAAGACCACGATATCTTGGACCGCCTCCGCGGGCAAGTCGAACGCGGCCGATAGAATTCACGTCACGAGCTCGCCGAGCCGCCCCGTGTCGATGCCGCGTCGGATCTCCATCGCGATCCGACGGCCCGTGCTCATTGGGCGCCGCCACAACGAGTTCCCATAGGGATGGCCGAGGGACATGTGCACGTTCGTCCCCCCGCCGATCCGGGGCGAGACGTCGTACACCCAGAACTGCAGGTCCTTGTCGACCGCGGTCTGGAGTGTGAAGGGCCCGATGATCCCCGGCGGAAAGTGCTGCTGCGTCGCCTTCACATACCGCTCCGCAATCGCGAAGACGTCGTTCAGGCTCGACTCCCGCAACGTGGCGGCGTTGTGCCCCACGACCACGTATTCCGGGATCCGCTGGGCGTCGTTGAGGGTCCTCTGTTGCTCCGCGGGCAGACGGACATGGCCGTCCAAGGACGTCTCGAAGCGCCAATCGATGCCGAGGAGTTCCAGCTTCTCCCCGTCGTCCTCGATCGGCGAATAGAAGAAGTCGAAGTTGAAAATCGGACCGATGATGTACCGTTCGATCCGCGCGTCCTTCAGGTCCTTCTCCGAGATGACGCCCTGTTTCAGCAGGGCCTGTGACTTCTCGCGGAATTCCGGATAACTCGCGGCCGTGAAGAAGCCCCGTTCGAGCTTCTTGACCTTGTGGGGGAGCTTGACGATCGCGAGGCCGTCGATGTCCCGAGCCTGCTCGAACTTCTCCGGAGTCGGCAGCTTGGCCTTCTCGAGGATCCAGTAGTAGCTTTTCTCGAACTCGCGCTCTTCCGTCCGGAGGAGGTTGCGACTCCCGAAGATCGGGATCCGGAAATCGTCCTCGATGGCATCCAGGTCGACGTAGGACGTGAAGGACCGGTTCGGGATGAAGACGCCACTCACGCTCCGAAGGTGCTCCTGAAATTTCGGGGAGACGACCTCTCCGAATTTCCCGAGGACGATCGCCTCGTCCACCGTCCCGCGCACCGCGCGTCCGTCCTTGTCCCGCACGGCGCGGAAGTAGCGCCCGTAGGGAGCTTCGCGGCCTTTCTCGCAGAACACGAGGGTGCGAAAGCCCTCTTCGATCGCGCCGTCGCAAACGTCCAGTGCGGAGTGGGATCCGATCGTCGCGATGCGGATCTTCGACGGATCGTAGCCCTCGAGCACCTGCACAATGTCCTCGCGCTCGATCATCGCGACCCTTGTCTCGAGCCCATGAGGTGCCCGTCTATAATTCTTTGCTGCGGTTCTCTGAGCCACACGATGCGCTCGCACCGGTTTCCGGGCGGGACCGCCCGGCAACGTCTTTATCGCGGGACCGGTTTCGTCGGGCCTGTGGCAACGGGGCGGGTCAAGTGGTGGGGTTGGGGAAGGGAGGAGACCAGGGAATTGGAACGGACCACACGCCCTGTCGACGCCGAATTACCAGAGGGGATCGCTTGGTCGTCCTCCGGCCTTTAGACCGGGAGCTCGACTCGGAGGGAATCGTGAATCCGGGGAAGCTGATGGATGGGAGGACGTGACGGAGGAATTCTCCGCCCGCACCCGGACCGCCAGCCTCGCGCGGATGCAACGGGACCTCTTCGACATCCTCGTCATCGGCGGCGGCATCGTTGGTGCCGGGATCGCGCGCGACGCGGCGCGACGCGGCTTTCGGACCGCCTTGGTCGACCGTGGAGACTTCGCCAGTGGCACGAGTGGAAAAACATCGCGTTTGATCCACGGCGGACTCCGATATCTCCAAAACTACAAAGTCGGACTCGTCCGCCTCGCGGTCCGAGAGAGGGACCGTCTCCTGGAAACCGCTCCGGGACTCATTCATCCTCTCCCGTTCGTGATCCCGGCCTACCGGGGACGAAGTCCGGGCCCGATCCTCCTCCGATTCGGCCTGTTCCTTTACGATGTCCTCTCGAAGAAAACGCTGCCCCGACGGGTTTGGCTCCGACCCGATGCCGCATCGGAGAGAGAACCACGCCTCGCCCGGGCCGATCTGGCCGGGGCGGGCATGTACTACGACGCATGGACGGACGACGCGCGCTTCGTCCTCGCGGTGGTCCGAGAGGCGGCCCGTGCGGGCGCCGAAGTCTCGAATCATGTGGAGGTGACCGAGCTCATCCGGGAGGACCATCAGGTCGTGGGCGCTCACCTCCGCGACCGAATCGACGGCTCTGCCTTCGAAGTCCGTGCGAGGGTCGTCGTGAATGCGACGGGAGTGTGGCTCGATCAACTGCGCCTCCCGCGGACGTTCCCGACGATTCGCCCGACGAAAGGGACCCACATCTTCCTTCCCCGAGCGAAGGTCGGGAACCGCCATGCCGTGGCGCTGACGACGAAGCGCGACGGGCGTCTCGTCTTCGTCCTGCCTTGGAACGACCTCACGTTGGTCGGGACCACCGACACCGACTTTCGCGGGGACCCGAACCGGGTAACGCCGGACGCGAGCGACGTCGCCTATCTGTTGGAAGTGACGAACGATGCGTTCCCGGACGCGCACGTGGGCCCGGACGACGTCGTCAGTGCGTATGCCGGTCTGCGCCCGCTCCTGCGACGTGGAAGGGAGGATCGATCGGAGTCCGAGGTCTCCCGCGAGCACGAGGTGTTCTTGGACCCGGATGGGCTGATCTCCGTCGCGGGGGGCAAGTTCACCACCCATCGGGCGATGGCCGAAGCGGTCGTCGACATGGTAGAAGTCCGTCTCGGCGAGAGATGGCGAAACCTGACGTCGGGGGGCGCCTTCGGCCCTCCCGTTGGACCTCTCGAGGAATTCCTCGTCCTGGGTTTCGACGAACCGGCCGCCCTCGAGCTCCAAGCCCGATACGCGCCCGAGCAAGTGGCGCGACATGTCGACGCCCCGGCAGCTCGCGACCCGATCGTGAAGGGACGGCACCACGTGTGGGCGGAGGTCGACATCGCGATGCATGAGGAAATGGCCCTCACGTTGACGGACGTTCTCGTCCGGAGACTCGGCCTCTTTTACGAAGCCGCGGATCAAGCGTATGAAGCCGCGCCGGAGGTCGCCTCAAGGATGGCGAAGGTGCTCGGATGGGATGCGGATCGCACGGCGCGGGAGGTCGAAGCATACCGGACGCTCGTGACGGAACATCGGGCGTTCCGGATGAACCGAGGTGGGTGACATCGTGTTCATTGTGAACCCGGCTTCCTCGGGTGGCCGGACCCGACGCCGCTGCCGAAGGCGGTCCCGATCCGGGCCTGCAAGTAGGAGATAGCCCCGGGCAGATTCGAACTGCCGTCGCGAGGTCTCCCTTCGACCGTTTCGGGTCGATCCAGAGCCTCGAATCACTGGCCCGCGACCGCATCGCGGTCACGATTGGCCGCTAGACCACGGGGCTGCGATGCGATTCAACGGAGAAGACGTATTTTGAGTTTTCTCACTGGGCCGCGTCCTTCAGTCGTCGAAGGACCCACTCCTTCTCGAGGACCGCGAGAAACGGCGCGGCACGGGGACCGCGTTCCGACCCGAGCAGGACCAGGTACAAATCCCGGAAGAACCGATTCGTATCGACAGGGAGCGATCCGCCCTTTGTCAAGGAGACCATCGATTCCTTAATCGCCTCCTCCGTCCACCGAACCGAGGCGACTCGCGCGGCGAATGTCCGGAGCGCGTCGCGATCCCGCGCCTCGAGTTGCGAGCTCACCTCCGGAGCGAGTTCATCCAAAAGTTTCACACGGTTCTCGGTCGCATAATTCTCGACCCACGACTGAGACTGCGCGAGGCGGCGAGCAATCCGAGCCCGATCGATTTCCGTGGCCGTGCGATCCAGGATGCCGGTGTCCCGGAGCCTCTTGATGCACCACGCCACCCGGTCCTTCTCGGGGCTAATCTGCGAGAGGAAGGCGGCGTGGCGATAGGAAAGAGCGAACGGTTTTTCCTTTGGTAGCGGGGAAAGCTGTGCGAGTTCGAAGGACCGAGCCTGCTCTTCCTCATCTCCTTCCCGCTCGTCCGCGTAAAACAGGTCCTCCGCGCGGTCGTACACGTCATAGTAGGAGTCCACCCGGTACAGGTCGAGGACGATCCGTCGAAAAATCGGGTTGTACGCGTAGATGTAGCGCAGCACCTCGGGATCGGCGACCTCGACCCATTGGACCGGGGAGAACCCGAGGAAATCGGAGGAACCCATGTCCCCGAGGTCCTTGCCGCGGTCCGAGATCCCGACCCACTCGTACGGGATGCCCATCGGCGCGCGGAAGTGCATGATCGATTCGGCGATCTCCTTACAGGAATCCCGCGAGCCGCCCGGGGTCGCGTGGTCCTTGCCGAAGGGCTCGATGTCGACGCGGTACACCTTCCACAGCGCGGGCCACTCGAGCCGCCAGTTCAGCTTGCCCTTCTCGATCGACGAGGTGCCAACGTGGCCGCAGCGTTCGCATCGGTACGAGGCCGTCATCCCTTCGATCGCGGTCGTCTTCGCCCCGATCGTCTTGCATTGTTCGCAGAAGGCCTCGAAGGGAATCCATCCCGGAGGGTAGGGGTGGCGGGCCCGGTAATGGTTCACGAGAGTGCGGACTTCCTCAGCGCGGGAGGCGAGGTCTCGCACCAGGGCCTGCATTTCCGGATTTCGATACGTCTCCGTGGTCGTGACGATCCGGATCCCGGGAGCGAAGCGGTCGAGCACGCCACCGAACTCCTGCCAGTAATGGTCCACCCAGTTGCCGTGGCACCCCATCGGATCGGGCACGTCGATCAGCCGGCGGCCCACGTACTTCGTCCCGTCTTCTTTCGTGAACTGACCGATCTGCCCCTCCTTGCCCTTCCACTCGTCCTGCGTATAGAGGACGAGGCTCTGGATCGTCCGTCTGTGTTCCTCCTGAAGACTCCGGGTCAACAGGTGGGATAAGGTGATCTCCCCGCGAAGACGACCGACATGTTGGAGTCCGCTCACGCTCAGGCCCGCGTTCACGACGAGGTCCTTCTTCTCGCCGACGTAGGCCTTCGCCTCCGGGAGAAGCTCATCGTACCAATGCGTCAGCGGGTCTCACCCGAGCTCGGAACGGGGTGAAGGGCTAAAGCTTTGCGCGGCTCAGATGGACCGCGCCCGGATCAACGCACGCAACGGGACACCCGCGAGTTCGTCGAGCGCCGTCTTGTTCACCAAGACGACGGCGAGAACGATGGTCCCGCCCAGCTCGTGGACATCCGAAATCGCGGCCTTGATCGTGTCGCCGGTCGAAACGACGTCGTCTACGATCAGCACCTTCTTCCCTTGCGGGGATGCGTAGTTCGACGAGAACGCGCCACCCTTGCCGTGGCGCTCCTGGCCCGGACGATAGATGATGAGCTCCTTGCCGAGCTCCTCGCTGATCAACGCCGCGAGGGGAATCCCGTTGATTGCGACGCCAATCACCCCATCCGCGTCCATCTGGCGTTTCTCCATTTCCTCGAGGGCGATGTCCGACATGGCGGCGGCCATGAACCCGATCCGGTTCCCGTACACCCCGATGGACCGCCAACCGATCTTCACGTCCTTGGGCGGCTCGCCTCCCTTCACCCCGCGGGTAAGGAGCCACGTGACCGTCTCCGGGGACAGATGGAGCTCGTCCGCGATCTCCTTCTCGGAGAGGCCCTTCTCCTTGTAGTCCAGGGCCTTCTTCGCAATCGCATTCACATCCTTCATCCGCTCACGCACTCCGACGCGTGCGATGCAGGATTCCGGATATCAAGCTATCGTACTCGTCCTGTCGCGGTCTCGTCCACGGATCGTTTCACAGGCCCGCTTTCGACAACTTCCTGAGGTCCTTCACCTTGTAATCGAAGATCTCACGGACATACTTCATCGGCACGGAGCCGGCGTACAAGATCGTGTCGTGATAGAGCTTCTCCGAGTACTTCTTCCCAAGGCCCTTCTTGACGTCCCTCCGAAGCTGCAGGATGAGATGCTTGCCGATCAAGTACGAGAGTTGGTATGCGGGGTTGTACGTGTACCGTTTCACCTCCGCAATCGCCCCGGGACGCTCCATGCCCGACTCGCGGACGAGGAGGTCGACGGCCTCGTCGAACCCCATCTTGCCACTGTGCAAATCCACGTCGATGATGATGCGGCAGGCCCGCCAGATCTGATCCGTCATCTGTACGAACTTCGTCTTCGGGTCCGCGCTGAACCCCGCTTCCTTCATCATGTCCTCGCAGTAGTGGGCCCATCCTTCCACCGTCTCGACGGCGTCGCCGAGGATGCGCGCGTGGGAGGGGTTGAGGCTGGCGCACGTGAGCTGGAGGTGGTGCCCCGGATACCCTTCGTGGACGGCCGTGTTCCGCGTCCCCGCATATGAGTGCTCGCGGAGCATCGCCGGTTTGTCCTCGACCGGGGTCACCATGTAGAAGCCCTGTTTGCGGGCCTCGAACCGGGCGGGGGCGTTGTACGCCGCGAACGGAATGACATGTCGAAGGTACGACGGCGTCTCAATCACATTGAGCTCTTCGTTCGGTGGGAGTGTGGCCAAGTCGTGCTCCACGATGAATCGTTTCGCATCGGCCATCGCCTTCGCGGTGTACTCGAGGGCCCCTTCGAACCGCGATGGATGGTCCGACTTGACGATCTCGCTCGCCTCCTCGACCGATGCCCCGGGCTTGATCTCGTTCGCCAATCGGGCGAGGGTTCGCTTGCTCTCGCGGAGATACTTCTTGCCGATCGCGTAGATCTCGTCCACGGTCAGTCCAAGTTCTCGGAGTCGGACAAGTTTCCGGAACTTGGCGGCTCCGATGCCGAGAGTGACCTTCGACCTCGGGAGGACGTCCTCTTTGATCCACCGGGCATGACGTCGGAGGGCTTCCTCCGTTTTCGCGATGGCCTCCTCGAGCCGGGCCCGTTCGGGACCGGTGAGGTTCTCCTTCCCCGTGCCCTCGATGACGTGCAAGAAACCGGGGAGCCGCTCCGTCGCCTCGAGGGCGATCTCGGACCACATCCTCACCGGCGTCCGGATTCGGTCCTTCGTGTCCTCGATATAGGCGGGGGACCGCTCGAGGCGCCCTGTGATGCTCGCGAGGCGCTTCGCGAGAGGCGCGAAGGAACGCATGAACAGGGGAAACAGACTGTCTCCGACTGCGTCGGAAGCCGCAGGCTTCGACTTCCAGATTCCGATCTCCTCGGACTGGAAGATCCAGAGTCGGAAGGCGTTGCGGAGGACCCCCCAGTCGACGCGCTTCGAAGGAGAGAGGCCTTTTCGATCAATATCTTCCAACTTGCCGAGAAATTCTTTGACCCGGGCGCATTCCTCGATCTCGGCCCCATATGTGCCTTTCGGCAACAGATGATCGTGGTCATGGATGCCGACGTACGTGGCGAAGATCGGATTCTGCCGCACGTACCAGTCGATGACCCCTTTCCCGAGAGCCTCCACCTGCGCGTCCGTCATCGGCGCGGCCATCGCGCGACGGGGTTTAGCCTTGTCGTCGGACCCGTCACGCTGGGATGCGGCGACCGCTCTTGTCCCGACGAAAATTGCCGAAGTCCTCGGACCCTGCGAGTTGTTCCCCCGTGAAGATCGATCCGTCGACGCACACGAGTTTGTCGTCGAGCGAGCAGGCATCGCAGATCCCGATTCCGCATTTCATGTAACGTTCGAGGCTCGCCTGAATCGGCACGGCCCGTTGTCGGGCCAGGTCCACGACCGCGTACATCATCTTCTCGGGCCCGCACGTGATGACCTGCTCGAACCTGTCGCGCGCGAGGAGTTTGTCCGCCAATGCCGGGACGAAGCCGTGGAACCCGCGGGAGCCGTCGTCCGTCGCGATGTGGACCTCCCCGGCCGCGTTCGCGCGTTCGACGAAGAGGAGTTCCTCCGCATTCTTCGCGCCCGCCGCGGTCACGACCCGAGCTCCCTGTTGTGAGAAGGCCTCGATCGCGGCAATCATGGAGGCCATCCCGCTGCCGCCGCCGACCGCGAGGACCGACTTGCCTTCCAACCGGAACACGTTCCCATACGGCCCTCGGACGCCGATCCGATCTCCCGCGGTGAAGGCGGCCAAGGCGTGGGTCGCGTCACCGTAGTCGCGGACGGTGATGCCCTTCACCGCGCCGAGATGGGAAAGGGCCATGGGGAGCTCGTCGTATCGCGGAATCCAGACCATCAGGAACTGGCCCGGTTGCCCGCCGAGATCCGCCCGAAAGCGATACGTCATCGTCGTCGGCGTCTCCCGGACGATCTCCAGGAGGGGGACGACCTGGATCCTAGGCATGGGCGACCCCGATCGCCTCAGGTACGGAGTTGAAGCCCGCTTCCTCCAGGAGAACGCCCATTTCCTGTACGACTTCGTCGAAGACGCCGAGGCCCCGCGAGAGGATCGCGGTCCCGATCTGGACCGCGCTCGCGCCGGCCATGATGTACTCCAGGGCGTCGCGACCCGATCCGACCCCACCGACGCCGATCACGGGGACATGGACCTTCTCGCAGATGTCGTACACGGCTCGCACTCCGATCGACCGGATCGCGGGGCCGCTTAGGCCGCCGTACTTGTTCGCCAGAGACGGCATCTTCAGTTCTGGCGTGATCGCCATTGCCTTCAATGTGTTGATCGCGACAATCCCGTCGGCCCCGCCTTCCTCGGCGGCCATGGCGAAGGTGGCGATGTCTTGGACGTTCGGAGAGAGCTTGGGAAAGACGGGAACGTCGACGACATCCTTCACCGTGCGGGTGAAGTCCCGGACCGCGGACGCGTCCTGGGCGATCTCGGTCCCGAGGCCCCTCGCGTGCGGGCAGGACAGGTTCAGCTCGATTGCCTTTACGCCGTACGTGGACATCTTCGCCGCGACGGCCGCGTACTCCTCGGCGTCCTTGCCGAACACGGAGCCGATCACGACCGCACCCGCGGCGTGCGCCTTCTTGACCTCGTGCTCGTACTCGATGACGCCCGGGTTCGGAAGGCCGACCGCGTTCAGCAGACCGGCATCCAGCTCGACAATCGTCGGGTTCGGATACCCCTCCCGCGGCTTCGGTCCGATACTCTTCGTCACGACCGCGCCGGCGCCCGCCTCGTAGACGCGGGCCATGGACCCTCCGGTTTCGTCGAGAAACCCAGAGGCGAGCATCGTTGGGTTTCGAAGCCGCACCCCGGCGATCTCGGTCCGGAGGTCCACCATCGGGCGGACCGAATTGATAGAGGTCCTAAAGGCTTTGGGTGGCGCAATCATCCCGAGCTAACTCAGAGGAAGCGCCTCGGGTCGCGCTCCTGTCTTGCCCATTTCCGGCGGTTACGGTGTGGCGCCAAAGGGGCTCTCGCGATGTCCAGATTGAACCAAGCGTGTTCCGGCGACATGCTTATGTGGGGACCGCGTGTTACCCAGTATCATGGAGGGGGGGAGCTTGAAGCCGTGGGTCCTCTTTGGGATCGTTTTGTCGCTGGTCATGGCCTCGAATCTCGCCGCGGCGATGCCAAAGTTCTCGGAATGGTCGGCACCGATCAACCTCGGGCCGACCGTCAATTCAGCGGCCAACGATGTCGGACCCGCGATCTCTCGGGACGGCCTCAGCCTTTACCTGGGCTCGAACCGCGCGGGTGGATACGGCATGGCGGACATTTGGGTTTCGCAACGGGCGAGCGCGCACGATCCGTGGGGGCCTGCGGTGAATCTCGGCGCCATGATCAACACCGCTGCCAACGAAAACGTCCCTGCCCTGTCGCGCGACAGCCACTGGTTGTTTTTCGCCAGTACGAGATCGGGTGGTTTCGGGGGCACCGATCTTTGGGCCTCTTGGCGCGAACATGTGAACAACGACTTTGGCTGGCTCGCGCCCGTCAATCTGGGCGAGGGAATCAACTCCGCGTACTTTGACGCGGGTCCCAGCTACTTCGAGAACGAAGACCTCGGCGCGCCGCTCCTCTTTTTCAATTCCGACCGACCGGGCGGACCCGGGGGGAACGACGTCTATGTCAGCACCCAGCAACCCGACGGTTCGTTCGGCGTCGCACAACTCGTCGATGAACTGAGCAGCAGCGCCAATGACCAGCGCCCCGTCATTCGCTTCGACGGACTCGAGCTGTTCCTTTGGTCGGACCGTCCCGGATCCGTTGGTGGCACAGACTTGTGGGTCTCCAGCCGCGAGCGAGTGTCCGACCCATGGGGCACTCCCCTGAATCTCGGAGGAACGGTGAACAGCATCTACGACGAAGCGCAGCCCTACATCGCCTCCGACCGATCGACACTTCTCTTTTCTTCGAATCGGCCCGGCGGGGTCGGAGGCTTCGACCTTTACACCACGACTCGCTCGCGATGAGACGCTCGCCCATCCTGCCCAAGTCCATGCCCACCGGACGGGCCGACGTGTTCCACCAAGCAACTGACGAAGCCACACTCCCAGACTTCGAGGCGCCGTCGTGCCCGATTCGTTTCTGGGGCCGATCACACACGAGCTATCAGGGCCGCGACGCGCCGACCGACGAGGCCGTTATCGTCGCTGCGCTGGGCAACGCATCCAGGACTCCTCCGGGTCCGACAAGGAACAAGTGTACGGCCGCGCCATAAGCCGGTGCTCCGGCGGACCAGTTGCCAATCCGTATCATGTAGGAGTCCCATCCGTTCGAAGTCACCATCCCTGGCGGGTGGATGTCGATGCGGTCGCCTGCATCGACGAGCCCGTTCGAGTCCATGTCAACGAACCGGAGGTTGCCGTTCACGGAAGCGGGCGCCGCGAGCGACGTCATCTGGTCGGCTACCGAAAATCCCGAGAGTGACTCAGCTCCGATGGTGGCGGAGACTGAGAGGTAGAACAGATCGGCCACGCTCTTCCAATGATTCGCGGAGTCAATCACGTTGCCTGCCCCTTTGAATGGAAGAGACTTGAGGAGGACGGCAGGGACCCGGTCGGGCCGATAGCCGGTCACGTTCTTGGCATGGATCTCGTAGTGGCTCCACCCGCCCGCGTCGGTGCCGTTGTACACGAGCCACAGGTTCCGCACTTGAGACACCGCATCGATCACGACGCCGATCGAACGATGGAGGGCCGGAAATGGGCAGGCGAGCTCGGGTGCCCACACAGCAGAATCCCCGTTGATCGAGAACGATTGGAGATGGAGCGTCGTTTGGTAGGAAGCCCCGATGGCATACGACGTGTTGGGATCGCCCAGGACACTTCCCGACCAAGGTTCCCCGTCCCCACAGGATCGGTCGCCGTCAAGCTGGAGGATGACTCGGGTGCCACGACCCGTCCGGTCCTGCGCAATCGATGTGATGGTTCCTTGCACCACGATGTTGTCTCCGGCTTTCAGAGGCTCCATCGAGAGCACCTCGGCGATCGATCGGGGCCGAAGAATCTCCCACGTCGCGAACGCGGCGACGACGATGGCGATCGCCGCGAGGAGAGCGATCAACTTCCGGCGGCTTCGTTTTGGGCGTGCGGCCGCGGGGCTTGTCGGCGATCTCTCCACGGACTCACCGATGACACCGAGGGGCGTAAGCTTTTGGCGATCGCGGTGCGACACGATGCAGGATCGCGCCGGTCCCGCGATGGGATGAATAGCAGGGAAGCGCCTACGTCTCGAGAGTGTTCAGTATGAGCGATCCGGAACCTGTTCAACTCAAGTGTCCTTACTGCGGAGAGGACCTGGAACAAGGGTGGCTGAGTACAGTGCCGCACTGGCTCCGGGGAGGATTCCGATGGGAGGTTGGCCGGCGTCCCAAATGACCGGAGGAGAATCCTCGCCCCCTGTAGTCGTTTTGAGGACTCGCGGCGTCGTCCGGAGGTCGCTGCCGGACGTCAAGTACGGTCATCGCGCGCTATTGACTGGCTCCGCTAGGTGGGCCGCGGGGCCCTCCCAGGAAGGTTTATCCCCGACATTTTCATCGGAAAGGGGATGCGAGTCGCAGGACTCGGGCTCGACGCCCGCATCGTGGAAATCCTGAAGGGGCAAGGCATCGAAGAGCTGTATCCGCCCCAAACCGATGCGATCGGTCCGGCCTTACTCGGCGAGAACCTCGTCCTGGCAATTCCGACCGCGAGCGGAAAGTCCCTCGTGGCCTACCTCGCGATCTTGGCTTCCGTCCTTCGCGGGGGGAAGGCGCTCTATATCGTGCCGCTTCGCGCACTCGCCGCGGAGAAGTACGAGGACCTGAAGGAGTTCGAGCAACTTGGAATGAAGGTCGGAGTCAGCGTGGGGGATTACGACTCCGTCGACCCGACACTCGAAAAGTTCGATGTCATTGTGGCCACCTCGGAACGGGCGGATTCCCTCCTCCGTCACCGAACGAATTGGCTCCAGCAGCTGACCGTCGTCGTGGCGGACGAGGTCCATCTCATCAACGATGCCGACCGCGGACCCACGCTGGAGATCACGCTCGCCAAGCTGCGTCAGGTGAATCCGAAGGCCCAGGTGCTCGCACTCAGTGCGACGATCAAGAACTCTGATCAGCTTGCGAAATGGCTCGAAGCGGAACATGTGAAAAGCGAGTGGCGGCCAGTTCCCCTGAAAGAAGGCGTGTACCACGACGGACTCATCCATTTCGTCGACAAGTCGATTACAGAAATCAAGGCCGGGGAGGACGCCATCTCGGGTCTGGTCGCGGACATCATGTCAACAGGCGGTCAAGCACTCGTCTTCGTCAACACCCGTCGATCAACGGAAGCCCTCGCAAAGGTCGTGGGCTCACGGATCCGTCACGATCTCGACGAAAAGAAAAAAGATCACCTCAAGAAAGTCGCCGAGAGTCTCTCTGCAGCACAGGATGAACCGACTTCGATGGGGGCCCGGTTGGCCCGATGCATCGAGAACGGAGCCGCGTTCCACAACGCCGGCCTCACCAACCCCCAACGTGCGATCGTGGAAAAGGAATTTCGGAAGGGTCGGCTGGCCTGCATCGTCGCGACTCCGACCCTCGCGGCCGGAATCAACCTCCCGGCCCGGCGTGTCATTGTCCGAGACCTGAATCGGTTTGACGTAAACTTCGGTCTCGCTCCAATACCGGTGCTTGAGGTCAAGCAAATGTGCGGTCGCGCCGGCCGACCCCGGTACGACAAGTACGGCGAAGCCATCCTGTTCGCCAAGGACATCGATGAAGTCGACGAACTCATGGAGGACTACTTCCTCAGCGAACCGGAAGCAATCGAATCCAAACTTGGCTCCGAGCCTGCGCTCCGGATGCACGTCCTCGCGAGTGTCGCGACCGGACACGTCGGAACCGAGGAGGATCTCCTCGCCTTTTTCAATCGCACGTTCTTTGCGTTCGCCGGGGACGTCTACACCATCCACGGGAAAATCCGCGAGGTCCTTGACTTCCTCGAGAAAGAGGAATTTATCAACCGCCACGACGGCTTCCTGAAGCCCACATTCTTCGGCAAGCGGACGAGCGACCTATACATCGATCCGCTGAGTGCGGTCAAGATGCGAGACACCCTCCGCAAGCCGCGGGACGACCCGATCTTCCACCTCTGGTCCATCTGCACGACGCCCGACATGCCGAAGCTCTACCTTCGTCGGGGCGACTATGCTTGGGTCGAGCAGAAGATCGAGGAGGCAGAATTTACGTTCCCGATTGAAGACTACGACTTCTTCCTCGCGGAGGTGAAGACGGCGGCCCTCCTGGACGACTGGATTGCCGAGCGGACCGAGGAGGAGGTCACGAAGAAGTTCGGGATCGGGCCAGGGGACGTGCGACGGATGACGGACCAGGCCGAGTGGCTGCTCTACTCGATGGCTGAACTCGGCAGAATCTTCAATAAGAAGAAAGTCCGAGCGCTGACCCGACTCACGACTCAGGTCCAGTACGGCGTGAAGGAGGAACTGTTGGAACTCATTTCGCTGCGAGGGGTCGGCCGAGTTCGGGGTCGCGCCTTGCGCCAGCACGGCTTCAAAACCCTGCGGGACCTCCAAAAGGCGAACCCGAACGATCTCGCACGGATCCCGACAATCGGGTCCGCACTCGCCGTGAAGATCAAGGAACAGGTCGGCGCCCCCGTGGACGTCCGCGACGTCGAAGGCCAGGCGGCGCTGGGGGACTTCGGATGACGTATGAAGTGGCGGGAGCCCGGGGAACCGTCGACGATCCGGAGGCGGTTCTGAAGAAGGCACACGTATGGTCGAAGGCGAGCGAGGGCGAGGTGCTCCTCGCCGACGCCCGCGTCGTCCTCGGTCGGGACCACCTGGAGACCGCGGTACGGCATGCGCTTCGGGCTCAATCGAACGGGACCATGGCGGCGCGGACCGTCTCCGCGGAGGCCCTACGATACCTGTCCGCCCAGCGTCAGGTCGCCGATGCGATTCGAATCGCGGGAATTCATCGCGGCACGAAGGAACTCGCGATCGCCGTGTTTGGCCGTGCGGGCATTCAGGAACTTGTCGCTGCCCTTGGATGGTCGCGTGATGACCGAGTCCTCGATTCCGAAGGCAAGTCCTTCGAGGCCATCGGAATCACGAAAGCCGAATGGGCGACGCTGCCACCGAACCAAAGGGCCGATTTGGCCCTGGAGAAAGTCGCCCTACTGGATGCCGAAAAATGAAGCCGACAGGTCGTTCCGATGCGGCGGCCAGGATTCGAACCTGGGAACCCCTGCGGGACGAGACCCTAAATCTCGCGCCGTTTCCGAGCTTGGCTACCGCCGCGTGGGTCGGAATCCGCGAGACGTAGAAAAGGGTTCCCGCGGGAGGAAAGGTACATGGCCCGCCGGCCCATGTTGTGGTCGATGTCCTTCGCCCGAATGCCGTTCGACCCGGAGACGTACCTCACGGACGTCCGCATGTTCGACCAGGAAGGCTTCGGCGCCGTCTATTTGATCGATGACGAGCAGAAGGCTATCATCGAGACGGGGACCTCCTGGGACGCGTCGAAAATCCTCGAGGCGGTGAAGACGTTCGGCCTCCGGCCGTCCGACATCGATGCCCTGGTCGTGTCGCACATCCACCTCGACCACGCGGGCGGCGCGGGATTTCTCCTGTCCGACATGCCGCGGGCGAAGGTGTATGTGCACGAGCGCGGCTTCAAGCACCTCGTGGACCCGTCGAAGCTGGTCGCGAGCGCGCACCAGGCCCTGAATGACGACGAGGCCAACCTGTTCGGCACGATGCGCCCGATTCCTCCGGACCGGCTCGTCGCGGTAAAGGATCAGGATCGACTCGACCTGGGGACGCATTCCCTGGTGTTCTACGACTCCCCCGGTCATGCGCCGCACGAGCTCACGATCCTCGACGAACGGAATCGATGCGTCTACACGGGCGATGCCGCCGGCCTCTACTTTCCCGGCGACGAAATCCTCATGCCGATCGCGCCCGCTCCGTCGTTCGACCTGGAGAAGAACCTCGAGACGTTCCGCCATC
>Ga0209159_1000195_pt1 | contig 58294 bp, 60 predicted proteins | sample GraSoiAngelo_144_FD_185901 | JGI IMG/M metagenome (GOLD analysis project Ga0209159, IMG submission 185901) | Grasslands soil microbial communities from the Angelo Coastal Reserve, California, USA - 14_1009_02_40cm (SPAdes) (version 2) | ecosystem: Environmental > Terrestrial > Soil > Grasslands ...
CGTTGCGACCGGCCGCCCTACCGCGCGATCGCCGGACCGCCTATGTTTCCCCCCGACAGAATTCCCTACTCGGCGCCGCACCTGCGCCGGGTCGCCCATGACCAAAGGGAGGTGGCATGGCTCGTCGCTACGAGACGGTCTACATCTTCGATCCCGCGCTGGAAGAGCCCGCGATCAACGAGAAACTCGAGAAGTTCCACGCCCAGCTGACCCGGGACGGCAAAGGCACCGTCGCGAACGTGGCCCACTGGGGCAAGCGCACGCTCGCCTACCCCATCAAGAAGAAGGACTCGGGCGCCTACGTCGTGGCGCAGTTCGAGGCCGCCGCGGAGCTGCTTCCCGAGTACGAGCGCGCCGTCAAGCTGGACGAGGGCGTGCTGCGGTTCCTGGTCGTCGTGTCGGAAGGCCTGCCGGCCAAGCCCGCCCCGGCCGCGGCCGTGATCGCGACGGAGGAAGAGGAGCTCGAGGAGGACGAAGCGTGAGACGCCCCGCGAAGACGTGCCCCGTGTGCGAGTCCGGGGTCCGCGTGCTCGACTACAAGGACGACCGCACCCTGGGCCGGTTCCTGACGGAGCGCGGCAAGATCCTGCCGAGTCGCCTGTCCGGCATGTGCGCGCGGCACCAGCGCCAGCTCGCGACCGCGATCAAGCGGGCGCGCCAGCTGGCGCTGCTACCGTACATCAAGGGCTACGTCGGCTGACGATCTGGCGCCTCGCGCTCGGCGCGCTGGCCTTCGTGCTGCTCGCACCGGCGAGTCTCGTCGGGCTGCCGTTCGCCGCATTGCTCGTGGCCGCCCGACCCCGGACCCGGCGAGAGTGGCTCGCCACGTCGCTGGCGCTGGGCCTCGCGGTTGCGTCGCTGCTCGCTCCCGCGGCCGGATTGCTCGACGCGCTCGTCCGCGCGTGGATCGTGCTCGTCAGCATCGCGTTCGCCGCGAGCGCGGCGGTGCGGCCGGCGACGTTCTGGTCGCTCGCCCTGCGCGCGTGCCTCTACGCCACCGCCGGCGTCGCGGTCCTGGGCCGCGCCATCGCCGGGCCCCCCGTCTGGAACGAGGTGCAGTGGGACGCCACGCGCGCGGCGAGCGCCGTGGCGCGACAGGTCGTGGAGCGCGCGCCCCCACTCTATCCGCTGTTCGAGCCCGCCGTCCGCGCCTTCGCGGTCGGCTGGCCCCTGTGGCTCCTGCTCGTGACGCTGGCCGGGCTGGCGCTCGCCTGGCAGGGTCACGCGCTGGTCGCGCGCACGCCCCTCGGGCCGCCGCGGCCGGCGTCACCCGCTCGGGGGGGGCCCGAGCGCTCGGTCCGGCGTGACGCCCCCGGCGCCGCGCCCGCGGGCGTCGTTCTGAACCACTAGAGGAAACGGGGACCATGGAGATCATCCTGCGAGAAGACGTGCAGCACCTAGGGAAGGCGGGGGAGGTCGTCAAAGTGAAGGACGGCTACGCCCGGAACTACCTCCTCCCCAAGGGGCTCGCCTACCCGGCCACGGAGGCCAACAAGAAGAAGATCACCTACGAGGCGGAGCGCATCGCCAAACAGCGAGCCGCGGAGAAGGGCGCCGCCGAGACCGAGGCGACCCGGGTCGCCGAGGTGCAGCTCAGCTTCACGGTGAAGGTGGGCGAGGAGGACAAGCTGTACGGCTCGGTCACGGCGAGCGACATCCAGCGCAAGCTGGAAGAGCTCGGCATCCACGTGGACAAGCGCAAGGTGGACCTCCCGGAGCCGATCCGCGAGCTGGGCGAGTTCCGGGTCGGGATCAAGCTGCATCCCGACGTGCATCCCGAGATTCGCGTGACGGTCGTCAAGGAGTAGCCACGTAAGGCCGATCATGGCCATATCTGTCGATGGGACACGGAACAAACGGGTCGGCGGGGCGCTATGACTAGCAGGCGGAGCGGACGCCCGGCGGTGCGGCCGGGCGCGGACGCGCTCGCGGCCCTGCGGCTCGTGACGGAGACGTTGGCGGACCGGAAGGCGATCGATCCGCTGGTGCTGGACTTGAGAGGCCTGACCGGCGCGGCCGACTACTTTGTGATCGTATCGGGCACTTCGGACGCGCACGTGCGCGGGATGGCGGAGCACTTGATGACGGCGTTGGCGCCCCGCGGCATCGCTCCCCATCACGTCGAAGGGCTGGGCCAGGGCCGCTGGGTGCTGCTGGACTACGTGGACTTCGTCGTACACGTCTTTCATCCCGAATTGCGCGAGTTCTACCAGCTGGAGCGCCTCTGGAGCGACGCACCGGTGCTCGGTGCCGTGACTCCGGGCGGCTTGGGCCGGGGGGGCCGGTCGAAAGGATGAGGTTCATGCGACGCATTGGCGGAGTCGCGGTGGCGCTCGCGCTGTTCGGCGCGGCACCGCTCGCGGCGCAGTACTTCGGCCAGAACAAAGTGCAGTACCAGAACTTCGATTTCCGGATCATCCAGACCGAGCACTTCGAGGTCTACTACTATCCGGCCGAGCGGGCAGGAGCGCTCGACGCGGCGCGCATGGCCGAGCGGTGGTACGCGCGGCTGTCGCGCATCCTGCATCACCAGTTCCAGGCCCGGAAGCCGATCATCTTGTACGCGTCGCAGTCCGACTTCCAGCAGACGAACATCATCGACGCCACGGGCGAGGGTCTGGGGGGCGTCACCGAGTTCTTCAAGCACCGCATGGTCCTCCCCTTCACAGGCTCCTACGCCGAGCTCGAGCACGTGATCGGGCACGAGATGGTGCACCAGTTCCAGTACGACGTGTTCAGCCGCGGCCGCATCGGCGCCGGGGTACAGACGCTCATCAACGTGAACCCGTCCCTCTGGTTCATGGAGGGGATGGCAGAGTATCTCTCCGTCGGACCGATCGATCCTCACACCGCGATGTGGCTGCGGGACGCGGCGCTCGAGGGGCACCTGCCGACCACGCGGCAACTGACCTACGACGAGGTGTTCCCCTACTACTTCGGGCACGCAATCTGGGCCTACATCGGGGAGAAGTGGGGCGACGAGGCGATCGGGGAGATCCTGCAGGCCTCGGTCTCGAGCGGCGTCGAGGGCGCCGTCAAGCGGGCGCTCGGCATCTCGCTCGACGACCTCTTCAACGAGTGGCGAGACGCCGTCCAGACGACGTATCTGCCGCAGCTCGCCGAGCATTACAAAGCCCGGCGCATCGCGCAGCCAGTCCTCACCAAGAAGCGCTCGGACGGCACGCTCCACCTCGCCCCCGCGCTGAGCCCCGACGGGCGCGACATCGCCTACTTCAGCGAGCGCAACTCGTTCTTCGTGGACCTCTACCTCGCGGACGCCGAGACCGGCCGCGTGAAGCGGCGGCTCGTCAAGTCCACGCTCAACAGCAATTTCGAGAGCCTGCGGTTCATCTATTCTGCCGGCTCGTTCTCGCCCGACGGCCGTTACTTTGCCATCGCCGCGAAGCACAAGGACCGCGACGACCTCGTGATCCTCGACGTCAAGCGGGACCGCGAGGTGCGGCGCATCGCCATCCCGTTGAACGGGCTCACCACACCCGCCTGGTCGCCCGACGGGAAGCAGCTCGTGTTCACCGGATACGACGGCGGCCTGTCCGATCTGTTCATCGTGAATGCCGACGGCTCGGACCTGCGGCGCCTCACCAACGACAAGTATGCGGACCTGGACCCCGCGTGGTCGCCCGACGGGAAGACGATCGCGTTCACCACCGACCGCGGCGGCGAGACGGACTTCGGCACGCTCAAGTTCGGCAACATGCGGATCGGGCTGTACCACCTGGCCGACGGCCGGATCGAGCTGCTCAAGCACATGGATCAGGGGAAGAACATCAATCCGGTGTGGGCGCCGGACGGTCGATCGCTTGCCTTCGTGTCCGACCGCAGCACCGGGATCAGCAACATCTTCCTGTACGACTTCGCCGACGGCAACGTCTACCAGCTCACCGACGTGTATACGGGCGTCACGGGCATCACGCCGCTGTCTCCCTGCCTCTCCTGGGCGCACGAGGCCGACCGCCTCGCCTTCGCCTACTACGAGGAGGGGGAGTACAACGTGTACGGGCTCGACAACCCGCGGTCGCTAAAGCGTCAGCCGTACCAGCCGCCCGCGAACCCGCCGCTGGCTTCGCTGCTCGCGGCGCAACGCCGGCCGGCGACCCCTTCCACGGCAGTTGCATCCACCGCGCCGGGCGGCACCGCCCAGGTGCCGGAGCCCCGTGCCGGCGGGTCGGTGTACCGCACGCCGACGGGCTTCCGCGCGTCCAGCGCTCCGGCAGCGCCGGGAACGCCCGACTCGTCCGCGCCGGCGCCGGTGTCCGTGAAATCGCTGATCGACTCGTCCCCGGCGCTCCCCGACACGAACGAATTCACGCTGAAGCCGTACCACACGCGCTTCTCGCCCGACTACGTGGCGCGGCCGACCATCGGGTACGAGCGCGACAACTTCGGACGGGGCTTCTTCGGCGGGACCGCGATCGTGCTCTCGGACATGCTGGGGAACCACACGCTGGCGTTCGCGGGCGCGGTCAACGGCCGCCTCGCCGAGGCGCAGGTGCTCGCCGCCTATCTCAACCAGTCGCACCGACTCAACTGGCTGGCCGGCGCGTCGCAGACGCCATACTACTTCTACCTGCCGTCGCCCGTGCAGACCACCGGCGCCAGCCCCTACGACTACATTCAGACAGCGCAGATCGAGCGGTTCATCGTTCGCGACGTGTTCGCGGCAGGCTACTACCCGTTAAACCGGTTCACGCGCGTCGAGCTCGGCGGGCACTTCGCCAACATCGACCAGTCTATCTTGCAGCAGGACTATGGGTGCGTGTACAACGTCGGTTGCGAGCCGGTCTCCGATTCCCGGACCCAGGACCTGGGGTCCGTCAGCTACTATGGGCCGCAGGTCGCGCTGGTGCACGACAACACCCTGTTCGGCTGGGTGGGGCCGTTCGCCGGCGCGCGCTCCCGCCTCCAGATCTCGCCCAGCTTCGGCAACTGGCAGTTCACCGAGGGCTTGGCCGACGTGCGCCGCTATTTCTTCGCGCGGCCGTTCACGTTCGCCTTCCGCGGACTGGTCTACGGCCGCCGCGGGCGGGACGCCGATCTGTTTCCCCAGTTCCTCGGCAGCACCGAGCTGATTCGGGGCTACACCGCCGGCTCCCTCCTCAACAACGAGTGCGTCACCGCCGACAGTACCAGCACGGGCCCCACCGGCTGCCCGGCGCTCGACCAGCTCATCGGGTCGAGCATCGGCGTGTTCAACGCTGAGCTGCGCTTCCCACTCACTCGGAGCGTGGTGCTCGGGTTCCTGCCCGTGGGGCTGCCGCCGATCGAGGGCGCCCTGTTTTACGACGTGGGACTGGCGTGGAACAACGGATCCCAGGTGCGCTTGCGCCAGAGCGCGTGCAGCAACCCCGACCCCGAGGTCTGCCGCGTGCCCCTCAAGAGCTGGGGCGGCTCGATCCGGATGAACTTCCTGGGGTTCGTGGTGCTGCGGTTCGACTACACCAAGCCGCTCGACCGGCCGCACAACTCTCCCTACTGGACGGTGAGTCTCGGGCCGACGTTCTAACTCCGCATCGCCAAAACACTTGTCCTGGCCTCGCCGGTTGCCTATCTTGTCCGGCGAGGCCATTTTGCGTACCCGCCGAGCCTGTTTTCTTCTCGCCAGCCTAGCGCTCTGGGGCTGCCGGTCCCGGGCGCCCGCTGCCGCATCGGCCCAGACCACGCAACCACAAGCATCGCAAGCTGTTAGTCGCCAGATGGCCGGGGCCCGTAGCGGCGCCGTGGCGATCCGCGTCGCGGCCAAGGGGGGCATCCCCCGGGTGTATCGCCTCTCCACCCTGGTCGAGGTCCCGGACATGATCCGAGGCAGGCTGCCCCCCGTCGGGCGGGTCGTCGGGCTCGACGCGGAGGCGGAGTTTCTCTACGTCGTGACCGGCAAGGGCGAGGTCCTGGCGGTCGACTTGGGGAGCGCCCGCGTGGACACGGTCGCGACGGCGGTGCAACAGGCGACGTTGGGACCCGACGGCACGCTGTTCACGGTGGACGCGAAGCGCCGGGTGGTGTCGCTCGCGCGACGCTTGCGGGTCGCTTGGGCCCAGCCGCTGCCGAGCCTGCCGCACCAGTTGTTCGGCGCCGCCGACCAGCGCCTCGTTGCCGTCGACGCGCCGAAGCTCCTCACCGCCGCCGCCGATCAGCCCGCCGCGAGCCGGCCCATCCCGACGGGGGGCGACGTCGCCGCGACGCGCTGGGGCGACCTGCTCGCGGTGTCGAGCGACTCGGGAGTGCTGCTCATGGATCCGCTGGGCCGCCGCGAGCCGGCCTTCGTCGCGCTGAGCGATCATCCCCGGGAGCTGGCCTTCTCGCCGTCCGGCCACCGCATCTATGTCACGCGGCGCACCGAGCCCGGCCTCGCCGCGATCGACCGCTTCGAGCGCGCGGAGATCGACGGCATCGCGCTCCCCCTCCCCGCTGCCGCGATCCGGCTCGACCCGCTGGGGCGTTGGCTGCTGGCGCGGCCCACCGTGGGAGACTCGGTGTGGGTCGTGGACCTGCCGGTGAAGCGGCTGGTGGGGGCCGTCGCGAGCGGCTGGCGAGCCGACCTGCCCGCGATCGCGCCCGACGGGTCGCTGCTGGTGCGTCAGGGAGACGACGTCGTGGCCTATCGCCCCGATTCACTCGTCGAGACGGGGCGGCTGAAGGGAGCGGCGGCGGACCTGTGGACGCTGAGTCCGTGGCGTCCGCGCGGAGGCTATCGCGGCGCATTCGCGGATGCGCAGGCTGCGGCAGGGCAGCCCGGGAGCCAGGGGGGAGGCGCCGCCGACACGGCGGGCGCCGCGGGCGGCCCCATGTACGTTCAGGTCTCCACGTCGCAGAACGAGGCGTGGTCGTCGGAGATGGCGCAGCAGCTCACGCGCGCCGGGCTCGCGGCGCGCGTGCTGCAGCCCAAGAGCCCCGATGACGGCTACCGGGTCGTACTGGGTCCGTACGCGACCCGGACCCAGGCGGACGCGATCGGCCGGAAGCTCGGGCGCCCCTTCTGGATCTACCAGCCCAGCACGCCGTGACGCTCCGCCCTCTGCCGCGCTCGCGGCTCGACGCCTTGGTGCCGTCGCTCGTCGCGGAGCAGGCGCTGGTGGCGCTGGTGCCCGCCACGGGCGACCTGAAGTGGGCGGCAGGCGCGGCGTGGGACGTCGCGCGCGCCGCCGCTCTGACAGGAGCCCGCCGCGTGGCGCTCGTGGACCTGTGGTTCGAGGACCCGAAGCTGCACGAGGTGGCGGGCCTCTCCCCTCCCGCAGAAGGCATCGTGGACGCCTTCGAGTACGACGTGTCGCTCACCAAGGCGGCCCACGAGATCGACCACGTTTTCTTCATCGCCGCAGGGACCGCGACGTCGCACGCCGGGGAACTGTTCGCGAATCCACGCTGGCGGCGGCTGCACGGCGGCTTCCGCGTGGAGGGAGCGCTGCTGTTGCTGTACCTGTCGGCCGGCGCACTGGCGCGACTCTCTGCCGTTCCCGACGGGCTGCTCGTGCTGTCACCCGACGGCTTCGAGCCGGAGTCGTCGATCGGCCAGGGCATCAGCGCGGCGATGGAGCGCGGCATCCCGTTGCTGGGCGTGGTGCGCGAGCGCTGGACGCCGGTGGCGACGCCAGCGCCGGACGCGCGGCCGTTGCGCGTCTCGGCGGCCCCTGCGGTGCGGGCGGCGCCGCGGCGCCGGGCGCGCCCCGTGGTCGTGGCGGCCACGCTCGCGGCCGGCGCCGCCGGCGGCTGGGCACTGTTCGCGCGCGGCGCCGAACAGCGTGCCGCGACGCGCGTCCCGCCTGCCGCGCAGCCGGGCCCGCCCGCAGCCCCCGCCCGCCCCGCCCGCCCCACCCCGGTCACGCCGGCCCCACGTCGCGATTCGCTGCCGTGGACCGTACAGCTCGCGGCGTACGGCCGGCTCGACAAGGCGCTGGCCGTCGGCGACCGGCTCGCGGCAGGGGGTATCCCCCCCTTCGTGACACCGGTCGCGCTGAGCGGCCGCCGGGGGGGGGCCACCGTCTGGTACCGCGTCCTCGGCGGCGCGTATCCCACGCGCGACTCGGCCCTCGCAGCGCGGGCGCGGTTATGGAAGCACGGGCTCGTCGCCCGCGGCCAGGGCGACGTGCTGCGCGCCCCGTACGCGCTGCTGCTGGGCGGCGCGGTGCACCGGGACAGCCTCCGGGCCAAGGGGATCCCGGCCATCGCCTGGGATTCCGGCCGCCTCATCGTGGGCGCGTTCGAGAGCCCGGAGCAGGCGGCGCTCACCGAGGCGCGGCTGAAACGGGCCGGCATTCCGGCCACCCTCGTCACCCGCATGGGGACCACACCATGAGATTGACCCGGCTCGAACTGTCGGGCTTCAAGTCCTTCGCCGGCGGCGTGGAGCTGCCATTCGACGCGGGGGTCACGGCCATCGTGGGACCGAACGGCTGCGGCAAGTCCAACATCTCGGACGCGGTGCGCTGGGTGCTGGGCGAGCAATCGCCGCGGCTGCTGCGCGGCGGAAAGATGGAGGACGTGATCTTCCAGGGGTCCACGGGGCGGCGGCCGGTGAACGTCGCTGAGGTGTCGCTGGTGTTCGACAACGCGGACGGCACGCTGCCGCTCGCGTACCAGGAAGTCGTCGTCACGCGGCGGCTGTCGCGCTCCGGTCAGAGCGAGTACCTCCTCAACCGCTCGCCCGTGCGGCTGCGCGACGTGCAGGATCTGTTGCGCGGCACGGGGCTCGGCGCCGACGCGGCCGTCGTGATGGAGGCGCGCATGATCGAGGCGCTGCTCTCCGAGAAGGCGGAAGAGCGGCGCGCGCTGTTCGAGGAGGCGGCCGGGATCGGCTTGTACCGGGACCGCAAGAAGAGCACGGAGCGCCGGCTGGAAGAGACGGCGGCCGATCTGGCGCGGCTGGACGACCTGGTGAGCGAAGTGCAGACGCAGGTCCGGAGCCTAGCGCGGCAGCGCGGCAAGGCGGAGCGCTACGGCACGATGATCGAGGAGCGATTCGGGATCGCACTCACGCTCGTGCGGCGCGAGCTCGAGGACCTGGATCTCGCGCTGGGCGCGCTGGGAAAGCGGGCGACGGAGCTCACGGCCGCCCTCCCGGGTGAGCGCGCGCGGTTGGCCGAGGCGGAGCGCACCCGCGAGGCGCGCGCCCAGGCGCGGCACACGGCGGAGGCCCGTCGCACCGAGGTCGAGCGGCGACTCAACGACGCGAAGCTCGAGGTCGGGCGGCTGGAAGGCGACCTGGCCCTCGCCGCGGAGCGGCTGCACAACGCGGGACAACGGCGCGCCAAGGCGGCCCTCGATCGGGCGAGCTCCGAGACGCGCGCGGCGCGGGCAGACCGCGAGCGCGAAGCCGTCGCGGCCGAGTGCGGGGCGGCAGAGGGCGATCTCGCGGCGGTCCAGCGCGAGCTCGCGAACCGCACGACGCTCGAGCAGGAGGTGCGCGATCGTCTGCTCGCTCAGCGCGCGGCGGTGCGCGAGCTCGAGGAAGACCTGCAACGCCGGGCGGAGGCGTTCCGCGCGCTCGAGGGCGAGCGCGCGGCACTGGAGCGGGAGCGGGCGGAGCTGCGCCAACAGCTGGGGCAGGCGTCGCAGGAGCGCTCGACCCGCGACGCAGCCGAGCGGACTGCCGCCGCGGAGGCGAGCACGCTGGCGCAGCGCGCCACCGCTCGGGCGCGCGCGGCGACGGCGGCGGCGGAGGCCGTGGTGCAGGCGCGGCGGCGCGTCGCCGGCCTCAAGGAGCAGGAGACGCACGACCGGGCGGCGCGGCGCCAGGCCGAGGAGGCGGTGGCACAGGTGACGGCGCGGCGCGATGCCCTGGCGGACCTCGAGCGGGAGCGCGTCGGCCTGGCCCCGGCGGCGCAGGCGCTGCTGCGCGACAAAGCACACTTCGGCGACGCGGTGGTGGGGCCGCTCTCGGACTTCGTGCGCACCAGTCGCCGCGACGCGGAGCTCGCCGAGCGGCTGTTGGGCGAGTGGCTGCACGCCGTGCTGGTGCGCGACGCGGCGGCGATCGACGCCGTGCGCCACTGGCATGATCAGGTGCGCCCCGGGCCGCTGGTGCTGCTCCCCTGCGTGCCCGGCCCACGCCTGGCCGCGGACGGGCACCCGCTGCAGGAACGGCTCCGGGTGGACGGCCCCGCGACGGCATGGGTGCAGGCGCTGCTCGCCGGGCACGAGGTCCTGGACGGGAGCCGAGGGGCGGGGGCGGCGCTGCGGCGGCCGAACGGCGCCGTGTTCCTGGACGGCGGTCCCGCGACCGGGAGCGGAGCGGGGGGGCCCCTGCAGCGGCGCGCGGAGCTGGAAGCGCTCGAGCAAGACGTGCGCGAGGCGGAGGCGGCGCGCGGTCGCGCCACCGCGGCGCTCGAGTACACTCTCGCCGAGCTCGCCAAGGCGGACGCGGCGTTCACCGCCGCGGGGGCGGAGGCGGAGCAGGCACGGCAGGCGGAGCTCGAGGCGGGCGCCCTGAAGGGCGACGCCGAGCGCGCGGCGGCGCATGCCCAACGCGAGGCGACCGATGCGGCGGCGCAGGTGGAGCGGCTGTCGCGCCGGCTCGGCGAGGTCGAGGCGCGGCTCGCCACGCTGCACGGCGAGCTGGAGCGGCACGAGGTCGAGCGGGTGCGGCTCGACGAGCGTCTGGGAGCCGAGCGCGCGCGGCTCGCGGAGATCGAGGCGCAGCAGGAGGCGGCCCGCGAGCAGCGGGTGCAATGGCAGGTGGACGCCGCGCAGGTCGAGGCGCGGCTCGCCACGGCGCGCGAGCGCGCCGGCCGCGCCGCCGCAGACGCGGAGGAGGCCCGCCACCAGGGGGCATCCCTCGCCGGCGAGATCGCCGCGATCGACCACGACACGGCGACGCTCACCGGCCAGCAGACCCAGTGGCAGGACGCGCTCAAGGAGCGGAAGCTGGCCCTGGGCGCGCTCGAAGCCGCCGCCACCGACGCCGGGACGCAGGTCCAAGGGGCCGAGGCCGGGCTGGCGCAAGCAGAGGGGACGCTCACCGACGTGCGCCGCGCCCTGGATGCGCTCGGGGCGGAGGAGCACAAGCTCGAGCTCGAGCGCACCGAGATTCTCGGCCGCAAGCGCGGACTGGCCGAGCGGGTCGAGGCGGAATGGCGCAAACCGCTCGACCAGCTGCTCGCCGACGCGCCCGTCGTCGCGGGCGACCTCGCCTGGCTGCGCCAGGAGAACGAGCGGCTGCAGGGCGCGATCGACGCCGTGGGGCCGGTGAACGCCCTCGCCGTGGAGGAGCACGCCGAGGAAATGAAGCGCCTCGAGTTCCTGATGACCCAGCGAGACGACCTCGTGGCCGCCCGCCAGTCGTTGCAGCAGGCCGCGCGCGAGATCGACCGGACGGCGAAGGCCATGTTCCTCGAGTCGTTCGGCAAGGTGCGCGAGAACTTTCGCGCCGTGTTCCAGACGCTGTTCGGCGGCGGCGAGTGCGACGTGCGGCTCGCGAACGAGGACGAGCCCCTCGAGAGCGAGATCGAGATCCACGCCGCTCCGCGCGGCAAGCGCACCCAGCGGATTCACCTGCTCTCGTCGGGCGAGCGCACGCTCGTCGCCGTGTCGCTCTTGTTCGCGATCTTCCTGGCGAAACCCAGCCCGTTCTGTCTGCTCGACGAGGTGGACGCGCCGCTCGACGACGCGAACGTGGGCCGCTACGTGCGGCTGCTCGCCGAATTCAAGGATCAGACGCAGTTCATCGTCATCACGCACAACCCCCGCACCATGCAGGCCGCGGACGCGGTCTACGGCGTCACGATGCAGGAGCCCGGCGTGTCCACCATCGTGGGCGTGCGACTGGGCCAGATGGAACCGGTCTAAAGCGCGTGCGCCGGGCGCTCCGGGGCGCTCTGCTCCTCGGACTCGCCGTGCCGGCGGGCGGCGCGGCGCGCCGACTCCGTGTGTCTCCCGCGGCCGGCATCACGCCGCTCGCCCCGGTGGACCCCGTACTCACCACGATCACCCCCGACTTCTCCTGGTCGCTGGACAACCCACCGCCGCCCGGCACCACGGTGACCTACCGGCTGCGCGTCGCTCGGGACTCCGCGCTCGCGTCCCTCGTCGTCGATACCGCGACGGATACGGCGGGGTACGCCCTGCGGCGACCGCTCAAGCCGGGGCGGCCACTGTTCTGGCGCGTCGACGCGAGCAGCGCGACGACGGGCGTTGTCGGACCAATCACCGTCCCGCCCTGGGCTACGCTCACGACGCTGTCGGCGCCGGGGGGCGTCAACACCGCGGACGATCAGCCGACCTTCGCGTGGCGCTCGCCGGCCGTCGCGGCGCCGCCGGGGCCGTTCCACTACGACCTCACGGTGCGGCGCAGCGCGGTCCAGTTCGCCAATCTCCCCGAGTTCGCGGTCGGCGGGCTTCCCGACACGAGCTACCGGGCGCCGAAGCCGCTCGAGCGCAACGTGACCTATCTCTGGTCGGTCGTCGTGCACGCGGGCAGCGACACCAGCCTGGTGCGGAGCGCCGGGGTGTTCCTGGTCGTGGATTCGACCATTCCCCCCGCTACGCTGCTGTATCAGAACTTCCCGAACCCGTTCCCTGCCCTGGGGCGGGATTCGACCTGCATCTGGTTCGACCTCGCGGTGACGGGGCGCGTGGAGCTCGCGATCCTCGACCTGCGGGGCAACTCGGTGCGGCGCTTCGTGCCCGGGCCGGCGTTCCCCGAAGTCCTGCCCGCGGGCCGCTACGGTCGCAGCGGGGCCGGCGGACCGACCTGCGACCCGCGGCTGACGTGGGACGGCCGTGCCAACGATGGGCGCGACGTGCCCGCGGGCGTGTATCTGTACAAGTTGAATGCGGGGGGAGTAATTCAGTTCAGGCGAATCGTCTTCCGCGGAAGGAATCGGTAACGCAATGGAACTGGTCACCGTCGGGACGGGGACCGTAGCCCCGTCGGCGAGCCGGACGTCGGCGTGCCACTGGGTGAGCCGAGGCAGCTTGAAGATTCTGCTCGACTGCGGCGCCGGGGCGCTGCACCGCCTGGCGCAGTTCGGCCTCCCGTGGCACGACGTCACCCACGTGATCGTGTCGCACTTCCACCCCGACCACTGGGGCGAGCTGCCGATGCTGGTGTACGCCCTCAAGTACACCACCGTGCCGCCGCGCACGGACCCGCTCGTCGTCCTCGGGCCGCCGGGGGTGGTGCGCCTCGTGAAGAAGCTCGCCGAGGGGTACGGGCCGTGGCTGCTCGACCCGGGATTCCCGATCGGCATCCTGGACGTGCGGGATCGCGAGCCGTTTCCGCTCGACGGGGACGTGAGCCTCGAGACCTTCCCGGTGCCGCACACACCGGAAAGCGTGGCGCTGTCCCTCACGGCGCCCGAGGGACGGCTGGTGTACACGGGGGACACGGGCCCGTCGCGCGACCTGGCGCGCTGGGCGTCCGGCGCGGACCTACTGCTCGCCGAGTGCTCGCTGCCGGCCGATCAGGCGATCGACATTCATCTGACGCCGGAGCAGGCGGGAGAGCTGGCGCGCGACGCGGGCGTGCGGCGGCTCGTCTTGACGCACTTCTACCCACCGGTAGAAACTTCTGACCCGGCGCGCGCGGCCGGCGCGCGGTTCAAAGGAGGGGCGATCACCGCGGCGCGGGACGGTGACCGGTTCACCATCGGGGGGGGAGGCAAGTAGCAGTGCTGATCGTGATGCGACACGGGGCGACGGACGCAGAGGTCAGGCGCGTGGTCGCGGTCATCGAGGAGATGGGTTACAAGGCCCAGCCGATGCCGGGCGTGCAGCGTACCGCCGTCGGTCTGGTCGGTAACGACGGCCGCGTGGACGCGTCGCGCCTCGAAGGTCTCCCCGGTGTCCAGGAAGTGATCCACGTCTCCAAGCCCTACAAGCAGGTGAGTCGCGAGTGGAAGGCGGAGAACACGGTCGTGCGCCTCGGGGGAGGGGGCGCCGTTCAAGTCGGCGGCGCCGACGTGGTGGCCATTGCCGGCCCGTGCTCGGTGGAGAGCGAGCGGCAGATCATCGACGCGGCCCGCCTCGTCAAGGACGCCGGCGCGGTGATCCTGCGGGGCGGCGCGTGGAAGCCGCGCACCTCGCCCTACTCGTTCCAGGGGCTCGGGCGGCCGGGGCTGCGGCTGCTCGGCAAGGCGCGAGACGAGACGGGCCTCCTGATCTGCACCGAGGCGATGGACCCCGAGGGGGTGGGCTACGTGGCCGAGGTGGCGGACATCGTCCAGATCGGCGCCCGCAACATGCAAAACTTCTCGCTGCTCAAGGCGGCCGGCCGGGCCAAGAAGCCCGTCCTGTTGAAGCGCGGGATGTCGGCGACCATCGAGGAGCTGCTGCTGTCCGCCGAGTACCTGCTCGCCGAAGGGAACCACGACGTGATCCTGTGCGAGCGGGGCATCCGCGGCTTCGACACGGCGACGCGCAACGTGTTCGACCTCACGGCCATTCCGGTCGTGCACAAGCTGTCGCACCTGCCGATCATCGCGGACCCCTCGCACGGCACCGGACTGCGCGACAAGGTGATCCCCATGGCGCGCGCCGCCGTCGCCGCAGGCGCGGACGGGATCATGATCGAGGTGCATCCCGACCCCGAGCGCGCGCTGTCGGATGGAGCGCAAACGTTGTTCCCGGAGCAGTTCGCGCAGCTGATGCGCGAGGTGCGGGTGATCGCGGATGTGATCGGGCGGCGGGTGGCAGAGCCGGCACTAATAGACGGATAGGCGGTTAGACGGATAGTGAGGACGATGACAGGTCAGTCGCGGGTCGGGGGCCTTGCGTTCGCGGCGATGCTCCTATCCGGCTATCCGCCTAACCGTCTAACCGCCCAGGACCCCTGGCCCGTCCTCGACCACGCGAGCCAGACTTACCAGACGATCGCCAACCTGTCCGCCGACTTCCTGCAGGTCGTCGCGAATCCCATGATCGGCGCGCCGGACACGACGCGCGGGCGGCTGTACCAGATGCGGCCCAGCCGCTTCGCGATGCGGTTTACCGACCCGAAAGGCGACCGCATCGTCGCCGACGGCCGCTACCTCTGGCTGTACACGCCGAGCACGACGCCCGGCCAGGTGATCCGGTCGCGCATCCCCGAGGTCGGCACGACCGGTCCCAACTTGATCGGGCAGTTCGTGGAGCGTCCGCGGGAGCGCTACACGGCGCGGTATGTGCGGTCCGACTCGCTCGCGGACGGCGTAGCGGACATCGTGACCCTCAAGCCGAAGACGGGGGACCAGCCCTACAGCGCGGCGACCATCTGGATACGGCGCGACGACGGCTTGGTGCAGCGGATGGAGATCGCGGAAGCGTCGGGGCAGGACCGCACGGTGGTGCTGACGAACCTCAAGGTGAACGCCGGTGTGCCAGGCCGCGAGTTTACGTTTTCACCTCCGGCCGGAGTACGGGTGGTAGATCAGTAGCCAGCGCCGCGGCCACCCGCGCCGCCGTCGCCTCGTCCATCCCCCTCTTCTGCGCCAGCTCGAGCGCCGTGCGCCCCAGCGCGCGGTACAGCGCGGCGTCGTCACGCGTCAACACGTCGAGGTGGCGCCGGATCGTTTCCTCGTCCCCCCGCGCCACGGGGCCGGTGAGCGCGGCGACCGGCTCCTGGCGGGTCAGGTTCTCGAGGGTGCCCTCCACCAGGGGGCGCAGCGCCTGCCATGCGTCGGTGTCCGACAGTCCCGCGTGACGCAGCAAGCGCTGGGCAACGGCCTCCACCACCACCAGGTAGTTCGATGCGAACACCGCGCCCGCGTGGTAAATCGCCTTCGCCTTGGATGCGATCCGGAACGGGCGCATCCCGAGCTCCTGGGCGAGTCCCTCGGCCGCCTGCACCGCCCGCGGCATGCCCTCGACCGCGGCCCACGCGCCCTTGAGCCGCTCCGGCGCCCGCTCGGGCTCCGCGATCGTCTGCAGCGGGTGCAGCGAGCCGAGCGCCGCCCGCGAGGAGACGAGCGGCGCCAGCGCTTCCTGGCCCTGCACCCCCGAGAGGTGCAGCACCACCTGCTCCCCGTGGATCGCGCGGGCCTGCGCCAGCGCGTCGGCGAGCGGCCGGATGGCGTCGTCGCGGACGGCGAGAATGACGACGCCCGCCTGGGAGATCCAGGCGGGCGGCCGGTCGGCAGGGCCGACCGTCAGCGTGAGCGGCTTCGGAACCGGCTTCTTGTTGCGTCCGTACAGCGATACTCGGTAGCCGGCCTGCGTGAGCGCCAGAGCCAGCCCGATCCCGGCACGACCGGGCCCGATGATCCCGACGACCGCGTCGCCGATGACGCGGGACCGGCCGTTATCCACCTAGTTGCGCGGCGTGACGGGCGCCTGCGCTGCCGCTATCGCCAGCAGGTCCTGGGGCGACTTGGCGCGACGCGCGAGCGCGAGCGCGGCCTGTACCTGCCGGTCTTCATTCATGTGGCGCCGCACCTCGACGGGGCGCCCGAACACGTAGCGCGCGATCTCGTACCCCAGGTCGTCGGAGATCAGCGTGCGCGCGCCCGCGAGCACGCTGTCCGGCAGCGTCACGCCGCGCGCGCGCAGCCGCCGCATGACGTCGTCCACCATATCGGGGGAGACCTGAAAGTCCGGGCCCTTCACGCGTCCCGCGGCCTTCGCCTCGAGCGCGTAGCCGGCCCGCACATCCCAGTACGTGGGGATCTTGTTCCCCAGCGCCTTCATGAAGGCGCGCTCCTTGGCGGTGAACGTGTCGGGCACCACGAACAGGTCGGGACGGATGCCCCCGCCGCCGCGCACGACGCGGCCGCGGTCGGTGTGGAACACGAGCGACGAATCGACCTTGCTCGTGTCCCGGCCGAGCTCGGCGGCCTCGGCCTGCGCCAGCTGGTCTTCCTCACTCTTGCTCTTGCGCTGGATGGTGCGCCCGCTGGGCGTGTACCAGCGCGCCGTGGTGAGCTTGAGCGCCACCTCCGGCGTCAGCGGATACAGCGACTGCACGAGCCCCTTGCCGAACGTCGGCGTCCCCACGACGACGGCCCGATCGTGGTCCTGCAGCGCACCGGTGATGATCTCGGCCGCGCTCGCGGTGCCGCCGTTCACGAGCACCACGACCGGCAGACCCGGCCACGGCTGGGGCTTGCCGTCGCGGTACACGCGGGACGAATTCGGCGCGCGGCCCCGCGTCTCGACCACTTCCTGTCCGGGGTCGAGGAACAGGTCGCTCACCGCCACGCCCTGCTCGAGCAGGCCGCCGGGGTTGCCGCGCAGGTCGAGGATCAGCGATTTCATGCCTTTCTCGGTGAGGCTCTTCAGCGCATCGGCGAGCTCGGGCGCCGAAGCCTCGCTCACGGGGTTGAGCGCGACGTAGCCCACCCGATCGTCAAGCAGCATGGCGACCTGGACCGAGCGGATGTGGATCGTGGCGCGGCTCAGCTTGAAGGTGAGCGGCTGCTCGACGCCGACGCGCCGCACCTTCAGCTCCACTGCCGTGCCGGGCTCACCGCGCAGCTCCTTCACCGCCTGATCGTTCTTCCAGCCTTCGGTCGGGCGGCCGTCGAGCGCGATGATCTGGTCGCCGGACTGGATGCCGGCCCGTTCCGCCGGCGTGTCGGGCAGCGGCGCCACCACCGTGATCCAGCCGTCCCGCACGTCGATCTGGATGCCCAGGCCGCCGTAGTTGCCCGACGTCGCTTCGCTGAGCGCCCGGAAGTCGTCCCGCTTCAGGAACACCGAGTACGGATCGTGCAGCTGGTCGAGCATCCCATCGATCGCCATCTGATACAGCCGGCGCTCGTCGATCGAATCGACGTAGTAGTCGGCCACGTGGGCGAGCACGTCCTCGAACAGGCGCGCCTGCTGGTACACCGACCCGACGGGCGCGGCCTCCCGCTGCAACAGCCAGCCGCCCGTGGCCAGCGCCACGCCGGCGACGGCGACGAGGACCAGCGTCTTCCTGAGCTTCATGAGACCCCTCGTGTTGAGAGTGGCGCCGCCGCCAGGACTTCGCGCCAGGCAGCGTCCAGGACGGCTTGCTTCGATTGTGTCCCGTCGAGGTGGACGACCCCGGGACCCTGCGCGCGGCGGTACGCCTCCAGCACCCGCCGGTGAAACGCGTCGTCCTGCCGCTCGAACCGGTCCTGGACCTTGCGGGCGGCGCGCTGCCGCTGCCGCCCGACGTCGACCGGCACGTCCAGCACCAAAGTAATGTCCGGCACAAGTCCGGTGGTGGCGAGGCGATTGGCCTCGGCCACCGCGGCGGCCGGCAACCCGCCCCCCGCCACTTGATAAGCCATGGTCGAGAGGTCGAACCGGTCGGCCAGCACGACCTGACCCGCGGCGAGCGCGGGGCGGATCACCTTCTCGACCAGGTCCGCACGGGCCGCGAGGAACAGGAACAGCTCCGCCGCGGGCGCCATCTTGTGCGGAAACTTGAGCGCCACCTTGCGGGCCGCTTCGGCCACCGGCGTGCCCCCGGGCTCTCGGACGGACACGACCTGCCGGCCGCCGGCGACCAGCCGCGCTGCCAGCGCGCGCGCCAGGCTCGTCTTCCCCGCCCCTTCGGGGCCCTCCACCGCGATGAACAGGCCCGGCACCGTCAACCCAGGGTGATGATGGGGCTCGCGGCCCCCTGCTTCATGCCCTCGTAGATGCGGGCGTTCACCTTCGCCATCAGTTTCTCGAAATTCGCCTGCGCCGCCACGACCTGTTGATACACCGGGTTGGCCTGCACGCTCTGCAGGGCGCGGTCGTACTGCTCGACCTGGTCCTTCGGGGGCTCGCGCCCTTCCTGGGTGGCCCGCTCGATGTCCTGCGCGATGCGCTCGACCTCGGCGAGGAGCTGCCGGCAGGTCGCATCCTCCTTCATCCGCTCGCTGGCCCGGACCAGCGCCTTGTACTCGTCGCTCTGGCCCAGCAACCGGCCGAGCTCCCCCGCCTTCTGGTCGATCACCGCGTCCTCCTCACGAGTGGGCCAGCAGGAACCGCGGCCGCCCGAACAGGTCCTCGCGCACCACGACCTGCGACCAGCCGTGCGCCCGGGCCAGCGCCGCGGTCTCGGCCGCACGCCGCTCGTCGATCTCGAGCGCGATGAGGCCACGGCCGGGCTGGAGCAGCCCGCGTGCACCGGCGAGGAGGGCACGGGTCACGGCCAGCCCGTCCCCGCCGCCCACCAGCGCCTCGCGCGGCTCGAACAGCCGCACGCCGGGTTCGAGACTCGCGTACTCGGCGTCCGTGAGATACGGGGGGTTCGACACGATCGCGCGCAACCGCGCGCCCCCCCCGAGCGGCGCCAGCAGGTCGCCCTCGCGCACCTCCACAGGCACCGGCGGGCGCACCCGCTCCACGTTCTCCCGCGCCAGCGCCGCGGCGGCGGCCGAGCGCTCCACGGCGATCACCCGGTCGAACTCACCCTCGACGGCGAGGCTCAACGCGATGCACCCGCAGCCCGTTCCAATATCCGCCGCGACGCCACCCCTACCTCTTCCCTCTTCCCTCTCCCCCGCGCCGCGAGCCCAATCCAACACTCGTTCCACGAGCCCCTCTGTCTCGGGCCGCGGGATGAGCGCGCGCGAGTCGATCTGCAACTCGAGCGTGCGAAAGCCGACGCTCCGGACCGCGTAGGCAAATGGGACGCCACGCGCGCGGCGCTCGACGGCCTCCCGGAAGCGCCGCGCCACCTCAGGCGAGGGCTCCCGGTCGCGTCGCAGCCAGACGTCGCCCCGCCGAGTCCCGTCTCCGGCGACCGCAGCCCACAACGTCGTGGCCTCCCGCCGGGGATCGGGCACTCCCGCTCGCTCCAGCAGCGCGACCGCCTCCTCCAGCGCTGCGGCGATCGAGGACGCCGAGCCGCGCACCGCGCGCTCAAGCACTGAGCCGCTCCTTCTCTCCCGCGAGCCGCAGCGCGTTGATCACATCGTCGAGATTGCCGTCCAGCACCTCGGAAAGATTGTGGACGGTGTAGTGGATGCGATGGTCGGTGACCCGGTTCTGCGGGAAGTTGTACGTACGGATCTTCTGCGACCGGTCGCCGGTGCCGACCTGGGCGCGCCGCTCCCGGGCCCGCGCCGCTTCCTGCTCGGCGAGCATCTTGTCGAGCAGCCGCGAGCGCAGCACCTCGAGCGCCTTGATCTTGTTTTGGAGCTGGCTCTTCTGGTCTTGGCACTGCACCACGAGGCCGGTGGGGAGATGTGTGACCCGGACGGCGCTGTCGGTGGTGTTGACGCTCTGACCGCCGGGTCCCTGCGAGCGGAACACGTCGATCCGCAGGTCTTTCTCTTCGATCTTGACGTCGACTTCCTCGGCCTCGGGGAGCACGGCCACCGTGGCGGCGGACGTATGTCGCCGGCCCTGCGCTTCGGTCTCCGGGATCCGCTGTACCCGGTGCACGCCCGACTCGTAGCGCAGTGTGCCGTAAACGCCCGGCCCCCGGGCGGCGAAGATCGCCTCCTTCAGGCCCCCGAGATTCCCTTCGGACAGCGACACAACCTCGACCTTCCAGCCCTTCCGCTCGGCGAACCGGGTGTACATCCGGAACAGCTCCGCGGCGAACAGCGCCGCCTCGTCGCCACCGGTGCCGGCGCGGATCTCGACGATCGCGTCGCGGTCGTCCAGCGGATCGCGGGGGGTCAGCAGCTCGGCGAGGTGGGCGCGCAGCCGCTCCACCTCGGGGCGCAGCCGCTCGACGTCGGCCCGGGCGAGCTGCGACAGCTCGGGGTCGCGATCCTCGAGCACTTCGCGCGCCTGGGCGAGCTCGGCCTCAAGGCGCCCCAGGCGATCGTGCGTCTGGCGGATCTCGTCGAGTTGCGCGTGCTCGCGGCCGAGCTGCTTCAGCTTGGCCGGATTCCGCGCGGTCTCGGGGTCGGCCAGCTGGCGGGCGACCTCCTCCGCCCGCGCGAGCGCCTGGCGGAGTCGGGCCTCCATCGCTCAGCCGGTAGCCTTGTCGCCGAGGGGGGGCGTGGGCGCCCCGTATTTCTGGCGGAACCGCTCCACCCGCCCGGCCGTGTCCACCAGCTTCTGCTTGCCGGTGAAGTACGGGTGGCACTTGGCGCAGACTTCGACGTGGATCAGGGGCACGGTCGAGCGCGTGACGAAGCTGTTGCCGCACGCGCACTGCACGGTGGCCCGCTGATACGTGGGGTGAATCCCGGGTTTCAAGCTCCACATCCTTGCCTAGAAGTCGAACAGCACGAAACGCGGAAATATAACTGGCATCACGAGTTGGCGGCAAGCGTCCGCTCTTGCGCCGAACTGGCAGCGGACGTAAGCTTGCCCGTCCCTCACCCCTCAAAGCCCTAGGGAAAGCGCGCGTGTCGGTTACGGCCATCCTCCAGAAGGTCCCGCTGTTCAGCCAGTTGGCGCCCCCCGAGCTCGACCGGGTGGCGGAGATCACGCGCGAGCGTAGCTACCCCCGGAACTCGGTCATTCTGTTCGAGGACGACCCGGGAGACGCCCTCTACGTGGTCGCCAAGGGACAGGTCAAGGTCGTGCTCATCGGTGAGGATGGCCGCGAAGTGATCCTCTCGGTGCTGAGCGAGGGCGACTTCTTCGGCGAGATGTCGCTCATCGACGAAGAGCCCCGGTCGGCGCACGTGATCGCGATGGAGGATTCCAACCTGCTCGTGATCCGCCGCGAGGACTTCCAGGCGATTCTGCAGCAGTCGCCGGGCATCGCGCTCGCGCTGCTGCGCGAGCTGTCGCGGCGGTTGCGGCGCGTGGACGAGAAGGTCGGCAGCCTGGTGCTGCTCGACGTGAACGGACGCGTCGCCCAGCTGCTCCTCGACCTCGCCGACGAAGCGGGCTCGGACCGCATCACCCGCCGCCTCACGCACCACACCATCGCGCAGATGATCGGCTCGTCGCGCGAGACCGTGAGCCGCACGATGCGCGAGCTGGTCGAGAAGGGCCACATCGAGATCAGCCGCCGGGAGATTCTTATCCGCGACCGCGCCGCCCTCGAGGCATCGGCAGGCCGGTCGTGAGGTGCGTCACCGCACCCCGGTGAGGCGCTCGCTTGTCCTACCTCCATATCTTTCCGTAGCTTAGCGCGAGGGAGTCGCGTTGCCGCAACGCATGGCCTACACGGTGACGTTCTGGGGGACGCGGGGCTCGATCCCCACTCCCGGACCTCACACGGCGCGCTACGGCGGCAACACGCCGTGCGTCGCCGTCGAGAGTTCCGGGGGCCAGGTGGTCATCCTCGACGCCGGCACGGGCATTCGCGCCCTGGGGCTGGAGCTGGTGGAGCGGCAAAACGGCGCCGTGCGCGCCGAGATCCTGCTGTCGCACGCCCATTGGGACCATATCCAGGGATTGCCGCACTTCAAGCCGTTTTTCGCGCCGGGCAATGCGGTGCGCATCTGGGGGTCGCGCCAGGGCACGACGTCGCTCGAGGCCATCCTGCGGCAGCAGATGGACCCGGCGGTGTTCCCCGTGCCGCTCGACGCGCTGTCGGCGCAGCTGACGGTGCAGCAGGTCGACCCGGGGGGGGGCGAGTTCACGGTGGGGGCGTTTCGGGTGAGGGCGATGCGGCTGCGCCATCCCGGCACGACGCTCGGGTTCCGGCTCACGCCGGCGGCCGCGGGGAGCGGGGGAGGGGGCGGGGGGGGGGGGCCGAGCATGGCGTATGTGACCGACAACGAGCTGGGCTCGGGGGGCAACTACGGGACGCCGGCATCATGGCACAAGGAGTTCGTGGCGTTCCTCGCCGACACCGAGCTGCTGATCGCCGACACCGAGCTGCTGATCCACGACGCGATGTACACGCCCCCGGAGCTCGAGGAGCATCGGGGGTGGGGCCACTCGACGTTCGAGGAGGCGGTGGCGCTTGCGGCCGAGGCGGGCGTCCGGCGGCTCGTGCTGTTCCACCATGAGCCCGAGCACGGTGACAAGGACATGGACGGACTGCTCGCGGCAGCGCGGCGCCTGGCGAAAGCGAAGGGCAAGCCCGGCGAAGTGCTGGCGGCGCAGGAAGGGATGAAACTGACCCTCTGATCGAGGAGCATGTTATGCGTTCGCGTTGCGTCGTCGCACTGCTGTCGCTCGGCTTCGTCGCGCTCCCCGCGTGCGGCCGGCTCGCGGCGCAGGCCCGGGGTCAGGACACCCGGCCCGGGGTCGCCGTGATGCCGTTCGACAACGGCGGCTCGTACGGCCAGGACCGGGAGAACTTCGACGCGTTGCAGAAGGGCATCGCAGGCATGCTGATCTCGGAGCTGGCGGCGAACCCGGCCGCCCGGGTGGTGGAGCGCGAGGAGATCCAGAAGCTGATTGAGGAGCAGAATCTCGGACCGTCGGGGCGCGTGGACGCCCAGACCGCGGCCAAGATCGGCAAGCTGGTCGGCGCACGCTACGTGGTGCTGGGCACGTTCATCGACTTCTACGGCGACTTTCGGGTCGACGCCCGCCTCGTGAGCGTCGAGACGAGCGAGATCGTGAAGGTCGAGAAGGACCAGGCGCAGCGTGACCACCTGTTCCAGATCATCCAGAACGTCGCGGGACGCCTGATGAAGGACGCGAACCTGCCGCCCTTGCCGAAGCAGGCGTCGGATCAGCGGATGAGCCGGCAGATTCCCACCGAGGCGCTGACGTATTACTCGCGGGCGCTGCTGTACCAGGACCGGGGGCAGAAGGACAAGGCGGTCGAGATGTATCAGAAGGCGCTGGCGGTCTTCCCTGACTACAGCGAGGCCCAGACGGGCCTCCAGCGCGTCAAGACCTCGTGATGGGGCCTTGAGATACCTCCTCCTGCACACGCCCGCCTGGGATCCGGGGAGCGTCCGGCCCGCCCTCGAGGGCGCGCAGATCGAGATGCGCGAGACGCGGCTGCCGCGCGACCTCGCGGTCGACGAACGGCCGACGGTGTTCGTGCTCGACTCCGAGAGCCGCTCGGTGTTCCCACTCGACGTGCTGCGCGCCTTCGTGGACGCGGGGGGCGGGATCGTGGCCCTGGGGCGCAACGGCGAGGCGGACGTGCCGCCGGAGATTCCCGCCGAGCTCCTCTCCGGCTTCGTGCGCCAGCCGGCGGGCCAGCGGCAGCTGCTCGTCGCCGTGCGCGCGGGTTACCGCGAGGCGTCGGCGCGCATGGAGACGGCGCGCGCCCGCTCCGAAGCCGCGAGCCGCAGCCGCGAGATCGGCGAGCTCACGCGCATCGGCGTCGCCCTCGGCACCGAGCGCGACGTCAAAACCCTGCTCGACCTGATCCTCACCCAGGCCCGCCGCATCACGTCGTCCGACGCGGGGAGCCTGTACCTGGTCGAGCTGAGTGAGCAGGGACAGCGGCGCCTGCGCTTCCGCCTCGCCCAGACGTACTCCAAGCCCGAAGCGCCGTTCGTCGAGTTCACGATGCCGGTGGACCGCGCCAGCCTGGCAGGCTACGCCGCCGTCACGGGCGAGCCGCTGGTGATCGACGACGCGTACTTCCTCCCGCCCGACGTGGAGTACAGCATCAACCGGTCGTTCGACGAGCGGTACGGCTATCGCACCAAGTCGATGCTCGTGATCCCGATGAAGGACCACCGGGACGAGGTCATCGGCGTGCTGCAGCTCATCAACCGCAAGCGCAACTTCGAGATGGTGCTCGCCACGCCGGCGGACGTCGAGGAGCAGGTGGTGCCGTTCTCCAAGCGCACGGTCGAGCTCGTGACGGCGCTCGCGGGTCAGGCGGCGGTCGCGATCGAGAACAGTCAGCTGTACGAGCGCATCGAACAGATGTTCGAGGGGTTCGTGAAGGCGGCGGTGCACGCGATCGAGCAGCGCGACCCGACGACGTTCGGACACTCGGGCCGCGTCGCGAACATGACGATCGGCCTCGCCGAGGTCGTGGACCGGGCGGGGGACGGCGACTACCGCGTCGTGAAGTTCAGCCGCGAGCAGCTCCGGGAGATCCGCTATGCCGGACTGCTGCACGACTTCGGCAAGGTGGGCGTCCGGGAGCAGGTGCTGGTGAAGGCCAAGAAACTCTACCCGCTGCAGCTCGACCTCATCCAGCAGCGGCACGACTTCGTGCGGCGCACCACGGAGCGCGAGTTCTGGCGCAAGCGGGCCGAGTTCCTCGAGACGCACGGTCGCACCGGGTACGAGAAGTTCCTCCGGACGCTGGAAGAGGAGCACGGCCGGGAGCTCGAGGCACTCGACCGCCTCCTCGACGCCGTGCTCCACGCCAACGAGCCGACGGTGCTGCCGGCGCGGCGCTTCGAGGAGTTATCGGCGCTCGCGCGGCGCACCTACGAAGACACGGCGGGGAAGGCGCGCCCGTATCTCACCGACGAGGAGATGCGCTACCTGACCATCCCGAAGGGGAGCCTCGACGAGACCGAGCGGCTCGAGATCGAGAGCCACGTGACGCATACCTATCGGTTCCTGCAGCAGATCCCCTGGACCCGCGAGCTGCAGCAGATCCCCATCATCGCGTACGGGCACCACGAGAAGCTCGACGGCGCGGGCTACCCGCGCCACGTGACGGGCGAAGCCATCCCGATCCAGACCCGCATGATGACGATCAGCGACATCTACGACGCGCTCACCGCCGCCGACCGCCCGTACAAGCCCGCCGTCGCGCCGGCGCGGGCGCTCGACATCATGGCGGATGAAGTGAAGGCCGGCCAACTCGACCGCGAGCTGTACCGGCTGTTCGTCGACGGCAGGGTGTACGAAGCGAACGCCTAGCTGAGGAGCAGCCGTCCGGCCACGAGGAGCAGAAACGCCCCGAACGCCCGCCGCAGCGCGACTTCCGACACCGGCCCCGCGAGCTTCGCGCCCACGAACGCCCCGATGAGCAACCCGGCCGCGATGATCGCGGCGTACCCGAAGTTCACCTGCCCGCGCCGGTTGTACTCGAGCACGCCCAGGATCCCCACCGGCAGGAGGAGCGCCGCGAGCGACGTCCCGTTCGCCGTGTGCTGCGGCAGGTTGGCGAGTAGCACCAACCCCGGAATGATCACGATCGCTCCGCCGATCCCGAACAGCCCCGAGACCACGCCGGCCACGAGTCCGAGCAGCGCCACCAGCACCCACGTCATGGTTCGCCTCCGCGTTCCGGTTCGCCCCCCGCCCCCCAGCCGCCGCCCCCGGGCGTCTCGATCCGCACGACGTCGCCGGGCTCGAGCAGCGCGCTCACTTTAGGCGCCAGCGCCGCGCCGTTCAAGACCGTGCGTCCCGGCGCGCCCGAGCCTCCGCCGGCGGCGCCGCCCGGCGCGTGGCGCCGCCGCTCCGCGAGGACGCTCAGTTCCATCGGCGCCAACGCCTCGAACTCGCGGACCACGCCGTCCCCGCCCGCCCGCCGCCCCACACCGCCGCTGCCCCGTCGCAAGCCGTAAGACTTCAGCCGCAAGGGATACTCCATCTCCAGCACCTCGATCGGTGTGTTCCGCGTGTTCGACATTCCGACGTGCACGCCGGAAGGGCCGTTCGCTTCCTGGCTCGCGCCCTGCCCCCCACCGATGGTCTCGTAGTACGTCCACCCACTCTTCCCTCTTCCCGCCTCCCCCATCCCTCCAAACGTCACATTGTTCATGGTGCCCTGTCCCTGCGCCGGCACCGGGATCCCTCCGCCCGCCAGCGCGAGGAACACCGCGTCCGCGATGCGCTGCGACGTCTCGACGTTCCCCGCCGCCACGGCGCTGGGGGAGCGTGCGTTCACGAGGCATCCCGCCGGCGCGGTGACGCGCACGGCGCGCGACACGCCGCCGTTGGTCGGGATGTCCTCCGGCAAGAGCGTCCGCACCACGAACAGCACCGCCGAGCGCGCCACGGCGAGCGGGCAGTTCACGTTGCCCCGCGCAGCGGCTGCCGTGCCGGTAAAATCGGCGTGGAACACGCCGTCGCGCACGTCCACTCGCACCACGATCGGCAGGTCGACGTCGTCCACGCCGTCGCCCTCGAGCCAGTCCGTGGCCACCAGGCCCGCGGCCTCCCGGGGACGCAACGCCGCCCGCGTGCGACGCTCGGCGTAGGCCATGAGGTCCTGGGCGGCGGCGCGCGTTTCGGCCCAGCCGTAGCGCGCCGCGAGGGCGCGCAGGCCCTCCGCACCGCGCTCCACGGCGGCCCGCTGAGCCGCGAGGTCGGCCGCCCGCGCCGCCGGCGTACGCACGTTCGCCAGCACTAAGCGCTCGACCTCCGTCGTGAGCCGAACCGCCGGCACGATCACGCCCTCGGCGAAGATCTCCCGGGCTCCGGCCGGCATGCTCCCGGCCTGCACGCCGCCCACGTCCGAATGGTGCGCCCGCACCACGCTAAAGCCCGCCAACCCCTCTCCCCCGTCTCCGGCGATCGCACCGATGACCGTGAGGTCCGGCAGGTGCGAGCCGCCGGTGTAGGGATCGTTGAGGAGGAAGAGCTCTCCCCCCTGCGGCGGTGGGTCGAGCGCCCGGACGGCCGCGACCGACTCCGCCATCGCGCCGAGGTGCACGGGAATGTGCGCGGCCTGCGCGATCATCTCCCCGTCGGCGTCGAACAGCGCCGCGGAGCAATCGCGCCGCTCGCGGATGTTAGGCGACACGGCGGAGTGGATCAGCACCAAGCCCATCTCCTCCGCGATCGACGCGAAGGCGTGCCCCATCACCTCGAGGCCGACGGCGTCGAGACTCACCGGCGCTCCGCCACCACGGCGCCCGAGGGATGCACCGTGCCCCGCCATCCCGGCTCGAGCAGCGCAGTGGCGTCCCGTCCCGCGAGGATCGCGGGGCCGTCGATCGTCACCCCCGCCGCGAGCTCGTCGAGCGCCCACACCGATGCGGCGACCCCGTCGCCTCCCGCGCCCCCGAGGGTGATCGAGCGCTGCGCGCCGCAGCCGCGCGCGGCGCCGTTCGCGCCGTGGAAGCCGGGGACCGCCCCCTCGCGCAGCGCCACCACGCGCAGGTTGACGACCTCGACCGGTTGCCCAACCCCTGAGTGCCCGTAGCGGTCGCGATGCGCCGCCACGAAGGCCGCTTTGATCGTCTGTGGCTCGTCGGCCGTGACGGGCACCGTCACCTCGTATCCCTGACCCGCGAAGCGACAATCGGCGTAGCGCCACAGCGCCCCGCCCGGCACCTGCCTCGCCCCCTCGGTCAGGAGGGGGCTGAACGCGCGCCCGATCTCCGTCGCCTGGAGGTCATCGAGGGGACGGTGCAGCGACGCCAGCAGATCGACGCGCTCGGCGGCCGCCGCAAGGCCGAGGGCGGAGAGCGCACCCGGGTGCGGCGGAATGACGATCGTGCGCATTCCGAGCGCGTCCGCGAGCCGGCATCCGAAGAGCGGGCCGGCGCCGCCGAACGGCAGCAGCGCCATGCGGCGCGGGTCGAGGCCCCGGGCCACGCTCACGCGCTTGAGCGCGCGCGCCATCACCGCGGCCGCGACCGCTACGATCCCCGCGGCGCCGCGCGACGGGTCGCCCCCCGCCGCGGCGCCGAGCGACCTGATAGCCCGTTCGGCGGCGCCAGGGTCGAGCCGCACCTCGTCCGCGAGCGGGCGGGCGGCGTCGAGCCAGCCGAGCACGAGGCAGGCGTCCGTTACGGTGGGGCGCTCACCGCCCCGCCCGTAGCAGGCGGGCCCCGGCACTGCGCCGGCGCTCTCGGGGCCCACCTTGAGCGCGCCGCCGGCGTCCACCCGCGCGATGCTGCCGCCGCCCGCACTCACCGTCTCGATGAGCACTGCCGGGAGCGCGAGGGGGATGCCGGCGACCCCTCCACCCGTCCCCCCATCGCTCACGGGCGCGCCCCCCGTCACGAGGCTGGCGTCGGCGCTCGTGCCTCCCATGTCGAGGGTGAGGAGCTCGCTGAGCCCCAGCGCCGCGCCGACGAGGCGCGCCCCCACGACGCCGCCCGCCGGACCGGAGAGCGCGAGCGACGCGGCGCGCGCGGCGGCGGCGGCGGGCGGCAGCGTGCCGCCGCTCGACGCCATGACGCGCAGCGTCGCGATGCCGCGCCCACGGACGTCGCGCTCGAGCCGCCCCAGATAGGTGGCGACCTTGGGGCGGAGATACGCCTCGAGGGTCGTGGTGCTCGTCCGCTCGAACTCGCGGAACGCCGGGAGCACTTCATGGCTCGCGGCGACGGGCACCGCCGGAAGCGCGTCTCTCAGCGCGGCGGCGATGGTCCGCTCGTGCTCGGCGTGGCGGAAGGCGAAGAGTAACGAGACCGCGACCGCCTCGGGCGCGAGGCCGCGCACCGCCGCGACGATGCGGCGCACTTCGTCCTCGCGGAGCGGCTCCAGCACCCCTCCCGGTCCCATTCGCTCGGCGACGGGCACCACGTCGCCGCGGGCCACGAGCGGCGGCGGGTGGTCGCGCGCGAGATCGTACAGCGCGGCGCGGTCCTGACGCCGCAGCCACAGCAGGTCCTCGAAGCCGCGGGTCGTCACGAGCACGACGCGGGCGCCGGTGCGCTCAAGCAGGGCGTTGGTCGCGATCGTGGTGCCGTGAATGAGCACGGCGATGGGGCGGGGATCTGCATCCAGGGCGCGGAACATCGCGACCGCGGGATCATCCGGCGTCGTCACCACCTTCCGCACCGAAATCGTGCCGTCCTCGCCGAGCGCGACGAGGTCGGTGAAGGTGCCGCCCACGTCCACCCCCACCCGCATCACCACCCCCCCAACGCGGAACGCGGAAGTCGAAACGCGGAACAGCAATGGGAGTTCGCTCGGCGTGCGACGCTCCTCCTTCTGTTCCGCGTTCCGCGTTCCGCGTTCCGCATTCTCAGCCGCGTCGCTTCCATGCCTGCGCCGCCAGCAGGCCGGCGAACCCGACGGTCGCCAGCACCACCAGCAGCCCCACCCAATCCCCGAGGCGCACGTACAGCGGGATCACGTCGCTGGTGCGCAGCCGATCGGCCACGCCCGCTTCGGTTTCGAGCCGGGTCGCGGCGTACGTTCGGCCCAAGGGATCGATGAACTCCGAGATGCCGTCGTTCGCCGCGCGGGCGATGCCCATTCGGGACTCGATCGCCCGCAACACGAGGTGGCTCGCGTGCTGGTAGGGGCCCGCCGTGCGGCCGTACCAGGCGTCGTTCGTGATGTTGACCAGAAAGTCGGCGCCGCGCCGCCGGTAGCTCCGCGCCAGGTCCTCGAAGATCGACTCGTAGCAGATGAGCACCCCAAATTTCCCGATCGCGGCCGGGTACAGCGGCAACCCGCGTCCCTTCCCGAACCCGCCGAACCACCGCAGATGAAACCATCGCGGCGGGACGAACGGCACCCGCTCGACGATGGGCACCAAGTAACGCTTGTGATAGACCGGGTAAAGGCCGCGGCTTCCCGTGGAATCGTAGAAAAACGCCGCATTGTAGTAGTCGTAGCTTTCCCGGGTACGGAACTCGACGTCGAGGCCGCCGGTCAGCAGGGGCGTGCGCGTTTCCCGCACGCGCTGCGCGATCGCGGAGTCCCAGTCGGGCCGATTGACGAAGTAATCGGGTATCGCCGCCTCGGGCCAGAGCAGCAGGTCGAGGTGGGTGCTGTCCTCGAGTCGCCGCGAGAACGCGAACAGCTTTCCCATCACGCTGTCCTGACGCGCCCTGTCCCATTTCTCGCGGAAGCCCTCGTTCGGCTGGATCAGCCCGACCGTCCCCGCTTCGCGGATCGGCAGCGTTCGCATGCGCCACGCCCCATAGCCCCACGCGAGAATCACCGTCGCGAGCACCGCGGCCAGCGGCCGCCACCTCATCGACCGGCTCCCTGCTCCCTGCTCCCTGCTCTCAACCATCGACTCCACCAGCATCACGTTGCACCACGCGAGCCACAGCGTCACGCCGCGGGCCCCGGCGAGGTCGGCCCACTGCACCAGCTCGGGTGCATCCGCGAGCGACGTGCCCAGCCCGAGCCAGGGAAAGCGGATGTCTCCCTGATGGGAGACGACCCATTCGACCGCGGTCCAGGCGACGGGGAACACGACCCACAGTGGAATCAGCGGCAGGCGCCCCCGCACGCGGACGATGAACCAGAACATCAGGGCGTACCACAAGCCGTAGATCGCGATGGTGGCGAGGTAGCCGAGCCCCGAGAGCGGAGTGAAGTGCCACAGCGCCACCACGAGCCAGTAGAGCACCGCCCCCTGCGTGACGAACCCGTACCAGAAGCCCCGGCGCAGCGCGGCCCTCGCGTCCGGCTCGCGTTCGAGCTGCCGCAGCAGCACGACCGCGGGGGCGAGCGCGACGAAGCTGACGATGGGGAGGTGAAACGGAGGATAGCTGGCGACGAGCAGGATGGCGCCCGCCGCGATGAGGACGGCGGCCCGGGTCATCACAGCAGTACGTCGCGTCCTTCGTCCGCCGAGCGGTACACGGCCTCCAGCGCGCGGTGCAGCGCCAGCTGGTCGCGCGGCGGCGGCGCGTTCACGTCCCCCCGCATCACCGCGAGAAAGTAGGTCCATTCGGCGCGGTAGGATTGGGCGAACGGCGTCTCGCGCCCGCTCGCGCCGGTGGGCGTGACGTCCGTGACGGTGCCGTGCGCTTCCTTGAAGACGCGCAACGGCTGCACGCTGGCCGAGCCCTTGGTCCCCACGAGGTCGAACCAGAAGCGCTCCGCCTCACCCATGTGGCGCCAGCTCACGTCGAGCGTGAGGGACACGCCGTTCTCGCACACGACCAGCGCCGTGGCCATATCTTCCACCGCGTCCTTGGTCTGCCCAATCGCGTGAGCGGAGACGCGCTTCGGCGCGGGCCAGCCCGCGAGCCACAGCCCCAGGTCGAGCAGCTGCAGCCCGAGATCGAGGAACGCCCCGCCGCCCGCCTCCTGGCGCCGCAGCCGCCAGCCCACCATGTGGCGGCTGGGCTGAAACGTGTGCCAGCCGCCGCGAATCGCCTGCAACCCGCCCAGGTCGCCGCCCGCGAGAAACCCCCGTACCGCCTGCACGTCTGAGCGGAACCGGTGGTTCATCCCGACCATCACGCGTCGGCCGTACCGCTCGCTCGCCTGGAGCACGCGCTCCACGCCCGCGAGCGTGAGCGCCAGCGGCCGCTCGCACAGGACGTGGGCGCCCGCCGCGAGGGCCGACACCACGTGGATCTCGTGCAGGTGATTCGGCGTGCAGATCGCGACGACGTCGGGGTGCGCGTACTTCAAGACCTCTTCGATGTCGTCGAACGTCTGCTGCACCTCGAACCGCCCGGCGAGCGCCCGCGCCTTGCCGAGATCGTTGTCGCAGATCGCCGCCACTTCCGTCCCGGGCAGGCGCCGCAGCACCGGGAGGTGCGCCACCTGCGCGATCGCGCCCGCCCCGACCACCGCGACGCGGACGGGGTCGCTCACTTCCCGAAGCCCGCCCAGCGATACATGACGCCGGTTCGCAGGCTCACGGTCGAGAGCCCGCTCGACAGCACGCCCCGCGCGTCGAACGTGACGCGCCAGTGCCGGGCGCCGACCTCAGTGCCGATCGTGCCGTTCAGCCCCGCCGTGATCTCGTTCAGGGCGTCCTGGACGAACGTGCCGTTGATAGCCGGGCCGCTGCCGTGGCGGATGTGCGCGCCGATCCCGATCCCCATGTAGGCGGTCACCGCGCGCCCCTGCGGCAGCACGTACTGGAGATCGACGTCGCCGGTGACGTCGCTCCACGTGATGCGGCCGAGGTTGATCGTGTCGTCGCCCGCCGGATCGACGACCACACTCTTGAGGCGCTGCTCGAAGCGCGCCCGTGCCGTCGAGCTGAAGTCAGCCTTGAAGTAGGACACCCCCAGCAGCACGCGGATGTGGGGTGCGATGAGCCCGTAATCCATGCGCACGCCGCCGGTGAGGGCCCCCCGCACGTTGCTGCCCCCGAGCGGGCCGATGTCGAACTGGAGGGCGCTGGGTTTGAGATTCTCGTAGGAGAACTGCTGCAGGAGAGACTGGGCAGTCAGGCGGTCAGGCGGATAGGCGGAGAGCATCACCACCGCAGGCATGACCTTGCTAACCGCCCAACCGCCTAACCGGCCCGGCTGTCTAGTAAAGGCGCTCAACGTTGGCTCCCGGGAAGTAGGTCGTGGCGATCTTCCGATAGTCCTGGCCCGCGCGGGCCCGCCCCACCGCGCCCCACTGGCAGAACCCGACGCCGTGTCCCCACCCCGCGCCCGTGGCGACGACCCGGGTCACCTGGCCGCCCTCCTTCGTGACGCGCAGCTGGAACGCCGAGCTCCCCAGCAGCTGGTCGGGCTGGGGGCGGAGCACCGCGCGCACGTCCGTCCCCGGGACGCGCACGTCGCCGTGCTCGAACACGATGCGCAACTCGCCCACGCGACCGGACGCCGTCGTGCGGGTCACCTCGACGTCCGTGATGCGTTGCAGCCCGCCGCCGCCCGTGTTCATCACCGCGGGGAGCGTTCGCGACAATATAGCGCGCAGCTTGGCGGCGTCCCATTCCTCGCGCCAGCGAAACCGCGGCGACAGCTCGCTGTAGTAGTGCCCGCGCGTGGACGCGTCCGAAACCGGTCGGAGATAGGGCTGCGCCTGAGTCGTGCGGAACACCTCGTCCACGCCGGCCGTGCTGAGGCCGCACGTGGAATGGAAGTAGGCGTCGACGATCTCGCCGTGGTAGCGGAGCACCTCGCCCCGCGTCTGGCGCACCGCGTCCCACGCGTCGGGGGTCTCGGCGGCGACCCCGTCGTACACCTGGTCGCGAATGTCCGTCCAGGCGTCGAACCCTTGGGCCTCCCAGCGACCGCGGTTCTTCAAGGCGAAGCTGCGCGACACCACCGCCTGCGCCAGCAGCGCCTGCCGCTCGTCGGGGCGCCGCGGGCCCAGCTCCGGGCCGACCACGCCGGCCAGATAGCTCTCGACGGGGACGCGGTTCATGAGCGTGAGTCCCGACGCGTCGCGCACCACGTTCACGCGGCCGCGGTAGCGGCGCCCGTTGGCCACGGCGAAGCGGTTCTCCGTCACGTTGACCGCGGAGACGCCGAAGTGGCGCTCGCTGCGGGTGCCGTCGGGCTTCACCAGCCGCAACCCCACGGTGTCCGCCACGACGGTCCAACTCGATCCGGCAGGGATCGACCCGAGCGGGTCGCCGCTGCCGTCGTCGGTGACGAACAGCTCGCCGTCGCCGCCCAGCGTCACGCTCGGCGCGCCGACCGCAAGCCCCACCCGCAGCTCGGGCTCAGTGCCGGGCGTGATGAGAGGAGACGGCTGCGGCCGGGCGCACCCGGCCGCGAGGGCGAGGAGGCTAGCGAGCCCGGGCTTCGCCCAGCGCCGCGTCGAGTTGTGCGAGCGTGAAATCGATGTCACCATCGGTGTGCGCGCTCGAGACGAAGCCCGCCTCGAACGCCGAGGGGGCGAGGAAGACGCCGCGCGCGAGCGCGGCCCGGTGCCAGCGCGCGAACAGCGCGGTGTCCGAGGCCTTCGCCTGGGAGAAATTCCGCACGGGACCGGGCGCGAAGTACAGCCCCCACATCGAGCCCGCATGTCCCGTGGTGACGGGGACCCCGTGCCGCCGCGCGGCGTCCACTATACCCGCCACCAGCCGGCCGGTTCGCCGCTCGAGTGTCTCGTAGAAACCGGGGCGCTCGGTCTCCCGCAGCGTGGCGAGCCCCGCCGCCATGGCCACCGGATTCCCGGACAGGGTCCCGGCCTGGTAGACCGGGCCCTCGGGCGCCACGAGGCGCATCAACTCGGCCCGCCCACCGTACGCCCCCACCGGCAGCCCCCCGCCGATGATCTTGCCGAGCGTGGTGAGATCGGCGCGGACGCCGAGCTGCGCCTGCGCTCCGCCGGCCGCGACGCGGAACCCCGTCATCACCTCGTCGAAGATCAGCAACGCGCCGTGCTGATCGCACAGCGCGCGGAGCGCGGCGAGGAAGCCAGGCTCCGGAGGAATGAACCCCGCGTTGCCGACGTACGGCTCGACGATCACCGCGGCGATCTCGTCGCCCCGCCGGCGGAACACGCCCGCCGCCGCCTCCGCGTCGTTGAACGGCACCGTGAGGGTCAGCTGCGCGAGCGCGGCCGGGACGCCGGGACTGTCGGGCAGCCCCAGGGTCGCCACCCCGCTCCCGGCCTTGACGAGGAAGCTGTCGCCGTGGCCGTGATAGCACCCCTCGAACTTGAGGACGCCGTCGCGCCGGGTGGCCGCGCGGGCGAGCCGGGCCGCCGCCATGGTCGCTTCGGTGCCCGAGTTCACGAACCGCACCATCTCAACCGACGGCATCCGCCGTCGCACCAGCTCGGCGAGCTCCACCTCGGGCTCGCATGGCGCGCCGTAGCTCCAGCCCCGCTCCGCCGCTTCTCGGATCGCGGCGAGCACGGCCGGATGCGCGTGGCCGAGGATGAGCGGGCCCCACGAGCACACGTAGTCCACATAGCTCTGGCCGTCCACGTCAATGAGCCTCGCTCCCTTGGCGCGCGCGACGAAAAAGGGCGTCCCGCCCACTGCTCGGAACGCCCGTACCGGCGAATTGACCCCTCCGGGGAGCACGGCCCGCGCCCGGTCGAACAGGTCCGCCGACCGGCTCACGTCAGCGCCACGGCCCTGAAGTCGTAATCCTCGCTCGCCGCGATCCGCGCCCGCAGGAAGCCGCCGGGCGCCGCCCAGCCACCCCGCTCGACGTAGGTGACTCCGTCCACGTCGTCGGCTTGCCAGCGCACCCGCCCCACGTGCGTCGCGCCACCCCCCTCTTCGTCGGGGTCCGCCACGCGATCGACCAGCACCTCCACCTCACGGCCCACGAAGCGCGCGAGGCGCTCCGCGGAGATCGCGCGCTGCACCTCGAGCAGCTCTTCCAGCCGCTCGCGCTTCACCGCGCCCGGCACGTCGTCCGGGTACGCGACGCTCCGCGTCCCCTCCTGCGGCGAATAGGCGAACGCGCCCAGCCGGTCGAACTGCGCTTCCTCGAGGAAGCCGAGCAAGGTACGGAAGTCCTCCTCGGTCTCGCCCGGGAAGCCCACGAGGCATGTGGTGCGCAACGCGAGGTCGGGGATGGCGCCGCGCAACCAGCCGAGCTTGTCGCGCAGCGTGCGCTGCCGCTCGGGCCGCCGCATCCGCTCGAGCATCCGGTCGGACGCGTGCTGGATCGGCATATCGACGTACGGGACGATGCGGGGCTCCCGCGCCATGAGGTCGACCACGCGCTCGGATAGTCCCGCGGAGTAGACGTACAGCAGCCGGTACCACGGCACCGTGGTCTCGCGGAGCAGCGTCTCGAGCAGGTCGGCGAGCTTCGGTCCCCCCCCCCCGGCTCCGAGATCGCGACCGTAGTGTCCGAGGTCCTGGGCCACCAGATTGATCTCCTTCGCACCCTGCGCCTCGAGCCCCTGTGCTTCACGTACCAGCCGGGCGAGCGGCTCGGAGCGGTGCTTGCCGCGCATCAGCGGAATGGCGCAGAAGGCGCAGGTGTGGTCGCAGCCCTCGGAGATCTTGAGGTAGCGCACGTGCGGCGCGTCGCCCAGGAACTGGCGGACGCCCGGATGGCCCGCGAGGGGGTCGTCGATCAACCCGCGCTCGGCGAGCGCCGGCACCAGGTGATGGAGGTCGGAGAATCCGAGAAACAGATCGACCTCCGGGATCTCCTGCTCGAGCTCCTGCTTGTATCGCTGGACGAGACATCCGACCGCGACGACCGCCTTCACGTCGCCTTGAGCCTTGAGCCTTGCGGCTGACAACAGGGCATCGATCGATTCCTGCTTCGCGGCGTCGATGAAGCCACAGGTGTTGACGAGGATGACGTCGGCGTGCAGGAGGTCGGGTGACACGACCGCGCCGTGCCCCACGAGTTCGCCGACGAGCCGCTCCGAGTCGACCGTGGCCTTGTCGCACCCCAGCGAGATGACGCCCAGCTTCATCCGCGATAGTTCCCGAACTTGAGCTCGATGCCCCAGTCCTGCGAGCGCAGGAACGCGATGACCTCCTGCAGCTCGTCCTTGGAGGGGGACTGCACGCGGATCTCGGTGCCCTGAATCGACGCCTGGGCCTTCTTGAACTTCTTGTCTTTGATCGCCTTGACGATGGCCTTCGCCTTCTCCTGCGCAATGCCCTGGGTGAGCTTGATCTCGCGCCGCACGGTGTCGCCGGCCGCGGGCGTGACGGGACCGAGCTCCAGGTTCTTCACCGGCACGCCGCGCTTGACGAGCTTGGTCTGCAGCACGTCGAGCAGCGCTTTCATCTTGAAGTCGTCGTCGGCGACCAGCGTGAGCGCGGCCTGGGCGCGATCGAACGCGACGGCGGCTTTCGACCCCTTGAAGTCGTAGCGCTGGGCGACCTCCTTGGTCGCCTGATTCACGGCGTTATCGACTTCCTGGAGATCGGCGCCGGTGGAGATGTCGAACGAAGCAGTGCCGGCCATAGGGCGGTAAATCTACCCGCCCCGGACCTAGAACAGGAAGCTTTCCAGCGCGCGGGCGCGCGACACGTGCCGCAGCCGCGCCAGCGCCTTTTCCTTGATCTGCCGTACCCGCTCGCGCGTGATGCCGAGCAGCGAGCCGATTTCCTCGAGCGTCATCGGCTCCTGGCCCTCGAGCCCGAAGTAGAGCCGCAGGATCTTGGCCTCGCGCTCCTTGAGCGTCGCCAGCACCCCCTCGATCGACTCGGTCAGGGCGTGCTCGAAGATCTCGTCGTCGGGGCCGGGGTTCTGGGTATCGGGGAGGTAGTCGAGCAGCTTGTTGTCTTCCCCGGGGGTGAGGGGAGCGTCGAGCGAGAGATGGGCCTGCGAGATCGATAGGGTCTTCGCGACCTCTTCCTCGGAGATGTCCATCCCCTCGGCGATCTCTTCGACGGTGGGCTCGCGGCCCAGCTCCTGCAGCAGCGAGGCCGAGCGCTTGCCGATGCGGTGCAGCGTGCCGGCGCGGTTCAACGGCACGCGCACGATGCGGGACTGCTCGGCGAGGGCCTGGAGGATCGCCTGGCGGATCCACCACACCGCGTACGAGATGAACTTGATCCCCTTCGTCTCGTCGAACTTGTGGGCGGCGCGGATCAGGCCGAGGTTGCCTTCGTTGATCAGGTCGGAGAGCGACACGCCCTGGTTCTGGTACTTCTTGGCGACCGACACCACGAAGCGGAGGTTCGAGCGCACCAGCTTGTCGAGCGCCTCCTCTTCCCCCTGCTTGATCCGTTGCGCAAGCGTGACCTCCTCCTCGCGGGTGATGAGCGGGTACTGGCTGATCTCCCGGAGATATTGGTCCAGCGACCCTTCGTCGAACGATGCACGTTTCGCCGTGTTCAGTTGCATGGCCTAGTCACTCCCCCCAGGCGCGCGCACGACGCCGCACGAAACTACGACCCGCCGAGCCGACGGCGCGGGCTCGGACGGAGGCGCTACCCTTCGGGCCGGCTACCGGATGATGGACCCGAGCCGGTGCCAGCGAATATCGGTCAGCCAGGGAAGCGCGTCGTGCGCCTCCCGATCGTAGCTGAAGTACACGACGAGCGGTCGCCCCTTCACCGCTTTCTCGTCCACGAATCCCCAGTAGCGGGAATCGGCCGAGTTGTCGCGGTTGTCACCCAGCACGAGGTATCTGCCGGGGGGGACGACGAGCGGGCCCCAGGTGTCGCGGGTGGGACGGTAGCTCCGCCGCGCGACCGGGCCGCCCGCGAGGTAGTCCCGCTGCCAGTTGAACTCCGGGTCGTAGACGTCGTGCGTGGGGTCCACCCGCTGCACGTAGGGTTCCTTGAGCGGCTCACCGTTGACGCGCACCTCCCCGCCCCGCATTTCGACGGTGTCGCCGGCCGTGCCGATCACCCGCTTCACGTAGTTCAGCGTGGGGTTCTTCGGGTACGCGAAGACGATGACGTCGCCGCGTCGCGGCGATTCGAAACCCGGCAGGCGGGCGGTGGTGCCGGGAATCTGCGCCCCATATACCGCCTTGTTGACGAAGAGAAAGTCCCCGACGAGCAGCGTCCGTTCCATGCTGCCGCTGGGGATCTGGAAGGCTTCGACGAAGAACGTCTTGATGATGACGAAGAGGATGAACGCCATGCCGACCGAGCGGAGCCAGTTGTCAAACCAGCGCGCCAGACGTGAGCGACGTTTCTCGGGGGCGGCGGCGAGGGGGGCGACGGGCGGCGGCGCGATGCGCGCGCCCTGATCCGCCATCCGGCCCCCCAAGTCATGCATGGCTTTTACTTTAGCCAAGGCGTCTGCCCGGCGCAACGGTCACCGCCCACCCCCGCGCCGCTGCCCAGGCCCGCACCCGCTCGCGGAACCGGTCGGGCGGGTCGTCGTGACACACTCGGCCCGCGAGGCACGCGGCGTCCCCCTCGCGCTCCACCCGCACCCAGCGCACCGCAGTCACCGCGAGCGCGTCGAGCGCGGCGGCGTCGAGCGGCGAGCCGCCGCACGAGAGGACGATCACCAGTGATTCGTGATCCACCGGACGCACCATAACGCGTCCGGTGTGAGCCACGTCACCCGATTCATGCCGGCAGGTGCGATTGGATGCGCGGAGTAGGGGCACGGCATGCCGTGCCCCTACTCGGTGTCGATCTGAGCTTCGGTGTCGATCTGAGCCCGCTGCAGCTTTCCCGAGAAGTCTACGTAGACGACCTTCGTCTCCGAGTAGAAGTCGTACACCTCCCAGCCGCCCTCGCGGTGCCCGTTGCCGGTCTGCTTCACTCCGCCGAACGGCAGGTGCGCTTCGGCGCCGATGGTGGGCGCGTTGACGTAGGTGATCCCGGTGTCCAGCTCGTGCATCGCGCGGAACGCGGCGTTCACGTCCCGCGTGTACAACGAGCTCGAAAGCCCGTACTTCACGCCGTTGTTGATGCGGATCGCCTCGTCGAGGGAGCCGACCTTGATCACCGACAGCACCGGCCCGAAGATCTCCTCCTGCTCGACCCGCATCCCGGCCCGGACGCCACCGAGCACCGTCGGCTGGTAGAACCAGCCGCGCTCCAGCCCCTGTCCCGTGGCGCGCTCGCCGCCGATCAACACCGCCGCGCCCTCGTCCCGCCCCACGCCCACGTAGTACTCGACCTTCTTGCGGGCCTCCTCATTGATGAGCGGGCCGACCTCGGTCTTCTCATCGAGGCCGGGGCCGAGTCGCAGCCGCTCCGCGCGATCGCAGATCATCTTGAGGAGCCGGTCATGGACCTTCTCGTGCACGACGAGCCGGCTCGTCGCGGTGCACCGCTGGCCGGTCGTGCCGAAGGCGCCCCACAGCACGCCGTCGAGCGCCAGGTCCAAGTCGGCGTCGTCCATCACGAGCATCGCGTTCTTGCCGCCCATCTCGAGCGACAGCCGCTTGTGCATCCGGCCGCAGGTCGCGCCGATGATCGCGCCCGTCTCGGTCGAGCCCGTGAAGGAGATCACCGTGATCGCCGGATGCTCCACCATCGCCTTGCCTACGACGGAGCCCTCCCCGTGCACGAGCTGCACCGCCTCGGGCGGGAGCCCGGCCTCCAGGAGGATCTCGACCAGCAGGTGGGCGGTGTGCGGCACGTCCTCGGCGGGCTTGAAGATCACCGCGTTCCCACACAGCAGCGCGGGGAACATCTTCCAGGTCGGGATCGCAAGCGGAAAGTTGAACGGCGTGATGAGCCCGGCGAGGCCGATCGGCCGGCGGAAGCTCATCGCCCACTTGTGGCGCAGCTCGGACGGCACGGTCCGGCCGAACAGCCGCCGCCCCTCGGTGTGCGCGTAGTGGGCGGTGTCGATGCCTTCCTGCACGTCGCCCCGGGTCTCGGCCAGCACCTTGCCCATCTCGCGGGTCATGGCGCGCGCGATCTCCTCTTTGCGCTGTGTCAGGAGGTCGCCGACGCGGTGCAGCACCTCGCCGCGCACCGGGGCGGGCGTCTGGGACCATCGAGCGAAGCCGCGCTGCGCCGACTCGATTGCGCGCGCCACGTCTTCCGGACCCGAGCGCGGGAAGCAGCCGATCACGTCGCCGGCGTCCGCCGGGTTGCGGTTCTCGAAGTAGGCACCGGTGCGCGGGGCGACCCAGGCGCCGGCGATGAAGTTCGTGAAGTTCTCGGTCATCGGTCGTCCGTCATCAGTGAGGTTGCACGTCCGGACACAGCCACAGGGTGGCCGCGTTGGCAGTCCCGATGCGGGGGAGCACTTCGCGGGTCACGAGCACGGCCCCCCAGATGATGAGCGCCTGCGCGACCGCGTGCGCGACGCCGAGGCGCCGCTTCCACGACGACACGCTGGCCCACAGCCCTGCGGCGATGACCGCCGTGACGCCGACCAAGTAGAAGATCAGCCGCAAGCCACAGCCGTGGGAATACGGCCACACGCCCGGAGCGATCCCAATGCCGACCAGGACCCCCAGCGCCACCTTCGCCCAGGTCCCCAGGGCAGTGGGCATGGCACCGGGCACCACGACGGGCTTCTTGACGGTCGGCGCCGACCCGCTCCCCCCGCTCCCCCGTCCGAGCGTGGGGTCGGCCTCCGGCAGCTTCTTGAGCAGCCGGTCGACCTCGGCCATCTCCTTGTCCCAGTCCCGCTCTTTCTCCATGCCCGCCACTACGCCTCCCGTGCCAGGCCATAGCGCTCGATCTTCTTGTAGAGGTTCGAGCGCGGCATATCCAATGTGCGCGCGGTCTCCGACACATTCCAGTCGTGCTCCTTGAGCTTCGCGAGGATGTAGGTCCGCTCGGCCGCCTGCTTGAACTCCTCGAACGTGGCCGCGCGCATCCACGGCGCCGCGGCGAAATCCGCGGGGCCCGTCCCGCCCCCTCGTCCCTCGTCCGCGCTGCGCAGCCCCGCGACCCGCTCGACGTCCGCGACCGTGACGACGGAGCCCGGTGCGAGGATGAGCAGGCGCTCGACCGCGTTGCGGAGCTCGCGGATGTTGCCGGGCCAGTCGTGAGCCGCGAGCCGCTTCACGGCCTCGGGGTCGAAGGCTTTCGCCGGCAGGCCGCCGCGCTGCGCCAGCTGGCCGGCGAAGTGCTCCACGAGCTGCGGGATGTCGCCCCGCCGGGCCCGCAACGGCGGCACGTCGATCGGCACGACGTTGAGGCGGTACAGCAGGTCCTCGCGGAACCTGCCGGCGGCGATCTCGGCCCGCACGTCCTTGTTGGTCGCCGCCACCACGCGCACGTCCACGGCGAGGGTCTTCCCGGAGCCGACGCGCGAGATCATGCCCTCCTCCAGCGCCCGCAGCACCTTCGCCTGAGCCGACAGACTCATGTCGCCGACCTCGTCGAGGAACAGTGTACCGCCGTCCGCCAGCTCGAATTTCCCCGCGCGATCGGCGAATGCCCCGGTGAAGCTCCCCTTCATGTGGCCGAACAACTCGCTCTCGATCAGCTCGGTCGGGATCGCGGCGCAGTTCACCTCGACGAACGGGCCGCGGGCGCGGGGGGAGAGTGCGTGGATCGCCCGCGCCACGAGCTCCTTGCCGGTGCCGTTCTCCCCCGTGACGAGCACGCGGGCGGCGGTCGGTGCCACCTTCTCGATCCGCTCGATCACCTGCTTGATCGCCTTGCTCGAGCCGACGATCTCGTACTGCGCGTGCACTTCGGCCTTGAGCCGTACGTTCTCGCTGGCGAGATCGACGTGCTGCAGGGCGTTCCGCAGCGTGAGCAGGATGCGATCGGTGTCGAGCGGCTTCTCGAGGAAGTCGTAGGCGCCGAGCTGAGTGGCTTCCACGGCGGTCTGGATGGTGCCGTGGCCGGAGATCATGACGACCTGGGCGTGGGAATCGAGCTCGCGCAGCGTGCGCAGCGTCTCGAGCCCGTCGATGCCCTGCATCTTCACGTCCAGAAACACGAGGTGCGGCCGGAACTCGGGATACAGCCGCAGCGCCTCGGACCCGGACGCGCACGCCTGCACCTCGATCTCCTCGTACTCGAGGACCTGCCGCAGGGCATCGCGGATGCCCTTCTCGTCGTCGACGACCAGCACCCGCCGGCTCACGCCTTTCTCCGTTTCCCGCGGTACAGCACCACCCCCGTGGGATGGATGGCGACGTCGGTGAACGCGGGTGAGACGCGGAGCGGTACCGCCCCCGTCGAATCGGCTCCCGCCATGCGCCGGGCCAGCTGCTTCACGAGCGGCTCCGGAAAAGGAAAGCCCCGCAGCGCCAGCTCCTCGACCTTGAAACGGGCGATCCCGGGCCGCTCGATCGCGAGCGGACCCGCGATGCGCAGCGGCTCCATGGGGTTGAGCATCCCGGCGAGCGGTCCGAGCGCGTCGGGCGGAATCAGCCGCGTGTCGAGCCGGCAGTAGAGGGCGACGCGGCCTTCCAGCAGCTCCACCCGCAGCGAATCGAAGCTCTTGCGCACGGACCAGTCGATGCCGCTCCCCACCATGGCGGCGATCTCGTTGGGCGACAGCACGACGGAGTCGGGCCCGGCCGGGGTCTTGAGGCGCTCGACCTTGCTCTGGCTGGAGGACAGCGCCTTGGGCGTCGGCGCGCCCACGGCCGTGTCCGCCACGGGCGGGAGCTTCGTGGAGTGAGGTCCGAACCAGCGCGCGGCCGTGTGCAGGAGCGGCTCCCGGAACCACCACGCCACGAGCGCCGCCACCATGACGATGGCGAGGCAGCCGAGCCGCAGGACGCCCTTAAGACAGCCGTTCACTGTGCCTGACGTTGTACACCGCACCTCCCGATTGGAGCGTGCTCTCCATCAGGTCCAGTGCGCCGACGACCACCGTCTCCTCGTAGCGCAGGGGACCGAGCGCCGCTTCGAGGCCCGCGAAATCGCGCGGCTGCGCGTCGCGCGCCGCGCGCCCCAGCGTGAGGTGGGGGCGAAACGCCCGCGCCTCGGTCGGGAAACCGAGCGGCGCGAACTCCCGCTCCACCTGGTGTTGCAGCAGCTCGAGCGCGGGCTCGGGCGCGATCCCGACCCAGACGACGCGCGGCCGCTGGAAGTCGGGAAACACACCGAAGCCCCCGAGCTGCATCGTCAGGGCCCGGGCCCCGGCCGCGGCGCGGGTGAGCGCGGCGCGCAGCTCCCCGTCGCGCTCCTCGTCCACTTCGCCCAGGAACTTGAGCGTGAGATGAATCCCCTCGGCGCGCACCCATTTCACGGCCAGCCCGCGGTCCCGCAGCGGCGCCGTCGCCTGCCAGAGAGCCTGCCGGACCTGCGGAGGGAAATTGAGTGCGACGAAGAGCCTCAAACGGCAGGCCTGGTCTCGAGGAGGCTGCCGCGCCGATAGCCGCGCGGGTCCACTTCCACGGCTCCGAAGCCGAGCGCGGTGAGCCGCGCCGTGACCGCGGGGAGCCGCGCCGTCAGCCAGGGCACCCACGGCGGCTCGACCTCGATGCGCGCCCGTCCCTCCTCCCCGCCGCCGTGGTATCGCACCCGCAGATCCCCGCGTACGCCCAGCTCGCGCAAGTACGCTTCCGCCTGCTCGACCTGCCCCAGACGTCGCGGCGTGATCGCGATGCCGTAGGCGACACGGCTCGACAGACACGGCGCCGCCGGTGCGTCCCACACGGGAATCCCCAGCGCCCGCGCCGCCGCGCGGATGTCCGCTTTGGTCATCCGGGCCTCGGCGAGCGGCGAGCGGATCCCCGCCGCCCGCCCCGCGGCGTACCCGGGCCGGTGCTCGCGGAGATCGTCGGCGTTCGTTCCGTCACACGTGACGGCGAGCCCGCGCGCCTGCGCCACCGGCACGAGCCGGCGCCACAACTCGGTCTTGCAGAAAAAACAGCGGTTGGTGGGATTCGCGAGGTAGCTCGGGTCCTCGAGCTCGTGGGTCGCGATCTCGATCAGGGGCACGTCGAACCGCTCGGCTACCCGGCGGGCGGTTGCCCACTGGGCGAGGGGATAGGAGGCGCTGCGACCGATGGCGGCCAACATGCGGTCTCGCCCCAGCTCCTGGCGGAGCACCACGGCCAGCAAGGCCGAATCCACCCCGCCGGAGTAGCCGACGAGCGCGGAGGGGAAGGTGCGAACCAGCTGGCGCAGCGGGGCGGCCGGGATGGACATGGCGGAATAGTACCGACTTACGCTGTCCCAATCAAAGGACAACTTCCTTGCAAGAATCGGATATTTCGTAGGCTGGAAACCTATTACTCTGATGATACGTTGACCAAAGCAGCTCGAACGCTACGTCTCGTAGGCAATACGACACCAGAGGTTCCGAAATGGCGAACAAGACCGAGCTGGACGCCGTGGACCGCAAAATCTTGCGGCAGCTCGCGACCGACGGCCGGGCCAGCTATCAGGCGATCGCCGACGAGGTCGGGCTGTCGCGACCCGCGGTGATGGAGCGCGTGAAGCGATTGGAAGAAGCCGGATATATCACGGGCTACGGAGCTAGGCTCGACCGCGCGAAGGCCGGCTTCCCCGTGACGGCGTTCGTCGCCGTGCGCTACGCCAACTCCGATTACCTGGGTGAGGAACCGCGGATGAGAGCGATGGAGAAGCACCCCGAGGTGCTCGAGTGCCACCACGTGGCGGGTGAGGACTGCTACATCCTCAAGGTGGCGGCGCCCGATCTCGAGAGTCTGCAGCACGTGCTGCGCGACCTGCGCGGCTCCACCAAGACGCAGCTGACTACCCGCACCACGATCGTGCTGGGGACCGTGTTCGAGAAGCCCGGGTTCGTCCCGGGGGAGCCGGACTGATGGGCGCGGGGCTCCGCGGCAAGGCGCTCGTCGCCTATCTCGTGGTGTGCGTGTTCTGGGGCTCGACGTACCTCGCCATCCGCGTCGGCGTCGAGGTGCTGCCGCCGTTCCTGTTCGCCGGTCTGCGCTTCGCCATCGCGGGCGCGTTGCTGCTGACGATCATGCTCGCGCTCGGCGACCGGCTGCCCTCGCGGGCCGCCGACTGGCGCACGCAGGCGATCGTGGGCGTGCTGCTGCTCACGGGCGGGAACGCGCTCGTCGTCTGGGCGGAGCAATACACGCCGTCCGGCGTGGCGAGCATCTTCGTCGTGACGGTGGCTCTGTGGATGGCGTTCTTCGACGCCGTCATCCCGGGGGGCTCGGGCGACCTCAACTGGCGCGTGATCGCGGGGCTGCTGCTGGGCTTCCTCGGCACGGCGCTGCTGGTGGGCGCGAGCCCGGCCGAGATCTTGCACGCCGATCTGCGCGGTCCCATCGCGTTGACGGCGGCGAGCGCGTCCTGGTCGCTCGGCTCCGTGTACGGCAAGCGCCACCACACCGAGACCAGTCCCTACGTGGGCGCCGCCCTGCAGATGCTGGCGGGCGGCGCGGCGGTCGCCCTGCTGGGCACGCTGCTCGGGGAGTGGAGCCGCTGGCACCTCACGCCGCGGGGCGCGGGCGCCATCGCCTATCTCGTGGTCTTCGGCTCAATCCTCGGCTACAGCGCCTACACCTACGCGCTGCGCCACGCGTCGCCCACGATCGTCGGCACGTACGCCTACGTGAATCCGGTGATCGCCGTGCTGCTCGGTTGGCTGATCCTCCGCGAGCCCGTGACCACGCGCACGTTCCTGGCGATGGCGCTGATCGTGGGAGCGGTCGTGTGGATCCAGTTCTCGCACCGGATTCCGAGCCTCGGGCACCGGCCGATCGCGGCGGCTGCGAGCGAACAGGAGGGATGATGCACCTGTTGCCGCACAACACCGCGTTGCTGGTGATCGACGTGAGCCGCGCCTGCGATGACACGGTAGGCGTCACAGGGGGACGCAACAACCCCGGGATGGAGGCGAACATCGGGCGGCTCGAGGAGGCGTGGCGCGCGAGCGGCCGGCCGATCATCCGCGTGCAGCACGATTCCCGCTGGCCAGGGGCGCCGACTCACTACAGCGCATTCGTCGGCACCAACCTGGAGGCCGAGCTGCTGCGGCGCGGCGTCGGCACCCTCGTCCTCACCGGCCTTGCGACCGATCGCTGCGTGTCCACCACGGCGCGTCTCGCCGCGAACTTCGGCTTCGCGACCTACGTCGTCGCCGACGCGACGGCGACCTTCGATCGCCTCGGCCCCCCTCCCGACGGCCGCCGGCACGCCGCCGAGGACGTCCACGCGGTGGCCCTCGCGGAGCTGAACGGGGAGTTCGCCCTCATTGTGGACACGGCGTCGGTCCTCGAGGCGGCGGGAGCCTCACCGGGGGCGGCCGCGTGATCGCGCGACTGTGGCACGGCGCGGTCCCGGCCGCCAAGGAAGACCGCTATGCCGCCTACCTCCGCCAGACGGGGGTGACGGATTGCCGGGCGACCCCGGGGAACCGCGGCGTGCAGGTGCTGCGGCGCCGCGTGGGCGCCGAGAGCCACTTTCTGTTCATTTCGTTCTGGGACTCGATGGAGGCGATCCGGGCGTTCGCCGGCGACGACGTGGAGCGGGCGCGCTACTACCCCGAAGACCGCGATTACCTGCTGCAGCTCGAGCCCCGGGTGGCGCACTACGAGGTGCTGGAGGGCTAGCGGCACTCACTCGTTCGTCTCGTGCACCTCGCTGGGCCGGCGCCGCGACCGCTTGGGTCGCGTCTCCTTCCCTTCGTCCGTCAGCTTGAAAGAGCGCACGGTGTGGTAGGCGAGGTCGACGTCGGGACAGTCGTCGAACTCGGTGAGGATCTCCTCCCAGATCGCGTGCTCCGTGCCGCGCCGCTTGCGCGGCTCGATCAGGTAGCGGACGGTCAGCTCCACGCCGCTGTCCACGACGCGGGTGTAGACGATCGGGGTCAGCTTGGTGTAGTTGATGAGGTACTGCCGGGACGCGGAGAGCAGGTCCTGCTCCGCCTGGGCGGTGAGGTGCGCGGCGTGCTTGAAGGCGATCCGCGTGAGGATCTCCTTCGCCTGTCTCCAGTCGCTTTCGAACGTGACGAGTACCGGGACTTCGTTCCAGATGTACTTGAAGCCCTTGTCGTAATTCGCGATCGGCTCGGTGAACACCTTGCCGTTCGGGATGTGGATGATGCGCCCGCTCGACTGGTCCGCGTTCACCCAGTTGCCGATCTCGTTGAGCGTGAACTGCAGCAGCCGGATGTCGATCACGTCCCCCTTGTGCCCGCCGATCTCGACCCGGTCGCTCACCTCGAACGGGCGCCGCCACACGATGAAAATCCAGCCCGCCAGGTTGGTGACGGGGTCCTTGAGGGCGATCGCCAACCCAGCCGTGAGCAAGCCGAGGAAGGTCGCGAGCGCCTGGATCCCGACGAACCACGTCCGTCCTACGAGGATGACGCCCAGCCCGAGCGCCACGTAGGTGATCGACTTGCGCCAGCGATAACGGCTCCAGGGGTCGCGCACCCGCCGGTACACGAGCGAGAGCACGATCCAATGCAGCAGCCACAGCCCGAAGACGGTGAGCAGCGTGACGAGGAGCTTGACCTGAAGCTCGGGGGACAGCCCGAGCCGGGACTGGAGCCAATCGCTCATGCGGACCGTGGATGGATGGCGGGGACAAGGTAGGGAGCGAGCGTGCGGCGCGCCAGTTACGGGGGTATACTAGCGACATGCGCGCCCCCGGTTTGCCGATCCAGCTGTGCCTCGCCGTGGCCCTCGGCGCGATCGCCTGCCACGGGCGTCCCGCCGCGCCGCCCAACCCCCAGGCCGAGATCGCCGTCACGGTGGATAATCAGAACTTTGCGGACATGGACGTGTTCATCGTACGGACGAGCGGTGAGCGCATCCGGATCGGGATGGTGTCGGGGCTGACGTCGCGGATCCTGATGGTGCGGCCCGACCTGATCGGCAACAGCACGGAGCTGCGGTTCGAAGTGCACCCGATCGGAGCCAGGACGAATCCGATTTCCGAAACGGTGACGGTGCGGCCCGGCGACGTGATCCACCTGACGATCCCGCCCTCCTAAGCGCCGGCAATCATCTTTCCCGCGAGCTCCTTCACGAGCTTCGCGCACACCGCCGCCGTAACGCCCCCCGCGCCCCCCGCGTCCTGCTGCGGGTTGAATTCCACGACGTCCGCGCCGACGATCGGCACGGGCAACCCCTGGAGCACCGTGAGGACCTCGCGCACCGTGAGCCCGCCCGGCTCGCGGTGCCCCACCCCTGGCGCGAACGCCGGATCGAAGGCGTCGAGATCGATCGAGACGTAGACGGGTGCCGCGAGGGCGGGGCGCCGGCCGGTCACCCACGCGCGCATGTCGATCACGTCCACGCCGTGGCGCTCGGCCTGCGTCCGCTGGGTCGCATTCATGGTGCGGATCCCCACCTGCGTGAGCTGGTCCGCGAGCTTCTCGTCCATGATGCGTGCGAACGGGCAGGCGTGCGAGTAGGGATCGCCCTGAAACTCGGGATAGAGGTCGGGATGGGCGTCGAAGTGCAGGATGCTGAGCCGCGGGTGGAACCACCGCACGGCGCGCACGATCGGGTAGGTGATCGAATGGTCGCCGCCGAGCGCGATGGGCCGGCCGCCGGCGTCGAGCAGCGTCCGTACCGCGTCTTCGATCTTCGCGCGCACCTCGGCCCCCGACGTGCCGAGCGGCACGTCGCCGACGTCGCCGAGCGCGCCGTCCTGCCCCAGATCGATCCCCGTCTCCGTCCAGGGATTCCCGGCGGGGGAATGCAGCGCCTGGCGGATGAGGGGCGGCGCCGCGGCCGTCCCCCGCAGGAACGAGGAGCTCGCGTCGTACGGGAAGCCGATGAGGGTCGGCTTGCCGCCGGTCGTGGCGTTCAGGGCTTCGGCTTGCTGGGTGGCTGCGCTTTCAGTTCGACAAGCAGCACGTGAGCCCCACCGGTCCCGACGTACTCGGTCGCGTGGGTCTCCGCGTCGTGCCACCGGACCTGCCCGGTCTTCGCCGGTTGCTCCGTGGTCTTCCCATCCGGCGCCGTGAATATCGTCTTGCCGGAACCGGAGAGACTGTAGGTCACGTACGCCGGATGCGAGTGCATGGGGATCTTGTCACCCGACTTGCTGTGGAAATCGAGCACCCGGACGCTCTCGTTTTCCAGCAGCACCGTGAAGTTGTGCGGCGCGACTGTGACGGGGTCCTGCGCCCGCAGGGTTCCCACCGCACAGCACAGCATAAGACCAGGGACCACGACGCGTCTCATGACGACCTCCTGCCTCGAGAGGGGTGAAGCGTCCGCGGGGCGGATGTAACCCCACACGGGGGAGGTGTCAAACCAACCCTCTGCGGTCGAGACTGCGGTACTGAATCGCCTCGCTCACGTGCTTCGGCTCGAGCTCGGCCGCGCCGCTCAAGACCGCGATCGTCCGCGCGATCTTTAGGATGCGGTGATACGCCCGAGGCCTTGAGACAGATAGAGAACCCTGACGCTTGATGACGCACCTGTGGTCATCGTCGGCGCAGGCGAATCCGAGTCATGCTTGCTTCGCAGCCCGCCCTACAGCAGCTCTCCAAACATGCGTTTGTAGTGGCGATACCAGTCGCTCTGGAATCGCTCGTCGGGATCGTAGCGCCGCTTGGCGCGGAGAAACGCTGGGAATTGTGGGTAGCAAGCCTCCACCTGCTGACGCGTCGCGAACCGATGGTAAGTCAGGTAGTAACTCCCACCGTAGCGGATCCCCGCGTCGATGAGCTGCCGGAATTCCGCCGCCGCGCGCTCGAGCCCCGCGGGGCTGTGCACGACGTGCAGGTTGAAGATCACGCACGCGTACGGCTGTTTGGCCCAGGCAAGAAAGGTCTCGTCGTCCCGCTCGATGAGACGGATGGTGCCGTAGATCAGTGGGGTGCGCTGCGCGCGGAACCGCTCGCGCACGTCCGTGAGAAAGCGGGCCAGCGCATCCCGCGGCGCGTAGATCTCGGTGATCAGCTCCGTGGCCGGCTCGGACGCCCCGAGCCGGACGTCCAGGGCGCGATGGTAATCGTCGAGGTAAGGACCGAGCTGGTGGGTGTCCGACCAGTACACCTGTCCTGAGGTCGAGAGATAGTAGCGCGAGTAGGCCTGGAACGCCCGCGTACGGTCCGCGTGCGCGAGATAGATGAGCTCGTTCCAGTCGTCCGCGGACAGCTCCTTCTGTTTCTCTTGTATCGGCGTGCTGGCCGCGACGGGGCGATAACACGAGAAAACCCCCTTCCGCAGGAAGTCGGGGGAGTCGGGGTCCGTATGGTACTGGAAGTCGCCATAGGTGAACCCCGCGGCGATGCGCCGCGCGAATGCCGGCATGAGATCCTCGATCTCCAGGATCTGCACCTCGCGCTGCACCTTCACTCTCGGCGCGAGGCGCAGCCGGACGGAGGTGACCACGCCGAACAGCCCGTACCCGCCGATCGCAAGTCGAAACAGCTCGGCGTTCTCCTCGCGACTGCAGGTGCGCGGGATCCCGTCGGCGTCGACCAGCACGAACGACTCGACGTCCCCGACGAAGGGCTTGAACAGCAGGCCGCGGCCGTGCGCGTTCGCCGCCAGCGCGCCCCCGATACTCAAACGGTCCGCTCCCGTCTGCTTCTGTCGGATGCCCCACTGCTGCGCTGCCCCCTGCTGCGCGTCCACCAGATGGCGCATCAGTTCGGGCCACTGGATTCCCGCCTCGACGTCGATCAGACCGCGGGCAGCGTCGAAGCCGAGCACGCGGTTCATCGACCCCATATCGACCAGCGTCGTCTCACTGCCAAACTGTTGTCCTCCCATGGCGTGCCGGCCGCCCGCGATACTCAGCGGGCGGCCCTCCTGCCTGGCGCTCTGGACGAGCTGCACCACCGCGTCAACGGAGGGCGGCTTCACGACCCGGTGCACCCGGGTGGCATTGAGCTGCGAGTGGATGTCGTTGACGACGACGCCGGGCGCGGAACGCTCCCCAGCGCAGCCGTAGGGCGCGAGGGCGATCGCCGTGCCGGCGGTAGCGCCGACCTCGAGGAACTCACGTCGCGTCAGCATGGGGCCTCCGCAAGCCAAGAAAGAAGAGCCACAGGGCCACCGCCTGAATGAGATGGTACAGCGCGTTGTGATTGAAGTAGGTGGGGTGCAGCGCGATCCTCGCCTGTTGCACCCCGGCTGCGATGAACATGAGGCCGAGCCCTGCAATCGCGACCAGGATGCGCCGCTCCCGCGCGCGTGCATACGCGACGGACAACACGACCAACAAGAACACGGTGGCCGGCAGATAGAAAACCACCGCCGCGCGGAAATCCTGGGTGATGAACAACGTGAGGACGCAGTAGGCCGCAAACGCCGCGGCGGCGGCGCTGGTGATGCGCCGCGCCGTGGGCGCGGGGAACAACACCCTCGCGCCGATCGCCCAGGCGCTCGCCGCCGTGACGCCGATCGCGATCAAGGTGATGCGCCAGAGGACCGCGTTCCCCAACGTTCGGACGTCCAGGAAGAAGCCGTGGACCGTCCCTCCAGCGAGCGACGCGACGGCGGCCGACCCGAAGAAGAGAGCGTGCTCTCGACGCTGGACCAGATAGGTGAAGAGGGCGCACTCGATCGCGAGCGCGTAGTCGGTGAGGGCGACGTCGAGCTCGGTCATCCCGCGGGAACGGCGGGGGCAGAGACCGCGGGCCGCGTGTGGTAGCGGCCCACCACGAAAAGGAAGGTCGCGAGTACACAGTGAAAGAAGATCGGAATGGTTCCCCCGAACCAGCGGCGTTCGGGATGTAGTGCCATGCTCGCCACGTATCGGACCGCCATCGCGCCCCAGTAGAGATAGCTGAACCACTGGAGCAACCGTCCCATGCTCCTCCGCGGCACGACGAAGAATCCGCGCCGCCTCGTGAAATCCGTCGCCACCTTCGCGAGCAAGCAGATGATGAGGATCTGCACGGGAAGCAGGATCGGGTAGGGGATGACCCCCGAGTACCACTGCTTCATCGGTGGCAGAAATGGGACCGCGAACGCGGCCACCAGCGCCTGCCCCGCCACGCGCAGGCAGAACACAAACAGGAGAAACCACAGTACAGTCGCGTACATGGGGCGGGCCACGAAAAAGAAAAGCCGGCCGTGTGGGTGCCTACTCAGCCGGTTCGCAATTCGCTCCTCTCAAGGCATAAGCGAGCCGCACGACGTCGCGCCCTGAGGTTCATAGCATCTGAGCTACGTTCCAATATGCTCGTCGCGGGGTGGGCCGCAAGACTACCCCAGCCCGCGCCGGTCCAGACTCCGGTACTGAATCGCCTCGCTCACGTGCTTCGGCTCGAGCTCGGCCGCGCCGCTCAAGTCCGCGATCGTGCGCGCGATCTTGAGAATCCGGTGATACGCCCGCGCCGAGAGCGCGAGCCGGGTGATCGCGGTACGGAGCAGCGCGTCGGCGCCCTCCGACACGCGGCAGAACGTCCGGATGTCGCGTGCCGTCATGTGTGCGTTCGCATAGATCCCGGCCCGGCTGGCGAATCGCTCCCGCTGCGCCACACGCGCGCGATCCACCCGCTCCCGCACCGCCGCGCTCGGCTCGCCCCCGCCCTGATCCGCGAGCGCGCGGTACTTCACCGCCGGCACCTCGAGGTGGATGTCGATCCGGTCGAGCAGCGGACCCGAGACGCGGGCGAGATAGCGCTCGACGCCGAGCGGCCCGCAGACGCAATTATGCTGGGGATCGCCGAAATACCCGCAGGGACAAGGATTCATCGCCGCGGCCAGCATGAAGCGCGCGGGATAGCTGAGGCTCATCGCCGCCCGCGCGATCGTCACGACGCCGTCCTCCATCGGCTGGCGCAGCACCTCGAGCACGTTCTTGCGAAACTCGGGCAGCTCGTCCAGGAACAGCACGCCGCCGTGCGCCAGGCTCACTTCGCCCGGCCGCGGGTACGAGCCGCCGCCGATCAGCCCGGCGTCCGAGATCGTGTGGTGCGGCGCGCGAAACGGCCGGCGCGCGACCAGCGACTCACCGAGCGGCAGCACGCCCGCGACCGAGTGGATCTTCGTCGTGTCGAGCGCCTCGTCGAGGCTCATCTTCGGCAGGATGGTGGGGAGTCGCCGCGCCAGCATCGTCTTTCCGGATCCCGGCGGGCCAATCATCAGGATGTTGTGCCCGCCCGCCGCGGCCACCTCGAGCGCGCGCTTGGCGTGCGCCTGCCCCTTCACCTCCGCGAAATCGACGTCGTCCTTTGCCCGCTCGGCGAACAGCGCGGTGAGGTCGACCTGCGCCTCGGGGAGCGTGCCGCGGCCGTCCAGGAAATCGGCGAGCTCCGAGAGATTCGCCGCGCCGAGCACGCGCACGCCCGAGACGACGCCCGCCTCCGGCAGGTTGTCGCGCGGCAGCACGAGCGCTTCCAGCCCCGCCGCGCGCGCCGTGAGCGCCACCGGCAGCGCGCCGCGCACCGGCCGGATCGCCCCCTCAAGCCCCAGCTCACCGAGCACCGCCACCCGCCCCAGCCGCTCCGCCGAGATCTGTTCCGTGGCGGCGAGGATCCCGACCGCGATCGGCAGGTCGAAGGCGCAGCCGTCCTTGCGGATGTCGGCCGGGGCGAGGTTCACGGTGATGCGCTTCAAGGGGAACGTATAGCCCGTGTTCGCGAGCGCGGCGTACACCCGCTCGCGACCCTCCTTCACGGCTCCCTGCGGCAACCCCACGGTAGCGAAGGTGGGGAGGCCGTTCGCGATGTCGGTCTCGACGTCCACGAGATAGGCGTCGATGCCGAGCACGGCGGCGGAGCGGACGCGGGCGAGCACACAGGACGGTAGGACGTCGGGGTGGCAGAGCGGTAGGAAAAAACGCGCAGCTGGGGGCGAACTGTTGCGGAGACCTCACCCCCTGGCGCCCCTCTCAGCGTGGCGGAGAGGGGGGACGACAACGCTCTCCTTCGACAACTCCTCGTAGGAGTAACAGTCAATTACAACAACGCGCAACTCGTTCGGCCGCGGCGATCATCAACGGCGTCCAGCCCCTGCCCACGAGGGTCTCGCTGACAGGCACCGACCACAATCTGGCAAAACAGGCTCGCCATGAGCGGCGCTCTCTGTTCGTCACTTCCTTGCCGCTTGAATTCGTCGACGTACACTGGCATGCAGGCAGCCCAAAGCAGTGAGTCCCGCGGCGGGCTCGGGGTCTGCGCGCGCGCCCCGGGAGACACGACACCTGCGATGCAAAGGACGAACGGGGCAAACAGCGCGACTGGTCTCATGGAGCATCCCTCCTATTCGCTGCAGCAATCACTCCGGCGCCCGCGCCGTGTCGCGGACTACGGGGATCGGCGACCCCTGAAAGTTGATCTCCCCCAGAAGGCGCTGCACCGCGTCCTTCCCGCGCGCGACTTGCTTCTCTCCCGGCTCACCCGCGCCGAACAACCCACCCGCCTCCACGTACAGCATGTAGAGAAACGCGCCTCTCGTCAGCACGAGGACGCCCCGGAACGAGTCCATGCGCTTGCCGGTCTTTCCGTCGACCACTTGAGAGGCCTCCGGGAACTGGACCAGGGCGTAGAGCTGGGTTTCTCCAGGGCCACTGAGTGGCTCCGCCGCGAGGATCTGGGCGTGGTTCGCAGTCACGACGTTGTCCAGGACCCCCTCATAGAGCAGCAGCCTCGTTGCCGAGTCCTGTGCGGCGATGGCTGCGGAGTCCACACGCACGTACTCGATTCGCTCCAGGTCCCCAAACCCGCCAATGAACACCACGAACCCACCGTCACCCTTGTTGGACTTCTGAACTTTGGTGCCGAACGCGTAGTTGGGAACCGTGATCGAAAAGTTCTTCAACGGTGAGACATACGGTTGTCCAGGCTTCTGGCCCTGCAGCGAGGACGGCGTGAGCTGTACCGCCAAGCCGATCCACAGCCAACGGGACAAGTGAGATGGCATGAGACGTGTCATGCTGACCTCACCGCAACCACCCGCTTACGCCCAGGGTAATCACGAGCAGATGCGCCTCGCTCCGGATCGGGCGGATGGTGAAGGACCCATCGCTGTTCTGCGTGACGCCGCCCGCCGTGACGTAGCTCGCCTCGCCGTTGCGCAGCGCCCGGATGCCGAGGTCGAGCGCGGCAGACGACACCGACCGACCCAGCGCGACGCGCACGCCGCCGCCGACCTCGGTGGCCCACGTCAAGTCGTCGTGCAGGGTCTGGGTGAAGTCGCACCCGCAGGCGTCGTCCGGATTGGCGTCGGTCGCGAAGTACGAAAAGCCGCCCGCCCAGAACCCGTAGAACTGGACAGGCCCCAGGGCGAGCGCGAGCTGCGGCCCCGCGCGGAGCGACGTGATGTACGACTCGGTATCGAAGGCCGGCGGGCCCGACCACGAGTCGAATCCGTGGAACAACACCGAGAGGTCGGCACGTAGCGCCAACCCGCCGTGCAGCGCGATCGGGAACGCGCCGTACCCGCCGAAGCCACCCGCGGCTTTTACAAACTGGTGGAACTGACCCCGGCCGAGCCCCAACGCCAGGTTGACCCCGATCTCCGGTCGGTCCCAGCGCTGGGCCTCCGGAGTGCCGGATTGCGGCGTCGCGGGCCTCATGGCAAGCAGGCTGAGCACCGCGCCTGAGGACAGCGTCCGTCGCCAGGTCATACCATTACGGTTCGGGAAACTTCCGCGCCGCGATCTCCCGATCGGGTTGCTTCCAGCATGTGGTCACCTCCCTAGAAAAAAAACGCGACCCACTCCACGGCTCGTGGAATGGGTCGTCATCGCTCGCGTCACGCGAGTGCTCACTGCATCGAGGGGCCGCACCACCTCGCGCCTCAGACCTCAATCAACCATTCGACCTGAAGCGTGTCAAGGTGGAACAGGGTGAGCGAGCTACCGCAATCCGATCGACACCCCAGCCTGCAGCACCACCAGATTGGCGTCGCTCCGCACCGGCTGGAGCGTAAACGAGCCGTCCGGATTCTCGACGATACTGCCTTCGCGCAGGTAGCTCACCTGGCCGTTGCGGACGTAGCTGGCACCCAGGTCGAGCGACACGGGATGGCGCCCGCGGGAGAGATCGATCAACAGGCCGCCGCCGCCCGCGAGCGACAGCGCGCCGTCGTCGTAGTTCGTAGTGCCGGCGAGATCGTAGCAGCCGCACCCATAGTCCGTGAGCGCGGTCCGGGTCGCGAAGTACGACACGCCGATCGTTCCGAAGCCGTAGGCCCGGACGCGCCCCTGGCCGAGCATGAGCTGCGGCCCGGCGCGCAGCGAGGCGATGAAGAAGCTGGTGTTCATGTCGAGACTCACGAGCCCGCCGCTCCCCGCGAGGGCGAGCGGCCGGTCTTCGTTGCCGTACTGGAGATACGCCCCGTCGAACCGCAGGGCGACGGCGCCGCGGCCGTCGAGGTTCACCGCGAATGAGCCGGCGACGCCGCCCGCGACGTCGACGAAGCTGCGGAACTGTCCGACGGGCAGGCCGACGACCAGTCCCAGCCCGCCCGTGCCCCACGACCGTACCTCGCGCAGCCCCGGGGGAGCCTGGCCGGCTCCCGTGACCGCGCCCGCGAGCGAGAGGCCGAGCACGAGGCCGGCCGCACGCCGCACGATAGTTTTCCTGATCCGCCGCATCGCTCCTCCCGGTTCGAGTCCGACCGCATCGGGCGGCGGGCGGGGCAACGCGCGTGCCTGGCGCCACGCGTGCATCACGCCGACGTCAAAACGGTGCGGGGCCTTGCGGTTCGGTGGGTTGGGGAGGCGAAGGCGCGGCGCGCGGCCGCGGCGCACTGGCCACTAACGAGGACACATGATCACCTGGGACGATTTCGCGAAGGTCGACATCCGCGTGGGGCGGGTCGTGCAGGTCGACGACTTCCCCAGGGCGAAGAAGCCCGCCTACCAGCTGCGCATCGACTTCGGCGAGCTCGGCATCAAAACGTCGAGCGCGCAGATCACGAAGCATTACGCGAAGGGCGATCTCCTGGGCCAGCTGGTGCTCGCGGTGGTGAACTTCCCGCCGCGCCAGATCGCCACGTTCTTCTCGGAGGTGCTGACCCTGGGCGTGGTGGTGGGGGACGGCGACATCGTGCTGGTGCACCCCGACCACGAGGTGCCGCTGGGCAGCCGGATCGCCTAGGGGGCGGCGGCCGCCGCGCCGGCCCCGTACCGCGCCTCTATGTAATCCTCGAGGATCTTCAGGAAATCGGCGACGATCGTGTCGCCCTTGAGCGTCACTTTGAGGCGCCCGTCCACGTACACGGGCGCCTTGGGCTCCTCGGACGTGCCCGGCAGGGAGATCCCGATGTCCGCGTGCTTCGACTCGCCGGGGCCGTTCACGACACAGCCCATCACGGCCACCCGCAGGTCGACGACGCCGGGGTAGCGCTCCCGCCACGCGGGCATCTGCCCCCGCAGGTGGGTCTGGATCTCCTCGGCCATCTCCTGGAAGAACGACGATGTGGTGCGCCCGCAGCCCGGGCAGGCGGACACCTGCGGCGTGAAGCTCCGCAACCCGAGCGACTGGAGCACCTGCTGCGCAACCTGCACCTCCTCGGTGCGATCGCCGCCCGGCCGCGGCGTGAGCGACACGCGGATCGTGTCGCCGATCCCCTCCTGCAGCAGGATCGAGAGGCCGGCGGCGCTCGCGATGATGCCCTTGGTCCCCATCCCGGCCTCGGTGAGACCCAAGTGCAGCGGGTAATCGCATAGGCGCGCCAGCCGGCGATACACGTCCACCAGGTCCTGCACGCCCGACAGCTTCGCCGAGAGGATGATGCGGTCGTGCGGCAAGCCGCATTCCTCGGCGAGCTCGGCCGACCGCATGGCGCTCGCCACCATCGCCTCGAGCATGACGTCGCGCGCGTCCAACGGGTCCGATCGCCGGGCGTTCTCGTCCATCATCTCGGTGAGGAGCTGCTGGTCGAGGCTGCCCCAGTTGACGCCGATGCGCACGGGCTTCCCGTGCGCGAGCGCCAC